>ERZ650302.274-NODE-274-length-26941-cov-5.497694_pt1 | contig 26941 bp, 21 predicted proteins | sample MGYA00376238_ERZ650302 | MGnify/ENA primary metagenome ERZ650302 (study PRJEB26733, sample SAMN07839298) | wastewater metagenome | biome: urban; feature: wastewater treatment plant; material: waste water | place: USA: North Carolina | collected 2016-04-28 ... | reverse complement strand
GCTCTTCCGATCTCTCATGTTTTTCATGGATGATGGTTGAGTGCAAATTCTATCTGCTCTATTTGTTCGTGTGATATGTCATCAAACAATGGCGCGCATGTAAAGAGTATCATTATAAGTCTTGGTGGCAGGCTTGGGTCACACCGTATGCAGGCGAACAAATCCTTGCCCGTGCCTACGGTAATGCGCAATATTCAACGATTGAAGCAGCACCAGGTCGCTATGTTTTGGTAAATTTATTTTAATCAGTCATATAACATCAGTAATGCACATGCTATATATCATGTGCATCCCTAGAAACGTGAACATAAGATTTAAGGATATAAAATGAAAGATGTTGTCATTGTTGCTGCAAAACGTACTGCAATTGGTAGCTTTTTAGGTAGCCTCGCCTCTTTATCTGCACCACAATTGGGGCAAACAGCAATTCGTGCGGTATTAGACAGTGCCAAAGTACAGCCTGAACAAGTTGATCAGGTGATTATGGGCAACGTACTTACTACAGGTGTAGGACAAAACCCTGCGCGTCAAGCTGCAATTGCTGCGGGTATTCCTGTGCAAGTGCCTGCAACAACACTAAACGTGGTATGTGGTTCAGGTTTACGTGCCGTACATTTGGCTGCACAAGCGATTCAGTGTGATGAAGCAGAAATTGTGGTTGCTGGTGGTCAAGAATCAATGTCACAAAGCGCACACTATATGCAATTGCGTAACGGTCAAAAAATGGGGAATGCCCAGTTGATCGACAGCATGGTGGCTGATGGTTTAACCGATGCTTATAACCAATACCACATGGGTATTACGGCAGAAAATATTGCAGAAAAGCTTGGTTTAAACCGCGAAGAACAAGACCAATTGGCACTGACTTCACAACAACGCGCGGCTGCAGCACAAGCGGCTGGTAAATTTAAAGATGAAATTGCAGCTGTAAGCATTCCACAGCGTAAAGGCGACCCAATTGTATTTGCCGAAGATGAATACATTAAAGCCAATACTACGCTTGAAAGCCTGAATAAATTACGCCCTGCGTTCAAAAAAGATGGCAGCGTAACAGCAGGTAATGCTTCTGGTATCAACGATGGTGCAGCAGCAGTGTTAATGATGAGCGCAGACAAAGCTGCAGCATTAGGCCTACAACCTTTAGCACGTATTAAAGCCTATGCAATGTCGGGTATTGAGCCTGAAATTATGGGTCTTGGCCCTGTTGAAGCGGTAAAGAAAACCCTGAATAAAGCAGGCTGGAGCTTAGATCAAGTTGATTTGATTGAAGCTAACGAAGCCTTTGCCGCTCAAGCTTTAGGTGTTGCCAAAGAACTAGGCTTAGACTTAGATAAAGTAAACGTGAATGGTGGTGCAATTGCCCTCGGTCACCCGATTGGTGCGTCAGGTTGTCGTATCCTTGTGACATTACTACACGAAATGCAACGCCGTGATGCAAAAAAAGGCATCGCAACGCTTTGCGTAGGCGGTGGTATGGGTGTTGCACTTGCAGTTGAACGCGACTAAGTAACCGAGCCGAAAATGCTGCACGAGTCAAATCTGTAAAATTTGATAGCGACTCAAAGCTAGCAATAAATTTTAGATCTAATGGGAGCTTCGGCTTCCATTATTTTTTCTAACTACGCAGAGCTTATAAATAATATTGTTGTCGATCAGTTTGACATGACAGGTCGCTGGCTTAATCCACTGAAAGCAAGTGCTGAATATGATCACTAAAGTGATAAAAATGCATGGTATCGGGTTGCTGTTTCAGTTGTTGCCATGCGTCTAAAAGCGACGTCCAACCTAAATCTTTTAGGCATTGCACAATCATGTCCAATTGGGACAAAGTCTTTTCAGTCGATTGTTTTAACCGAATTTGTCGGTCTAATTGTTCAATTTTTTGCCCCAATTGGAAAAATAAATATATCTGCTGTGGTTCTGCATCTAATAGTGCTTCGCAGTCTTGTACCACATCACAAATATAACTCGCATTATCACATGCATTTTGAATACATTGCTGTAATCCAACATAAGTGGTTTTAGTGAAAACCTGTACCAAGTTTTGAATTTTTATCTGTGTTTGCTCAAACTGCATCGCAAATGAGGCAGGCTGTTCTTCGTTTAAAATCAATTCATTTAAAGAAGCAGCATCAAAAGCAGGCAAACAAAAGGCATGTGCATAAGTCAAAGCAGCATCATTTTGTTTAAATGGAAATTGCTGACATACATATTGAATACGGGTTAAATAGCGGGCTAACCAAAAAATTTCTCGTGCATCGCTGCTAGATAAATTCACGGTTGTTTGTTCCTCCTTATTTCAAGTCAGGTTTTGTCCAAATTATGTGCTTAATTAAACTACAGCACCATAAGACAATACGTATTTTGAATTACATAAACCCGCCTCAAGCATACAAGAAAAAGACTTGATCTTACTGAAAGCATACAGTTCAGTCTTGCTTATCAAAAATACACTTTCAAACCAATAGAAATTTTGAGTAGACTTTCACGAATCACATACTTTTTCACATAGTTTAATCGAATCTAAAATACGTTAATCCTCTGAACTCACTGCGTTGATACATGATCTGAATTTATACTGCACCGCCTTTTTGAGTAAAAAACTTGATAAACATTCTAAGTTTTCTTATTGTGTTAACACTCAAGCTCTGACTCATTTAAAACGACCAAGCAAATACTGAATATGTCTATACAAGAAAAAGAAACATCGAATAGTTTATATCGCCAATGGCAAATTTTATCGCGCCTTTCTACAGGTAAATGGATGGGAACACGTGAATTACACGATGTCTTGCAACGTGAAGGTATCGATATTAGTTTGCGTACGATTCAACGTGACTTAAATCAAATTTCACAGCGTTTCCCCATTGAAAGTAATGGTACCGTACCGCAGGGTTGGCGCTGGCGTTCAGATGCACCGATTCAAAGTTTACCGCACATGACTAGCTCTCAAGCGGTGACGTTTATGATGGTCGAGGAACACTTAAAGCACCTACTACCGCCAAGTTTGATTGAAGAAATGAACCCATGGTTTGATTTGGCACGGCGCAGTCTGTCGACCCAAAACAATGTTCGCCAATGGATTAACCGTGTGCGGATTGTGCCTGCAACACAACCTTTAATTCCGCCAGTCGTAGACCGCAATGCACAACAGGCGATTTATGAAGGCTTGCTCCAAGACAAACAACTGGAATGTATTTATCAATCACGCAGCAGTTCAGGCGAAGAAAAAACCTATGTGCTGAATCCTTTGGCTTTGGTGCAAAAAGGTGCGGTGATTTATTTAATTTGTACCCGATTTGACAAAACCGACATTCAAACTTTTGCCCTGCATCGTTTTAAAGCGGCCAAAGTTTTAGATTCACGCGCCCTGCATCCTGTTAATTTTGATATTGATGCCTATATTGAATCTGGCGAATTGGGTTTCAGAGTCGATTTCAGCAAAGCTACTGAAAATATTCAGCTCAAACTTACCATGCAAAAAGCTGATGCCATTTATTTCGATGAAAGCCAATTAAGCATAGATCAAACCATGGAAATACTGGAAAATGGTGATGTGTTGGTGACAGCCACTGTGCCGTTTACCTCGCAATTGGTTTGGTGGTTGCGTAGTTTTGGTAAAAAGCTGATTCAGATTGAGCCTGTAGAAGTTGCCAATGCGGTGCATCAAACTCAGGAATAAAAAAGCCCCAAATATATGGGGCGATAGCATGATCGTTCTCGTTCAAATCTAGTTATTGTGATTGAAGTTAAAGTTGAAATTAAAATTGACTCGGCATCATACAACGTAGGCATGCGAGTTCAGCTGTATTATAACGAATGATTTTTAAAGTCATCTTTTACTCCTCTGTGTGTCGATAAGTGTTAATTTTACTGCTCCTGATTTAGCTGTGAAATCATAAGATATGCAGTAGAAATCAAGTTTTCTCTTATACTTAACTTCTTCTTTACTTAGCATCTGATTTACTTTGGTGCATAAAAAAGCCCGCAATTTAAATTTGCGGGCTTCTGCATTAATCTAGCAAATCTTATGCAGATTTACGTGACTGTGCATTTTTACGAATGGTGATCATCACCAATTGAACTGCAGCAGGTGTCACACCCGGAATACGACTGGCTTGTGCCAAAGTTTCAGGCAAAACATGCTTTAACTTCAGCGTAATTTCGCGCGATAAACCTGAAATTGCATCATAATCAAAATCCGCAGGGATTTTGGTTTCTTCCAAGCGTTTTAATTGTGCGACATCTTCATGCTGACGGTTAATATAACCTGCATATTTCACCGCAATTTCAATTTGGTCGCCCACTTGTGCAGAAACTTCTGAACCCGTTAATTCTGCAATTTGCGCAAAGCTGATATTTGGACGTTTTAACAGATCAATCGCAGAACATTCTTTAGATAAATCTGCACCTGTCATTTCAACAAATTTTTTGCCCATCGGGTTGTTTGGTGCAGCCCACAAATGCTGTAAACGCCCTGTTTCACGTTCTACTGCTTCCATTTTTTCACAGTAAGCCGCCCAGCGAGTGTCATCCACCAAACCAAGTTCACGACCAATTGGGGTCAAACGCTGATCAGCATTGTCTTCACGCAACATCAAACGGTATTCCGCACGTGAGGTAAACATGCGGTACGGTTCTTTGGTACCTAGCGTGATCAAATCATCAACCAACACGCCAATATAAGCTTCATCACGTTTTGGTGTCCATTGCTCCTGATCCCAAGCGCGACGTGCCGCATTCAAACCAGCCAACACACCTTGCGCACCCGCTTCTTCATAACCAGTCGTGCCATTAATTTGACCTGCAAAATACAAGTTATTAATGGCTTTGGTTTCCAAAGTAAATTTCAAGGCTTGTGGATTAAAGTAATCATATTCAATCGCATAACCTGGACGCAAAATATGCGCATTTTCCATACCACGAATTGAACGAACTAACTCGAACTGCACATCAAACGGTAAAGAGGTTGAAATCCCGTTTGGATACAATTCATGTGTATCTAAACCTTCAGGCTCCAAAAATACCTGATGCGAGTCTTTGTCAGAAAAACGGTGAATTTTATCTTCAATCGATGGACAGTAACGTGGGCCAACACCTTCAATGACACCTGTATACATAGGTGAACGATCTAAACCACCACGAATAATTTCGTGAGTACGTTCATTGGTATGCGTGATATAGCAGTTCACTTGTTCAGGGTGCATCGACACATCACCCATGAATGACATGGTTGGCGATGGGAAATCACCCGGCTGCGGAATCATGACCGAAAAATCGACTGAACGTGCATCAATACGTGGTGGCGTACCTGTTTTTAAACGACCAACAGGCAAATTTAATTCACGTAAACGCGCCGCCAAAGCAATTGATGGGGGATCGCCTGCACGACCGCCACTCGATTTTTCCAAACCAATATGAATAACGCCACCTAAGAAGGTACCTGTGGTCAATACCACCGTTTTTGCATCAAAGCGAATGCCCATTTGGGTCACAACACCTTTTACAGTATCGCCTTCTACAATCAAGTCATCGGCTGCTTGCTGGAAAATATCTAAATTGGCTTGGTTTTCTAAAGTGGTACGAATCGCAGCTTTAAAACGAACACGGTCTGCCTGCGCACGTGTTGCACGAACCGCAGCACCTTTACGCGAGTTTAAAATACGGAATTGAATCCCGCTTTTATCGGCAGCCAATGCCATTGCACCGCCCAAGGCATCAATCTCACGTACCAAATGCGACTTACCAATCCCACCAATTGCAGGGTTACAGCTCATCTGCCCTAAAGTCTCAATGTTATGAGTTAAGAGTAAGGTTTGACGACCCATACGTGCTGCTGCAAGCGCCGCTTCGGTGCCTGCGTGACCGCCACCAATAACAATGACATCGTAAACTTTAGGATAGTGCATAATGGTCAAGGAGAGATAAAAAATAAAGACGGAATATTATAGCAAAAGTTGTGGCATAAGTTGACAGATTCAGTCGATTTTATTGGCTTAACGGCGCTACAAAATTAATATTTTGTAATCCAAATTTGCATTTTTACCGTATATAAAAACATTTAGACCTAAAAATTAACCAGATCACTGTTGTTTTAATTTGTCCATTTTTTATCCTAATAGCACAGATATGAGAAACAAAGGGAAACATCATGAATAAGAAAATTTTGCTGTCCTCTATGCTTTGTGGCTTATTTTTCAGTCCATTTGCAGTGCAGGCAAATGATAAAGTAGAAACCGTCTATAACGCGCAAAAATTCCAGCAAGTCTGTAAAGGTAAAACTCAGGGCGCACCTGTAAGCTTTGCTTATCGTGGGATTATCTGGAATGGTACCTGTGAACCACAATTCTTTAGTTCATCTAAAGCAGTGCAATTACAAGGCAATGAGCCTGAATTATACCGTTCTTGTATGGCAGATGCGCAAAGTACCGTCATTACAGTCAATGGTACTGAGTTAAAAGGCAAATGTGCCTTAGGCTTTACGCCACCACGCCCTGCTGCCATGTGATCAATCACTTAATCTATATTTTCATGAACAGATCGGCTTGTATTCATTCAAACTGAAAGCATGAAAATAACACCAAAGCAGTCATTTATAAGAAGTGACTGCTTTGTTTATTGCACAAGCTCAAAAAACAATTACACTGCAAAGAGAGGGAAAATTATACCCATAAGAAAAAAATAAAGGATGTGCTATGGATTCAGGCTTTTTTACCTTTTTTCTACCACTGACCTTGGCTGTGATGATGATGGGCTTAGGCTTACAACTCACGCCTAAAGACTTTATTCGGGTCAATCAATTTCCTAAAGTCATTTTTTTAACGCTTTTTTCACAATTGGTCATTTTGCCTGTTTTAGCATTTTCAATTTGTTTATTTTTAGAATTGCCACCGCTATTGGCAATTGGCTTAATGCTGCTTGCTGCTTCACCAGGGGGGCCTACTGCGAACTTATTTAGCTATGTCTACAAAGGTGACGTTGCCTTAAATATTACCCTAACCGCAATGAATTCTGTGATGGCAACTTTTACTCTGCCTTTTATTGTCAATTTGTCTTTTCTGTATTTTATGACCGATCAACAACAAATTGGCATGCCTATTGAAAAAATGGCACAGGTTTTTTTACTGATTATTGTGCCTGTATGTGTAGGAATGGCGGTGCGTAATGCGATGCCACAAATTGCATTACAGTTGGGCAAACCTATGCGTTTGATGTCCATTTATTTCATTTTCGCTTTATTCTTTTATGCACTTTTCCGCGAACGCGCCAATGTCTTTGACTATTTCAGCGCCATTGGTATCGCAACTGCACTATTTTGCTTTTTAAGTTTACTCATTGGTTATCTCGTGCCGTATTTGGCGGGCGTCCCTGATCAACAAGCACGCTCCTGTTGTTTTGAAATTGGTATTCATAACACTGCCGTTTCTTTAACCATTGCGCTATCGGTTTTGCAAAGCACTGAAATTGCCATTCCTTCTGCGATCTACACCATTTTTATGTATATGTTCAGTTTTATTTTAGGGAATATCTTGGCTAGACAATCTGCCAAACTTGCTCTTCAACACAAACAGGAGCAGAGTTTTAACCACAATAAAAACACAATTTAAGACGTGCGTAAGATTAAATTAACCACAGATTAAACAAACAGTTAAATATCAAATAAATTATTGTAGATATAAAAACAAAGGAGTGTTTATGGATTCAGGATTAATCACAATATTTTTGCCGCTGGCTTTGGCCGTGGTCATGGCTGGACTTGGCTTAGAACTCACCCCTAACGACTTTAAACGGGTGAGCAAACACCCAAAAGCAGTATTTATTGCTTTATTTTGTCAATTGGTTGTTTTGACCACAATTGCATTTTTTATTTGTAAACTGCTGAATTTACCACCTCTGCTTGCAGTCGGAATCATGCTACTGGCAGCCTCTCCTGGCGGGCCAACAGCCAACTTATTTAGCTACTTATATAAAGGCGATATTGCCCTAAACATCACCCTCACTGCCGTGAATTCCGTAATTGCAGCATTTACCTTGCCACTGATTGTCAACTTTGCCATTCATCATTTTATGCAGGATGGGCAACAAGTTGGCTTACAGTTTGCAAAAGTATTGCAGGTGTTTTTAATTATTATCATCCCTGTCACTTTAGGGATGTCGGTACGCCATTTTAGCCCTCAAACGGCAGACCGCTTAAACAAACCTGTACGTATTTTTGCTGTGGTTTTTCTAATTTTGATTATTATTGGCGCAATTGCCAAAGAGCGAAACAACATCATGCTTTATTTGGCAGATGTAGGACTTGCCACGGCCCTGTTCTGTGCCTGCAGTTTATTGATTGGTTATTTTGTCCCACGTTTCTTTGGCGTGAATAGCCAACAAGCCCGTGCCTGTGCCTTTGAAATTGGTATTCACAACAGCACCCTTGCAATGACTATCGCCCTAACCGTTATGGCAAGCTCAACTATTGCCATGCCTGCTGCTGTTTATTCTATTTTCATGTATATCTTTGCCGCAATTTTAGGCACATTACTAAATAAATTTGTGCCGACACCTGCATCAGAGCAATCTGCATCCTAAAACAAGTCCCTCAATCATCCCCAATCCAGCAATTTGACAGCTTTGGGGATGAGTGAGCGATGATAACTAAAACAAACCATCCACTTATATTTTTAGATTTATATTTTTTTTCACTTTATTCGACTATAAGCATAAAGCGAATTTGAAACTTCCAATCGCATAGAGTTTTCCCATTCGCAATCCGAATAAAAAATAACAGCGTCTGCGCCAGTTCAGTTACAATAGTGCTTTCGCATTAAATTTTAGGTTATCTCCGTGAAGTGGTTACAAATACATATTACTGTTGATCAAGCGCAAGTCGATTTTACTGAAACCCTGCTCAGTTCATTGGGTGCTGTCAGCGTAACCTTAGATGATGCGGAAAATCAGGACTTACTTGAGCCACTGCCAGGTGAAACACCACTTTGGAACAAAGTCATTGTGACTGGTATTTATGCACAAGACGAAGGTGAAGAAATTAATGTTGCAGCCTTAGAAACCTTTATTCGTGCGCAAATGCCAGATGCCCCTTTACGCAGTGAATTTTTGGAAGATCAGGTTTGGGAACGCTCATGGATGGATTACTACGAGCCAATCCAGATTGCAGAGAAATTCTGGATTGTACCTGAATGGTTGGAACCACCTGAGGCAGATGCCGTCAATATCAAACTTGACCCAGGTTTGGCTTTTGGTACAGGTAACCATGCCAGTACTTTTTTGTGCCTACAATGGTTAGGTAAAACCGATGTGAAAGATAAAGTCGTGATCGACTACGGTTGTGGTTCAGGCATTTTAGGGGTCGCCGCTTTATTACTCGGAGCAAAAAAAGTCTATGCAACTGATATTGACCCACAAGCAGTTTTAGCAACTAAACAAAATGCTGAACTCAACGGCGTTCTCGAAAACTTATATGTTGGACTTCCAGAAGAGTTCAATCAAACCATTGGAAATGAAAAAGCAGACGTTTTAGTTGCTAATATTTTAGCAGGCCCATTGATGATGCTTGCGCCAGAGTTCGCAACTTTAATTAAATCTGAGGGCGAGTTCGCACTTGCAGGTGTTATTGAAGAGCAAGTTGCTGAAGTTTCTAGTGTTTATTCTGAATTTTTTGATATAGTACAAGTCGAAAACCGTGAAGAAAACTGGTGTAGAATTTCGGGGAAACGCCATCCCCATAACTGTAATTTTTGAGTTATGAGTGACAAGCAAACCAAGTGCCCTGAATGCCAGTCTGTTTATAAAGTATCCGTTGCGCAACTGACCGTTGCGCAAGGCATGGTTTGTTGTCCTAAATGCGACAATACCTTTAATGCTCTTTCGCATTTGGTATTTGCCTATCTACAAAATAAAAATTCAGTCACATCACCGTTACATCACATTCAAAACCACAGTTTTGTACAGGCAACTGCTGAACTTGCGCAAACGCAACATATTTTAGATATTTTTCAGCGTAAAGTTGAACATTCCAATATTGATCTGAAAACCTATCTGAATAACCTCAATTATTTTAGTACCGAACCGATTGGCAACATTCCTGCCATGAACTTATCTGCGCCTGATCTTGAAAATGAAAAAAAGCAAGGCAATGGTTACTACTTACTTTGGGCAATTATTAATCTTTTATTGATTAGTTTGTTGATCTTTCAAATTTTATGGTTTAACCCAAAGTTTTTAAACAGCAGCCCTACACTGAATTCTGTGTTTACCCAAGTCTGTCAATTTTTCAACTGTAGTAATCTAGAACAACGCTATAGCTTAATTTCAGCAAATCGCGTGAAGGTGAAACGTGTAGATGCTATAAATACACAATTTACGGGTGAGCTGATCAATTACTATGACAAAAGCTTGGCTTTGCCTCATATCAAAGTCACTTTGAAAGAAAAACAACAAACATTATTTACTTATGTTTATTCTCCACAGGAGTATTTGGTCGAAAGTCTTTCGAGTATTCAACGCATTCCTAAAAACAGTCCATTTAAGTTTGACATTTTAGTTCCAATGTCTCGAAACGACTTCGATACCTATACTTTAGAAATTATCAAGCCTTAATTCACAAAAAAATAGTGAAAAAATAGCGAAAAAAATTAAAAAAATTGCAGTTTTCTTGCTCACTTTTTCTCATACAATGGTATCATACGCGCCACGAAAGCTTTGTGCTGCAAACTCCTCGCAAGATTCACAACAAATTTAGATCTGTCTAATGCGCTTTATTTAATATATCGCGTACAGAGTAGAGTTTTTGTTTTGATTTTGGTCTGTAACAATTATTAATGTATTGTTACGCTTAAATTTCGACCAATGCGTAGAGTTGTGGCAAGCTAAATGTTCCAGTTTTAGAACTTCCCGTTTTAGGATCTAAAACGGAGTTCATTTAATTTATAGACCACATTGATATATCACTTTATCCCAGTGATATCTGATTTTCGGATTAATTCGCATGAATAGCAAATCTCCTATTTTTACTGCACAATCTGATGTTGCTTTACGTATTCACGTAGATCGCGCAGTTCGCCATTATTTTGCACAACTACAAGGTGAACAACCTTCACAAGTGTATGACATGGTGTTAGCAGAAATGGAGAAACCTCTTTTATCTGTTGTTCTTGAATACACTCGCGGCAACCAAACACGCGCTGCTGAAATTCTTGGACTAAACCGTGGAACTTTACGTAAAAAGTTAAAAGCTCACGGTTTAATGAGTGAATAAGTGATAAAATGCTTGCGGCCTCCGCAGGCATTTTTTTTATCTGCATTTTGCTAGTTTGTTTTAATCTGTAATTGAAAACTGTGACGAAGATCATGACTATTAAACGCGCTTTAATCTCTGTTTCTGACAAAACAGGTATTGTTGAATTTGCACAAGAACTTGCTGCTCTTGGGGTAGAAATTTTATCTACTGGCGGTACTTATAAGTTGCTTAAAGACAACAATATAGCTGTCGTAGAAGTATCAGAGCATACTGGTTTCCCAGAAATGATGGATGGTCGTGTAAAAACGTTACACCCAAAAATTCATGGCGGTATCTTGGCTCGTCGTGGTCTAGACGAAGCAGTCATGGCAGAACACAATATTGATGCCATCGACCTCGTTGTTGTTAACCTTTACCCATTTGCAGCAACGGTAGCTAAACCAAACTGTTCACTTGCTGATGCAATTGAGAACATTGACATTGGTGGTCCAACCATGGTTCGTGCTGCAGCGAAAAACCATGCTTCTGTGGGTATTGTGGTTAATGCATCTGACTATGCGACTGTCATTACAGAAATGAAAAACAGCGGTGCTTTATCTTACGAAACTCGTTTTGATTTAGCCGTTAAAGCGTTTGAACACACTGCACAATACGACGGCATGATTGCTTCTTACTTGGGTGCACGTGTAGGTAAAGAAGAAGGTCAAGCTGACAAGTTTGCACGTACCTTCAATACACAATTAAACAAAGCTCAAGATTTGCGTTACGGCGAAAACCCACATCAGTCTGCTGCATTCTATATAGACCCTGCTGCGACTGAAGCTTCTGTTTCAACTGCAAAACAGTTACAAGGCAAAGAATTATCGTATAACAACATTGCAGATACTGACGCTGCACTTGAATGTGTGAAATCATTTGCAAAACCTGCTTGTGTGATCGTAAAACACGCGAACCCATGTGGTGTTGCCGTGTCTTTAGAGGGTATTCAAGCTGCTTATGATCTTGCTTATGCAACGGATCCAGAATCAGCATTTGGTGGCATCATTGCATTTAACCGTGAATTAGATGTTGCAACTGCACAAGCAATTGTAGACCGTCAATTCGTTGAAGTGATCATTGCACCAAGTATTGCAGATGGCGTACTTGAAGTGACTGGTGCGAAGAAAAACGTACGTGTACTTGTTTGTGGTGAGCTTCCAGCAATTGATGCTCGTGCACCGCAAATGGATTACAAACGTGTTAACGGCGGTTTATTGGTTCAAGACCAAGACTTGGGCATGATCACTAAAGATGACTTAAAAGTTGTGACCAAACGTGCGCCAACTGAACAAGAAATTGATGACATGATCTTTGCTTGGAAAGTTGCAAAATACGTGAAATCTAATGCAATTGTTTATGCGAAAAACCGTCAAACGATTGGTGTAGGCGCAGGTCAAATGAGCCGTGTAAACTCTGCACGTATTGCTGCAATTAAAGCAGAACATGCAGGTTTAGTGGTTGAAGGTGCTGTTATGGCGTCTGATGCGTTCTTCCCATTCCGTGATGGTATTGATAACGCTGCTAAAGCGGGTATCAAATGCATCATTCAACCAGGTGGTTCAATGCGTGACGAAGAAACCATTGCCGCAGCAGATGAAGCTGGTATCGCAATGGTCTTCACAGGTATGCGTCATTTCCGTCACTAATTTTTAGACGATCCTCCCTAGCCCTCCTTTATTTATAAAGGAGGGTTTTCTATATTATTGTAGAACGATGGGAGTTCCCCTTATACAAGGGGGATTAATTTTTAAGGATTTTAATAAATGAACATTTTAGTTTTAGGTAGTGGCGGTCGTGAACATGCATTGGCATGGAAAATCGCACAAGATGAAAAAGTTGCTAAAGTCTTTGTTGCACCAGGCAACGCAGGGACTGCAACTGAAAACAAATGCGAAAATGTGGCGTTAGACATTCAAAATAACCCTGCGATTATCGAATTTGCCAAAAATAATGCAGTCGATTTAATCATTGTTGGTCCTGAAGCACCATTGGTCAATGGTGTGGTAGATGCCTGCCGTGAAGCAGGTTTAAAAATTTGGGGCCCAACCCAGTTTGCTGCACAGCTTGAAGGTTCTAAGGCCTTTGCCAAGCATTTCTTAAAACGTCACAACATTCCAACTGCTTTCTATGACGTATTCACTGAAGTCGATGCGGCAAAAGCTTTCGTCGAGAAAAATGGCGCGCCAATCGTGATCAAGGCGGATGGTCTTGCTGCGGGTAAAGGCGTGATCGTGGCAATGACAAATGAAGAAGCTTTTGCAGCAATTGATGACATGCTGGCAGGCAACAAATTTGGTGATGCAGGTTCTCGTGTTGTGATTGAAGAGTTTCTTGCTGGTGAAGAAGCATCTTTCATTTGTATGATTGATGGCGACAACATCTTACCAATGGCAACATCTCAAGACCATAAACGTATTTTTGAAGGCGATCAAGGTCCAAACACTGGCGGTATGGGTGCTTACTCTCCTGCCCCTGTCGTGACTGCAGACGTATTTGAAAAAACGATGAATGAAGTGATGCGTCCTACTGTTCAAGGTATGAAAAAAGATGGTCATGTTTATACAGGTTTCTTATACGCTGGCTTAATGATTGATGACAAAGGTCAACCCAAAGTGATCGAGTTTAACTGCCGTTTTGGTGACCCAGAAACACAACCGATCATGATGCGTTTAAAATCGTCTTTGGTGGATTTAGTTGAAGCTGGTATTGCAGGTAACTTGCCTGCCGAAGCAGACTGGGATGAACGTAAAACAGTTGGTATCGTACTTGCATCAAAGGGCTACCCAGAAACGTCTAGCAATGGCGATGTGATTTCAGGCTTAGACACTGAAATGACGGATGCCAAAGTATTCCATGCAGGTACGAAAGCTAATGAAAATGGTGAGATCGTGACTGCGGGCGGTCGCGTACTTTGCGTGACTGCTCTAGGCAATACAATTGGAGAAGCTCAAGCCAAAGCATTAGAGCTTTGTGAAAAAGTGACTTTCGATGGCGTGCAATATCGTAAAGATATTGGTTACCGCGCAATTGCGCGTGAAAATGCTTAAATTTTTAGTTTACTCTAAAAATCTACGTCCAAAAAAAGCTCGTCACACTACGAGCTTTTTTTTATTGCATCAATGCATAAATGAACCTAGTTAACGCCAAATTTCTATTTTTCATATTTATATTTCAGAATAAATTCTATAGCACCTGAATATTTAAACATTTGTTCAAATTCATAATCTTTGCAGAATATATTTATTTATAAGAACTTATTTTGACTTATTCTCTTTATGATGTAAAAACAGTGATATGCAGAACATACGCAGTACTATATAGAATTATTTTTTATTGTTATGATGGGGCATCTTTTGAAAAAGTAAATTGCCGATCCATCTCAAAATTATTGATTGAGCTATGGGCAGACTTTTTTAATACTCAAACAATACCTACAACGTATTTGAGAAACATGCAAAATCATCATGCGATTCCATCCATCGTATTGATTTTATTTTTCTCAATCATTGGCAACTTTAGGCACTGCTTAAACTTGCTCAGGATATATTCATGAAAAAGCTCCTTGGTCTTGTACTTGGTCTTTCAGTTGGCTTGGCTGGCTGTGGCAAACAAGAAGCGCCTGCGACTGACGCGGCACAAAAAGATTCTTCTGCTCTACACACTGTCACTATGGCATCAACTGGTTCAGATGCAGATATTTGGCGTTTTATTGCCGACTTACCTGAAACTAAAGCAGCTGGTATTCAACTTGAAGTGAAAAACTTCACCGATTACGTGTCAATGAACACGGCGGTAGCAAATAAAGAAATTGATCTTAATGCATTCCAATCTTATGCCTATATGGTTGCGTTTAATGCCAACAATAAAGATAAAATTGCACCGGTAGCGACAACTTACTTAGAGCCAATGGGTATTTACTCAAGCAAAGTAAAAAAGTTGGATGAGTTCAAAACAGGTGCGACTATCGCCATTCCAAATGATGGTGCCAATGAATCACGTGCGTTGTTATTACTTCAATCGGCTGGTTTGGTTAAACTGAAAGATGGTTTTGACAATGTTCAAGGTACGCCTGCAGACATCGTAGAAAATGCGAAGCAAATTCAAATCAAACCGATTCAAATGGCAACGGCTGTTCGTGTAAAAGATGAAGTCGATGCAATTGTCTTGGGCAACACCCTTGCAATGGAAGGTGGTTTGAACGTACTGAAAGATTCAATTTATTATGAGCCAATTGATCAGAGCACAAAAATGAATATCAACATTCTCGCTACTGCTGCAGATCGACAAAATGACCCAATCTTGCAAAAAGTAGGCGCGTTGTATCATACCGAAGCCGTGAAGCAATATATTGATCAGCACTTTGGCGGAACAAAAGTTGCGGTAAATAAACCTGTCAGCTATTTCACTGAAGCAGTAAAATAGTAATATAATGCGTTAAACAAAACAGGCAAAGCGAACTTTGCCTGTTTTTTCATTTATGGACATTTCTTGACGATATGATTGAATTTAAAAACATTTCAAAGCACTATCAGCTCAAAGGTCAAACACTGCGTGCGTTGGATCAAATTAATCTACAAATTCCAACAGGCAGTATTTTTGGCATTATTGGCTATAGTGGTGCAGGTAAAAGTACGTTAATCCGCTTGATTAATTTGTTGGAGCGTCCAAATGCTGGGCAAGTCATCATTCATCAAAAAGATTTTACTGCACTAAATGCTCGTGAATTACGTCAAGAACGTGCCCATATTGGAATGATTTTTCAGCACTTTAATTTATTGCAGACCAAAACTGTGGCTGCCAATATTGAAATGCCGATGAAACTGTTAGGTTGGAACAAAGCCGAACGTGAAAAACGTTTAAATGAATTACTTGAGTTTATTGATTTAAAACATAAAAAAGACGCCTACCCTGATGAACTCTCAGGCGGACAAAAACAACGTGTCGGTATTGCGCGTGCGCTAGCCAATCATCCTAAAATTTTACTTTGCGATGAAGCGACTTCTGCACTTGACCCGCAAACCACCAAGTCTGTACTGGAATTACTGAAAAAGATTAACCGTGAACAAGGCATTACCATTGTGATGGTCACACATGAAATGGATGTGATTGAATCGGTTTGTGATTATGTCGCAGTGATGGAACAAGGCAAAGTGATTGAAACGGGCTCAACCCTAGATATTTTTAGTCAGCCACAGCATCCGACCACCAAAAGCTTTATTCAAACCGTGTTGCAGCAACAGTTGCCTGTCAATATTTTGAATAATCTGGAAAATCAAAATCAGCACAGTATTTATTGTCTGAAATTTTTAGGTAAATCTGCTCAGGAAACCTTGATTCAAGCGGTCATTAAAAAGTTTGATATCAGCCTGAATATTTTATTTGCCAATATGACCGAAATTGATGGCGCTGTGATTGGGCAAATGTTCATTCAATTACTCGGCGATTCAAACGTCATTTTACAGGCGCTTGAGTTTTTAAAAGCCAATGGTGTTGAAATTGAACAGTCAGGAGTACAAGCATGAGAGATTTAATTGTACAGTGGCTGACCTCGGTAACCGCACCTTTTTGGAAAAGCTCTTTATCTATTGACCAGTTTGTCACTGCACTACAAGAAACTTTTCACATGGTGTTCTTTGCCATGTTGTTTGGTTGTATCTGGGGCTTTATTCAAGGCATTACCCTAGTCGTAACTCGTCCGACAGGTATTTTGCCCAACCGTGTGATTTATCACGGACTCAACCCGATTGTAAATGCACTGCGCTCCCTACCCTTTATTATTTTATTGATTGCAGTGATTCCACTAACTAAATTGTTAGTAGGTACATCCATCGGAACTTGGGCAGCGATTGTACCGCTGACCATTTATGTCGGCCCGTATATTGGTCGTTTGGTAGAAACTTCACTGCTTGAAGTCAATGAAGGGATTGTCGAATCTGCACAGGCAATGGGCGCTACACCCTTACAAATTATCTTCAAATTTATTTTACCTGAAGCGCGTAGCTCGCTCATTTTAAACCTAACCACAGCCACCATTAGCTTAATTGGCGCAACCGCTATGGCAGGTGCAGTCGGTGCAGGCGGCATTGGTGACCTTGCTATTTCTTATGGTTATCAGCGTTTTGACAGTAGTGTTGTCATGCTAACTGTCGTGGTCTTATTAATTTTAGTGCAATTAGTGCAAAGTTTAGGTGACTGGTTATCTAAGCTGAGATAAAACAATCATCACTCAATAGCGAATAACTTAGCTTGTTCATCCCACTCGATGAAACGGCAAAAGTTAACGCATAAAATGAAAATTGTGTTCGCGGGTGAAGATCACTTCACCACAGAAAAACACAGCGGCGTGTTTTGTCTTGAGCAGAGCATGCTAAACTAACCCGTGATTTTTTAAGGGACTGATTCATGCGCTTTGTTCATTTAGGTATACATACAGAATTTTCGATTACCGAGTCGATTGTACGCATACCTGACTTGATTAAAGCCGCAGTCAACGAAGAAATGCCCGCTCTGGCATTGACCGATCTATCTAACCTACACGCTGCCGTAAAGTTTTATGGCAAATGTTTGGGGCAAGGCATCAAACCAATTTTAGGTTCAGTGCTGCGTTTAAATGATGCCGATCATCGTGTAACGCTATTGTCGATGAACAATCACGGCTGGCGCAACCTGACTGAATTAGTATCCCGTGGCTATATTGAAGGTCAACAACTGAATATCCCTTGCGTCAATAAAGCATGGATTTTAGAACAAGCTGATGACCTGATTCTGTTACTCGGTATTCAAAGTGATGTCGGTAAAATGCTGATCACGTCCAATCCGCAAAAAGCCGAACCATTGCTCGAAGAATGGATTGAAAAATTTGGCAATCGGGTTTATTTGGCACTGACCCGTACAGATCGTCCCGATGAAGATGCTTTTATTGCCGAAGCGGTTAAATTAGCTAAAAAATATAATATTGGCGTCGTGGCACATAATGATGTGCACTTTGTCCGCCGTGAAGATTATGAAGCGCATGAAGCGCGAGTCTGTATTGCAGATGGTTATGTTTTAGGGGATAACCGTCGTCCTAAAACTTATAGTCCTGAGCAATATTTTAAAACTGCTGTAGAAATGACGGAATTATTTTCCGACATTCCAAGTGCTATTGAAAACAGCTATCACATTGCCAAACGCTGTAACGTCACGCTGCAATTGGGCAAATACTTCCTTCCAGATTATCCAATTCCAGAAGGACACACCATTGATACCTACTTCGCGCACCTATCCAAACAAGGTTTAGAAGAACGTTTAAATGTGCTCTATCCAGTCGCGCAGCGCGATGAAGACTGGGCAGAAATTCGCAAACCTTATGATGAGCGAATTGAATACGAAATTAATATTATTAATTCAATGGGTTTCCCAGGTTACTTCCTTATCGTCATGGACTTTATTCAATGGTCCAAAAATAATGGCGTACCTGTTGGGCCGGGTCGTGGTTCAGGTGCAGGTTCATTGGTCGCTTATAGCTTAAAAATTACCGACTTAGACCCCCTGCGTTATGAACTACTCTTTGAGCGTTTCTTAAACCCTGAACGCGTATCCATGCCCGACTTTGACGTCGACTTCTGTATTGCAGGACGTGATAAAGTCATTGATTATGTGGCACGTACCTATGGACGTGACGCAGTATCACAAATTGCCACTTTCGGTACTATGGCCGCCAAAGGCGCAATTCGAGATGTCGCGCGGGTTTTAGGCAAATCTTATGGTTTGGCAGATCGTATTTCTAAACTGATTCCAACTAAACCTTTAGGACTCAGTCTGGAAGAATCGATTGAAGCTGAACCACAACTCAAAGATGTGGTGACTAATCCATCTAATCCTGATTATGATGATGCTTCAGAAATTTGGGAAATGGCTTTAAAACTAGAAGGTATTACCCGAAACACTGGCAAACATGCAGGTGGTGTGGTCATTGCACCAACTAAAATCACTGACTTTTCTGCTGTGATGTGTGATGCCGATGGTACCGCTCGTGTTGCGCAATACGATAAAGATGATGTTGAATCTGCAGGTTTAGTCAAATTTGACTTCTTGGGCTTACGTAACCTGACGGTTATTGAAGATGCGGTACAAAACATCAATAAACGTATGCGAGCCGATACACCACTAGATATTGCTCATATTCCACTGGACGATAAAGACGCCTATTTAGTCTTTGCCAATGCCAACACTACAGCGGTATTCCAGTTTGAATCCGTGGGCATGAAAAAGATGCTGAAAGAAGCACGCCCAAGTAAATTTGAAGAAATTATTGCTTTCGTATCGTTGTATCGTCCTGGCCCGATGGACCTGATTCCAGACTTTATTCACCGTATGCACGGCGGTGAGTTTGAGTATTTACATCCATTGCTAGAGGGTGTACTTGAGCCAACCTACGGCATTATGGTTTATCAGGAACAGGTCATGCAGGCGGCACAGTATTGTGCAGGCTATACACTGGGTGGTGCGGATTTACTGCGTCGTGCTATGGGTAAGAAAAAACCGGAAGAAATGGTGAAACAGCGCCAAATCTTTATTGAAGGTGCTGCAAAAAAAGACATTGATGCCGCCACAGCCAACCATATTTTTGACTATATGGAAAAGTTTGCTGGCTACGGTTTTAACAAATCCCACGCAGCTGCGTATGCGCTTGTTGCCTATCAAACCGCATGGCTGAAAGCACATTACCCTGCCGAATTCTTGGCAGCGGTCATGTCATCGGAAATGCAAAACACCGACAACGTGGTGTTCCTAATTGATGACTGTCGCCACAATGGTTTGGAAGTTTTACCACCTTCGGTCAATATGTCTTTGTATCATTTCCACGCCAGCGATGAGCGCACCATTGTCTATGGACTTGGTGCAATTAAAGGCGTGGGCGAACAAGCCATGCAATCGGTGATTGATTCACGCCAAAAAGAAGGCCCATACCGCGATTTATTTGACTTCTGTCATCGTATTGATTTGAAGAAAATCAACAAACGAACCCTCGAAGCTTTAATTCGAGCGGGTGCATTAGACTGTTTAGGCATTGAACGCTCCAGCTTAATGGCGCAATTGCCAGAAGCGGTACAAGCGGCGGAACAAGCACGTTCCAACCGTGAAACGGGCATCATGGATTTGTTTGGTGAGGTTGAAGAAGTACAGCGTAAGCCAGCTAAACCTGTGAAACCATGGTCAGATGAAGTCAGACTCAAAGGTGAAAAAGACACGCTTGGACTTTATCTCACTGGTCACCCGATTGATGTCTATCGTAATGAATTAAAAGCCTTTATTCCAAGTAAAATTAATGAGCTGACGCCAACTCGTCGTGGTGTGACCACAGTCTTTGCAGGCTTAGTGGTGGATGTGGCCAACTTCCCCAATCGTATGGTGGTCACTTTGGATGATGGTACGGCACGTATTGAAGTGTCTGCCAACCATGAACGCTTCCAACGCTTTAAAGATATTGTACAAACTGAAAAAGTGGTGGTGATCGAAGGTGAAATTTATGAACGCGAAGGTTTTGATCGCCCAATGGGACGCTTAACCAAAGCATTTAGCCTGAACGAAATTCGCCAAAAACGTGCCAATAGCATTCAAATTCACTTACAACCTGAACATTTAAGCAAGACCCTGAGTCAAGACTTACAAAATATGTTACTGCCGTACTGTAATGTAGATTTATGCACGCATATTCCTGTGTTATTGCATCTTGACTATGCTTATGCCACTGCAGAATTACATTTGGGTATTCAGTGGAAAATCGCACCCTTAGATGAAGCCTTGGTGAAGCTGCGTGATTATTTCGGTAAAGAAAGTCTACATATTGAGTATCAAGTGAAATCTAAAGCTGCAAAAGCTATCGATGTGGCAAAACCTGCAACGATTGCACCATCAGCAGCTGACATGAGCATGGACGATGCTATGGATTTATACCATACCGAAGTTGATCAATACTCTTAATTGAAAATTTAACCCATCTGGATTTGTTATGAGTCAAACCGACAATGCAGCTGTTGCCGCACACCTCTCCCACGTGCGTATTGTCATGGTGAATACCACCCTGCCTGCCAACATTGGCAGTGCCTTACGCGCCATGAAAACCATGGGGCTAAACAAATTGGTTTTGGTTGCTCCAAAAACCTATCCACACCCAGATATTGATGCTTTGGCGGCAGGTGCGACCGATTTAATTGAACAGATTGAAGTGGTTGAACAGCTCGAAGATGCCATTGCAGACTGCCATTTGGTCTTTGGCACCAGTGCGCGGAGTCGTACTATACCTTGGCCACTCTTGGATGCACGCCCTGCGGCAGTAAAATCTTTAAATGCTGTGGCGCAGTATGGGCAAAACATTGCAATTATTTTCGGACGTGAAGATCGTGGTTTAACCAATGAAGAACTGGCGTTGGCGAATTATCACGTGACGATTCCTGTCAATGAAGAATATGGTGTATTGAATGTTGCTCAAGCCATTCAAGTGATTTGCTATGAAATGCGTATGGCTGCCATCGATATTGTCGGAAAAATTGCCGATCCCGAAGCGACTATGCAAGTGACAGATTCTGAAGTGATGCAATGGGATGAACCTTTGGTCAACCATGAACAAATGCAACAGTTCTATCCACATTTAGAAAAAATGCTGGCAGAAATTGAATTTATGGACCCAAAAAATCCACGATTATTGCCTTTGCGCTTGCGTCGGCTTTTCGGACGTATACAATTAGATCGCATGGAATACCATTTACTTCGCGGTATTTTTAGCCGCGTACAAGCAATGAATAACGGTTCATGGAAAAAATCTACATCAACACAGGACGAGGATCAAACTAATGCTTAAACAGCTCAAAGAAGACATTCAAGCTGTCTTCGCGCGCGATCCTGCTGCTCGAAATACACTTGAAGTCTTAACCACTTATCCAGGAATTCACGCTTTAATTATGCATCGTGTGGCGCATGAATTATGGAACAAAGACTGCAAGGGGTCGGCACGTCTACTCTCGTCATTTAGCCGTTTTGCTACAGGAATTGAAATTCATCCTGGTGCAAAAATTGGTCGTCGCTTTTTTATTGACCATGGCATGGGCGTAGTGATTGGTGAAACTGCTGAAATTGGCGATGATGTTACCTTATATCATGGCGTTACTTTAGGCGGTACCACGTGGAATAAAGGCAAACGTCATCCAACTTTGGAAGATGGCGTGGTGGTCGGTGCAGGCGCGAAAATTCTAGGCCCATTTACCGTACATAAAAATGCCAAAGTTGGCTCCAATGCGGTGGTGACCAAAGAAGTTCCTGAAGGTGCAACTGCTGTGGGTAACCCTGCGCGCTTTATTATGAAAAATAAACCTGCCGATGATCAGGAAGCACGTCGTCGTGATTATGCTGCCAGCATTGGTTTCCAACCTTATGCGGCAACACAAAATCAGTCAGACCCGATTTTGGATGGTATGCGTGTGTTATTGGATCGTTTGGAACAAAATGAAAAACGTATGAATTTGTTGTGTCAGCGTTTATCTTTACTTGACCCAAGTTTTAAAAACCAACAACAACACGCACAAGCTTATAGTGCTGAAGAATTAAAAATAATTGAAGATGTTAGACGTGAATGTGAAATGCAATACAACTCAACGGACACTTAAAAAAGTTCGTATCACTGTGTAACCAAGCCCCATCATTTATATTGCATGTTCGGAACAGATTTCTTAGACTGACCGACATGCAATATTTTAATCCGACACAATCACCTCTCACTTTTAAAATAAATTGAATGGAAGAACACCATGACTCTTAAGCCTTTGGCACTCAGTATTTTAGCCGCAACGCTCGTTAGCGCCTGTGTTGCACCACCAAAACAAGAAGTAAAACCACCTATCGTATTTACCGAACCAGAATTAAGCGCACCATTCTATGCCTTAAATCCATTTAATTATGATGCCCCTCCACCATTTGAAATCAACCTACAGAAAGCAGCAGCACAGCCTGTGACTAAAATGGTGGTCACGAACCCAAATGATCCAAGCAAAAGCATTACCTTAGATCAAAACAAATTGATTATACCTACGGTCAATAACAATACCCGTAGCTTGAAGTTTGCGGTTTTGGCTGGTGAAAATGAAATCGACATCACTGAAATTGATGACTTCTTACAATTGGTCGAAGGCAAAGCACGTCACTATCCGCCACGTTTTAGCGAACGACAGGAACGTCGTGGTTTTGAGGCGAAGCTCAAAGAAGTGACTCAACGATTAGACACTTTAGCAGCCAATGAAAATGCCTCTTTTGATATTTTGATGCGAGCATTTAAAGCCAGTGTTATGGCGCGCAATCTAGACTTAGGCTCTGTTTACACCACACGCTCACTTAACTATGCACAACGTATCTTAAAAATTAATCAGGAAGATGCCGAAGCGAATTTCTGGTTTGGTTTTGGTCTATCTGAAGGTGGCGGTCATCGTGAAGCGATTCCTTATTTAGACAAAGCCATGAAAGCAGGTGTGCAGGAAGCTTATTTGTCTGCGGCAAACAACTATATAGCTATGGAACAAAAGAAGAATGCAGTACAAACTTTGAAAAATTATAAAATCAAATACCCGCAAGAAGCCGAAGTGGCTGACCGTTTAATTGCTGAAATTGAAAAGCAAGGTCGTTGGAATGTATGGCAAGTGATCGCGCCACGTACTTGATTCAAGATCGATACAAAAATACCTAAAAATAGACCGTTTCGACGGTCTATTTTGCTTACGACGCAATTGAAAAAGCTTTAAAAAAACGTATGATGGAAAAAAATCTTAAAAAATTAAGCCAAACTCTCCATGAATAAAATTGTGATTGCTGCATTGCTCAGTACAACACTGCTGTCTGGTTGCCAGGTGGTTAGTGTTAAGAATCAGGCATTAAAAGTCAGCATTGCCAATGAGCGCGATAGTATTTTATCACGTAAGAAACTCAGTGAAGCCAGTTTAAATGTCTTATCGATGACAGGACGTGAAGCCAATATTTGTGCCGAAAAACCTGAAGAATGTGTGAGTGCACTAAAACAAATACCACAAATTCAGGATGAACAACTCCTCTCAACCGCCAGTGAATTATATTTAGCAAAAGCGATTGAACTGGAAAACTCATCGTCCTGCAAAATCAGTATTTTGAACAGTAAAAGATCAGAGGAACAACAAAAAATTCATCAGGCCAATTATGAACAATGTTTAGATCAGCAATTACATATGCTGGATCAAAGTATTCGTTATAGTTACGCTTACATGTTTAAAACCAAACGTGCGCCGCAAGACCGTATTTTTGATAACAGACAAGTCCAAATTCGGGATTTTTATAATCAAGCGATTGCCAAATTGGTCAGCAGCTATGCGCTGCGCTATAAACACGATGAATTACAACAGCAAATTCGTGTTGGAAACAGCATTTATGACATTGATTTTGATTACTTCCCACAGCTTAAACAACAAAAAATTCAGCAATTGATGTCAACCTATAACCTGAACTTTTCGGGTTTGCGCTCGATCACCCGCCGTGATGGTTTTGGGTCTGAATTTCTAGTGGTACTACCTGAAAATCCAAACGATGATTTGAGCAAAAGCAAATATATTATTGATCCCCTAAAATATGATTATCCTGCAGGAAAAAATCCAAACATTCATCAAGCACGCTATTTAGCCGCGACCATCACTGCAGAACCGCATAGTGCCAATTCCATTGAAGATATTTTAAATCAGCCGCATTTTAAGCTCAAAGCTTATGATCCGTATAAATACGAGTCTGCTCAAATTGCGCAAAAGCAGTATCCACTTGCCGCAAACTTTTCTGCACCTTATGGCTTGTGGTTAGCGCAAAATAATTTAGGTAAATCGGCTTATTTGTCCTTAATTGATCGTGAAGAACGACTCAGTATGCCGCATTTGTACTTACTTGAGCCGTACAATCCGAATAAGAAGGTCATTGTCCTCATTCATGGTTTGGCTAGTAGTCCTGAAGCGTGGATTCGCTTAACCAACGATATTATGGGCGACCCTGTTTTACGAGAAAACTTCCAAGTTTGGCAAGTCTTTTACTCAACGAATATGCCAATTCTAGAAAGCCGTTTCCAAATTTACGCGCTACTTCAACAAGGCTTTAACCAGGTTAGCCCTTCTACTGCTGCCAAAAAAGATGCTGTGTTGATTGGACACAGCATGGGCGGTATTTTGGCGCGTTTGTTAGTCAGTGATACCGACTTAACTCAACCTGCCATGCAAATGCTTAAAAACCGAAGTCTTGAACGCTTTAAATCTGATCCTTTGTTGCAAGCACGTTTGCGCCTTAAACCCATCACCAATTTTAACCGTGCAATATTCTTGGCTGCGCCGCATAAAGGTACAGAGTTTGCAGACCGCTGGTTTACTCTAGCTGCACGTAAAGTCATTCGCTTACCGACTGCATTTTTAAGTGCCTTTGCTGACGCCTTACAGCAACATGAGGTCGATTTAAAAAACTTGACCAAAGAAATTGGGCATGGCGTCATTCAAAACGGTCCGAGTGATTTAAGTAAAAATTCCAAATTTACGCAATTAACTGAAAATATTTTGCCTGTTAAAGGATTTAAATATCACAGTATTATTGGCAATAATACTGACAGCACAGAGCATCAACTGATGAATGACGATGTGGTGCATTACAACAGTGCGCACTTAGATGGTGCTGTTTCAGAAAAAATTATTAAAGGCGGACATTCCATTCAGCAAACACCCGAAGCCGTATTGGAGTTGCGACGTATTCTTAGATTACATTTACAAGATTTAGGTCTGTATAAGCCGTAATTTGTCACAGCAAATAAAACCGAAGTCTAAGTGGCTTCGGTTTTTTATCTATTAGGCTGTTTATCAGCAGCAGTACATCGGTGCTTGTCCCCAATAAGCTTTTGTCAATAAATCCTCTAATTCAGCATAGTCATATTCGCGTGGATTGTAATATGGACTGCCACAGATAATACGTGCCACTTCAGCAGGTGCTGTTTCGGGTAATCATAAATCTTTAAGTCGCATTACAATATTAAATTTTTGATTATGCTGATAAATCGCTAAACCCAACTGTTGCTGATCTGCACATTTAAAGTTGTTGTCAAATGATTCATTGTAGAAATATCCGCATATCGATTGTAGTGCACTGAATATGCCAACATAATGGCATAGGTTTACGCTTGTGGTAACTGATAGCGCCCACCCAAGCTATGGCAAATTTTATGATGAATTGCTATATCCACCGAACCCAAACACACACCTGCTAACCATGCGCCATATAAAGCGTGTTCAAGTATCTCCATATTTTGAGACGCTTACACAATTGCAGGTAAAGCCTGTGCAAGTTGAGTGATCGCCTCTACCGACATTAAACTTATAATTGGATTTTTATCCTATGCATATAATACCTCAACTGCATTTGCCGTAGTATTCATGCCCGAACATGCTGAAATTTCGGTGGGTAAGTTGTTGAGTGTCAATTCAGGATCATGAATCACTACTTTAGGCAAAACTTAAGCTGCTTTGCCTGTGGTTTTCAGCTGATTTTCAGTAATACCATTCACCGCAGTCATTTCGCTGCCTGCATAAGTTGTCGGAATTACAATAATAGGCAAATAAGTTTCTAAGATCGGAAGAGCGTCGT
>ERZ650302.273-NODE-273-length-26943-cov-10.226012_pt1 | contig 26943 bp, 23 predicted proteins | sample MGYA00376238_ERZ650302 | MGnify/ENA primary metagenome ERZ650302 (study PRJEB26733, sample SAMN07839298) | wastewater metagenome | biome: urban; feature: wastewater treatment plant; material: waste water | place: USA: North Carolina | collected 2016-04-28 ... | reverse complement strand
CTAGAAACTTTAGTTTTAACATCGATAGATATTGTTAATATAAGTCAAGATCCTAATAATAATTCTTTCAAATATATTGGTTATCCATTATTAGGAAAAACTTTAAGTCATAGTTTTGATTATTTATGGATAAGATTGAACTTGGAATATAAATTATATTCTGAGTTTGCAACAGTAAGAAAGCTTGTCAATAAAAATAAAAAAAAAGAAAGAAATACTACAACAAGTGAAATTATTTTGAAAGCATTTGATGCTTCAAATCTTGAAAAAAAAGTATTTTTCTTGTCAAGGAAAACATTAATAAACGAGTTTAATCATTTTGAAGGAAATATGAATATTTTTCAGCCAGCCATAGATATATCAGATTCATCGCTGAAAAAGGAGAAAGAAGATATTGTGAAGGCTCTAAATTCGTTAGTACAGTCTGAGAAACCAAACCAAGAAGGAGACCAAAAATGACAAAATTTATAATTATAGTGTTAATTTGTTGCACATCGATTGCATCATTTAGTGCTGAGAAGAAATCAACAAAATCAGTCAGCTTTGATAATTGTACAGAAGCTAGAGCAGCAGGTTATGAAAACATTAAGCGTGGAGAACCAGGATATGCAGCAAAATTAGATAGAGATAAAGACGGAGTTGCATGTGAGAGTAAGTAAATTTTAAATGCATAAATCGTTTTAAATGGAGGTGAAAGATGAGTGTTAGATATGACTATACAGAAGAAGAATTAATAAAGATGTATATTAAATTATCAAAAAAACTGAAAAAAGAACATGGTGCATTAATGTCAGATATTGATAAATATGCAAAATTATATAAAATACCGTCATCAAAATACTTTCAATATAGATTTGGATTTTTGAAAAACTTAAAAGAAAAAGCTGGATTTAAAGAAATGCGAAGGGAAAAAAATAAATTTTCAGAAAAAGAATTAATACAAATATATATTGAATTTTCGAAAAAAATAGGTAAAGAAGAAGAAGGTGCATCAAAAGAAGACTTTTTTAAAAGATCAAAAGAATATGATGTCCCCGCTTACATATCTTATATGAAGGTCTTCAAAAGTATAAAAATTTTGAAAAAGAAAGCAGGATATTTAGGTGACAAGTTAGTGATTACAGAATTTCAAAATACAGAAGAAGGCTTAAAATTTGCAATAAAAGAATTTTATAAAAAATATAATAGATATCCAAGTGCAATAGATTTTCAATATAGAAATGCACTTCTACCAAAACACAAGATTCTAGAAAAATATGGCAGTATGCAAAATATGTACGATGAACTGGGCATAGATCATTTCGTATTTAAATATGAATATTTACAAAGTAAAAGTAGGAAAGAAATACTTTCAGATATTGCAAAAATAATAAAAAAATACAAGGTAAATTCATGGAAAGATTTTAGTCTGTTAAAATTAACACCATCATCATCGAGTTATACACGAGCTTTGAAGACTAATGGGGCAGCTATTTATAATGAAGCAATGGGTATAGAAGTAATTAAAGAATTTAGCGAGAAAGAAATGATAGAAGAGTATATAAAAGCTTCTAATGAACTAAATAGCAAAAATGGTGCAACTGCAGAAGAGTTTATAAAGTATACAAAGAAAAATAATATTACTAGATATTGGAGATACCAAAAAATATTTGGGAATATTGAAAATTTAAGAGAAAAAGCAGGATTTATTATAGATTATGATGATGATTACTTCAGAAAGAAAACAGAAGAATTTGTAAGTAAATATGAAAGATATCCTATAATATCTGATTGTCATAAAGATGTCAAATTCATTAGAAATAATATTATCATAAAGAAATATGGAAGTTTAAGATCAATGTACAAAGTGCTGGGAATTAATTTATTTGAAAGTAAAAAATTAGCACTACAAAAAGATGATGAATTAGTATTTAAAGAAATATCCGAAATAATAATTAAAAACAACATCAAAACAGTGGATGATTTTAAAAAAATCAAACTTAAGGCATCTCCCCAAGCATATATGTATAGACTAAATATGAATTGGTTAGAATTACATAACAAAGTTACTTTAGAAAATAAAAAATTGAAATATACAAAAGAAGAAATGATAATGAGATATGAGAGACTAAAGAAAATCACTCAAAAACCTATACCAAATTTAAATGATTTTAAAACTAATAATATTTCAATACATCAATTTTGGAATTTGTGGGGATCGTATTCAAATTTTATTAAAGAGTATGAAGGTGTAGATATATCAGTGGTATCTTATGAATTGACAGATGAAGAACTGATCAATATGTATATAGATTTTTCAGACTATATGGATAATACCGAGGGTGCAAGCTCAACCGAGTTAACAAAAGGGGCTAAAGAGTATGGAATTCCATCTGTTAATTACTACAGGATGAGATTCACATCTATTCCAAATTTAAAATTTAGAGCAGGATATACATCAATAGCGCCAGATTTTAAATATAGTAGAGAATACATTGTAGATAGACTATACAAAACATATAAAAAGTATAAAAGGACAATTACAAAGCCAGAAATGAGAAAGGAAAGAGGGTTGCCGGGTTACTCGACTATAACACAGTATCTACATATGATGAGTATGAAGAAAATATGGAAAATAGTATTATCTGAGAGGGAAAATAAAAACACTGAACTCGAAGTAGATTATAATATTGTAGAAGAAAAACTTACCAATGGTTTGAACTTAATAATATTTCCAACAAAAGAAGATGCTATAAAAAAATATGAAAGCATAAAAAAGAAACTAAATAAGAGTATACTTGATGTAAATGATTTAAAAAAATTTAATATTTCTACAAAATCGTTCACAAAATTTTGGGACTTCTATGTTGATTTTATTGAGGAATACGAGCAAATAAATGTACGTACAAAATCTATTTATTACACCGAAGAGGAATTAGTAAAGAGGTACATAGATTTCTCTAATTATTTAGGAAAAAAAGAAGGTGCAAGTGATGTTGATTTCAAAAAATATGCAGTGGAATTCGGAATACCTTCTAGAGACCATTATAACAGAAAATTTATTACTTTATTTAATTTGAAAATAAAGGCAGGGTATAAACCTATTCGTCACAATAAGCAGCAATTCACACGGGAACAGATTATAGAATTAATGTATAAAGCTTACAAAAAACATAAAAAAAAATTGAATAGAGTGGAAATCAAAAAAGAGAAAGCATTACCTTCATATGTTACGATAGGTAGGTATCTAAACGAGACAAGTATAAAGAAAATATGGGAAATAGTTTTATCTGAGAAAGAAAAGTAGAAAATAGTAAATTGTGAAATAAGATAGAAAAATGGTGCGGATAATGAGATTTGAACTCATACAGCAATGCTACTGCCCCCTCAAGACAGCGTGTCTACCGTTCCACCATATCCGCATTTCAAAAATTATAACATACACATAAAAAAAGTACAATATCAAAATAAAAAGGATGCTTCGTAAAGAGGCATCCTTTTTTAGTATTAATAATTTTCAGTATTAATTTCGAAATATCCTTGGTCATGTAAGCATGCAGGACATTTTGCAGGAGCTGATTCCCCTGTATGAATGTATCCACAATTAATACATTTCCATTCAACAACTTTTTCTTTTTTGAAAACAGTACCGTTTTCCATATTCTCAATCAATTTATTGTATCTTTTTTCATGTCTTTCTTCAACATCTGATATCTTTAAGAATGCAGCAGCAACAGCAGGAAATCCTTCTTCCTTAGCAATCTTTGCAAATTCTTGATATGCATCTGTCCATTCTTCATTTTCTCCAGCAGCAGCAGCTTTTAAATTATCTAGTGTGTTATCAAATAAAGCAATTGGGTAATCTGCATTTACATTAAATGCATGTCCTTGTAAATCTTTATCCTCGTTTAGAAATCCAAAAAATCTTTTTGCATGCTCACTTTCTTGACCTGATGTTTCTGTGAAGATATTAGAAATCTGAATGTATCCTTCTTTCTTTGCTACGCTCGCATAGAATGCGTAACGACGACTAGCTTGTGATTCACCTACATATGCTTTCATTAAATTCTCGGCAGTTCTTGTCCCTTTTAAGCTCATGTGATACCTCCAATAAAATTGTTTTATATAAAAGCAGCCTTAATGACTGCTTGAAATATTAATATGCTTATTTTTTAAAGAACGAAATGATAACTCCCATAATTAATAATCCTACAAGGAAGCCCAAAATACCTAATGGATTAAATCCTTTAGTGTTAGATACATTATCTTTACCTTCTCTTTTTGCTTTTTTGTTTTTGTAATAATTTTCGTCTCTCATTTATTTCCTCCTAATTGTCTATTTTAATTTACCTTGTTCAAATGCTTGTCTTTCTAATTCTCTTATTCTGTCTTCAGTTTTTGGATGAGTTCTGAACAAATCAGCTAATCCAGCAAAACCTTTAAGTGGATTCACAATAAACATGTGAGAATAAGAAGGATTCGTTTGATTCATTTGTATTTGACCGCTATAAGATTCAAGTTTTGCAAGGGCATCTCTTAAATATAATGGATTACCTGCAATTTCACCACCAAAACGATCAGCTAAAAATTCACGTTTTCTAGAGATAGTCATTTGTATTACTGATGCAGCAATTGGTGCAAGAATCATTAATATTAGACCTAGTGGGTTACTTCTTCTGTTACCATTCTCGTCAGTATTACCAATTGGCATATACATTGCAAATCTTGAAACATATGAAATAGCTCCAGCAAATGTTGCAGCAATAGTTCCAATCAAGATATCTCTGTGTTTAACATGTCCAAGTTCATGTCCTAGTACACCTGCAATTTCTTCATCTGTCATCATATTTAGTAATCCTTGTGTACATGCAACCGCAGCATGTTTTGGATCTCTTCCAGTTGCAAATGCATTAGGTTGTTGTTCTGGAGTAATATATACTTTTGGCATTGGCAAACCAGCCCTCATCGCTAAATCTCTTACTATCTTATATAATCTTGGGTCAGTTGATTCTGTTACTTCCTGTGCTTTATATGCGCTAAGAACCATTTTATCACTATTCCAATAGCTGAAGAAGTTCATTCCAGCAGCAATTACTAAACCAATCATGGCTCCTTGAGTACCTCCCATAGCATTTCCTAGTGCCATAAATAGTATTACAAGCACAAACATTAATAAAGCAGTTTTGATTTGATTTCCAAACATTTTTGTCTCCTCTCAATTGTAAAAATCATATTACATAACTCGTATAATCTATAACATAATTGTACTACATAAAAGTAAAATATTCAATTGACAAATACAAGAAAAAATACTATTATTAATATAATAATAACAAAAAATTATAGAAGGAGTATTACAATGAGAATGATAAGAAATTTAATTGCAGCCCTAATGATAATGTCTGTAATGGTTGGATGTACAACATCTGCAGTTACAGGAAGAAAGCAATTGAAGTTAGTTGATGAGAAAAAAATAGTCGATAATTTTGCAGTAGAATATAGCAAATTAATCGCGGATGCAACATCAAAAGGATTACTTGTTAACTCTTCAAAAACAGGTAAATTAGTCAAAAAAACTGGAGAGAAAATATCAATTGCAGTAATAAAGTATTTAAATGAAAATGGAATGGCTGATAGAGTTCCTTTATTTGCTTGGGAGTTTAATACTGTTAAAGAAGATGAAGTTAATGCATGGTGTGGACCAGGTGGAAAAATATTGTTTTACTCAGGAATATCAACTATAGCATCAGATGAAAATGGTATTGCAGCAGTTATGGCACATGAAATTTCTCATGCAGTAGCAGGTCATTCGGCTGAAGGAGCAAGTAATGCAACTGGAGCAAATGCAATTATGATAGGTAAACAAGTTGCAGATATATTAACAGGTGGTAAGACAGCAGTAATAAGTAATGATGTATTAGCACAAGGACTTGGATTAGGATTATTAAAATATAATAGAACACAAGAATATGAAGCTGATAAATTAGGAATGATATTTATGGCAATGGCTGGTTACAATCCAGAAGAAGCAATTAAAATGCAAGAAAGATTAGCAGAAGTAGCAGATGGAAACAAAGTTCCAGAATACTTATCAACGCATCCAGCTGCAGCTAATAGAATAGAGAAATTGAAAGAATATTTACCAGAAGCGATGAAGTATTATACTAAAAAATAAAAAAAGCGACGAGAGTCGCTTTTTATTTAAGTCTTGATGATCTATTGATCACATGTGTTATAGTTTTAGATACTAACAAAGTAAAAACAACACCAATTACTGTAGCAATGAAACGTCCAACAATATACTCATATGTGGTACCATTTGGATGCTGTAGTAAAACTCCAAGTAATGTAGTACTCCCAACAGTTGCTGTAGGACTTCCTTTAACAGCATAAAAAAGATAAAAAATTATTGAAGTTCCTAAACCACATAAGAGTGGCACGTATATAATAACTGGAATTTGTGTTGTGAAAAGTTCATTTAATAAAATAGCTATGAAGAAAGCTATGATTGATCCTAATAATGTACCATAGATACGTTTTGTACCAACTCGATATGTATCTTTATCTTCTACTTGAGAACAAATTGCAGCAGTGACACCAGCAATGAAAATGGAAAATGTATCGAAGCCTATAGAACCTATATAGATTGAATTGGCAAATAAAAAATATGTAATAAGCACACTGAAATAAACTGAAAATCCAGTTTGAATAATATGCTTTTTCTGATGAAAAGTAATCATGCTCGACCTCTATTCTGTAATTTGGTATATACTAACATAAATTTCAGAAAAAACAAATAAAAAAAGTAAAAAAAAATGGTATAATAGATGAAAATAAAAATTGCGAAAATAAAGGAAGAGAATTATGGAAAATATATTGAGTATTGCACCAATGGTAGATAAAACAGATAGGCACTTTAGAAATTTTGTACGAATGATAACAGATAAACCAATGCTTTACACTGAAATGATAACAGCAAAAGCAATATTAAATGGGAATGTGGACTATATATTAGGCTTTAACGAGATAGAACACCCAATAACATTACAAATAGCGGCGACAACTCCTGAAGATGCATATGAAGCAGTCCTGAAAGCTGAGAGATTCAATTATGACGAAATAAATATAAATGTTGGGTGTCCATCAGATAAAGTTTCAGGAAACATGATGGGGGCGTATTTAATGGCGTTTCCAGAGGTGGTAGCTGAAATGGTAACACAAATGAAACGAGCAACGAATAAGCCAATCACTGTAAAGCATAGAATAGGAATAGATGGGAAGAATATACTCCCAGATTATTTTGAAAGAACGCTATTAGATCAATACGAAGATATGGAAAATTTTGTAAAAATTGTAAGTTCAGCAGGCATCAATAAGTTTATTGTTCATGCAAGAATAGCAATTCTTGAAGGACTTGATCCAAAACAGAATAGAGAAATCCCACCAATTAGATACGAAGAAGTTTATCGATTAAAAAAAGAGAATCCTAATTTATTGATTGAAATAAATGGTGGAATAAAAACTCTAGAAGATGCAAGAAATCATCTTAACCATGTTGATTCAATAATGATAGGAAGAGAAATATATGATAACCCAATGATATTAGTTGAACTAGATAAGCTATATGGTGTTGAGAATAAAATTACACGTAAAGAGATAGTTGAAAAGATGTTACCTTATGTTGAAGCAATGGAGAGTAGAGGAGAAAGACCGCATTCATTCTTAATGCATACACAAGGATTATTCCATGCCGAAAGAGGAAGTAAATTTTGGAAGAGAGCTATTAATGACACAAAAGCAAACTCAGAAACAATAAGAGAACTAATAAAAATATTGGAAGAAAGACCTTAAATAACTTGACAAATTTTTATTTTAATGGTATCAATACCTATATGTAATAAATACATTTTTTGTTTATTATTATAATTATAAAATTCACGAAGGAGTGTTGGAATATGAAAGTAGCCGTAATAGGTTGTACACATGCTGGAACAGCCGCAATATTAAATTTAAAAAGAATCTACCCAGATTCAGATGTTACTGTATTTGAAAGAAATGATAATATTTCATTTTTATCTTGTGGTATAGCATTATATGTAGGTGGTGTAGTAAAAGATGCACAAGGTTTATTCTATTGTTCACCAGATAAATTGAAAGAATTAAATGTGGATACTAAGATGAGACACAATGTTGAATCAGCTGATATAAAAGGAAAAAAAATCATTGCAAAAAATCTTGAAACAGGTGTAGAAATTGAGCATACATTTGACAAATTGATCATAACATCAGGTTCATGGCCAATAGTTCCAAGAATTGAAGGAATTGATAGTAATAACATTTTATTATCAAAAAACTTTGATCACTCTAATGCAATAATAGATGCTGCAAAAGATGCTAAAAAAGTAGTAGTAGTAGGAGCAGGATATATAGGTGTTGAATTAGTAGAAGCGTTCAATGACCAAGGTAAAGAAGTTGTTCTTGTAGATGCAGAAGATAGAATATTAAATAAATATTTAGATAAAGACTTTACAGATATCGCAGAAAAAACATTCACTGAAAAAGGAATTAAAATAGCTACAAGTGAAAAAGTAATAAAATTTGAATCAGTAAATGGAGAAGTTAGTAAAGTTATAACTGATAAAAATGAATACGAAGCAGATATGGTAATTATGTGTGTAGGATTCAGACCAAATACAGAAATATTCAAAGGACAATTAGATATGTTACCAAATGGTGCAATTAATGTAGATGAATACATGAGAACTAGTGATAAAGATGTAATGGCAGCAGGAGATTGTTGTTCAGTATTCTTCAATCCAACAAGAGAACATATGTACATACCACTTGCAACAAACGCTGTAAGAATGGGAACATTAGCAGCTATCAATATTGTTGAAAATAAAATTAAACATCCAGGAACACAAGGAACATCAGGAATTAAAATATATGAAAACAATATGGCATCAACAGGAATAACAGAAGAAATAGCAAAACAATTAGGAATAGATGCAGACTTTGTTTATGCAGTTGATAACTACAGACCAGAATTTATGCCTACTTATGAAAAAGTAACATTGAAAGTTGTATTTGAAAAAGAATCAAGAAGAATATTAGGAGCACAATTAACATCAAAAGCTGATTTAACACAATCAATTAATACAATATCAGTTTGTATACAAAATAATATGACTATAGATCAATTAGCATTTGTAGATTTCTTCTTCCAACCTCATTATAACAAACCATGGAATTTTATTAATTTAGCAGGATTAAATGCATTAAAATAGTTAAGTTCAAATATTTAAAGCGAGCTATTAATTTAGCTCGCTTTTTTAATTTAAAAATAAAAAAAGTTGAAAAAAAAGAGTATTTATTGTAAAATATAAAAGGATTTATACAAGGAGTGTGGTTATGAAGTATTTTCATTGGCGATTAACATTGGTACTTTTTTCTTTAGTTTCAAATTTAGTTCTTTCAGCAAATAAATTAGAAGTTGGATATAACTATGATGAATCGAAAAATGTTAGTGGGTATAGTAAAAAAATAAGTGAATATGATTTTGATAATGATGGTAAGAAAGAAAAAATCATGATATTTACTAAGTTAAAGGGAAATCAAATTGAATCTTATACCAATATCTTCATTCAGGATAACGGAATATATAGATTAGCTTATCAAGTCTATGATTCATCATCGTTAGATATAACAGAGATTGGTAAATCATATAAGAAAATTGATGAGATAAAGAAATATTATAAATTATTTTCAAACGGAATATCACCTAATGAAGTCAGATACATTGATATTATGACAGGGGAACAGCCAGAAAATATGAAAATGAATCTAAAATATTCAAAGAATGCTCCAAAAAGTTCAGATAACTTTGTTTTCGTCAAATCGAGCTCTAACTTAAAAAAAGCTCCTAATAATACTTCAGAAAATGCAGGATTATTAAAATATTCTGATAAACCAGAATTACTATTTGAAATGACATCATCTACAGCAGCGAAGAGCGAAACTTGGTTCTACGTAAAAAGCAATAAAAAAGATGCTATATCTGAAGGTTTTTTATCAGCTAATAATGGAATTAAAAGAGGTTTTTATTGGAGAGAAATAGGAGAAAAGATAAATTTAATAAATACATTTATAGAAAATTCGAATAATGAAAAGAAAGCTTTGTACGTAATACTGGCATATGTTCCACTTTCAAAAAATTATTTTAGCCCAATTGATAAGTTTGGAAATAGAGCTACCCAAAGTGTAAAAGGGTATCTTAAGTCTAATTTAGAAGGAGAATACATAAACCTTCCAGATCAAACATTATTTAAGAAATTGTCAGAAACAAAAGATTATATAGAGCTTGAAACACCATTTTATGGCGGATCATATTACGTAAAGAATAACCCTAAAACATTTAAAAAGATGGAATTGAAGGATAAAATTAATAAATATATCGCAATTGATACACAAAGTCAATCAGAAGTGGCTCTTGAGCGAAATAAAGCAATCAATCAATATGAAGTGATAACGTATTCATTGGTTACAACGGGGAAAGATAATGGATATTCATCATATGATACGCCGCACGGTGTGTTTATGGTTGCACACACGAGAACATATATGATGTTTACAAGGAATTTAAGAGCTAATGAGACAATAGGAACAATTCCAAACAAATTAAAAACAGGTGGGAATCAAGTAATTGCAGGGGAAGCTCCATATGCAATAAGATTTAGTGGAGGTGCCTATCTACACGGTATTCCAGGACCAATAGGAGCAAGTTCAGAATCAAAATGGTACACAGCAGCAAAAATTGGAACATATAAAGAATCGCACAAATGTGTAAGGCATTACGATGATCAAATAAAATTCTTATTTGATTGGTTGAGCGTTGAGAAGTATGAAAAATTTGATAGTCAAATTGCTTTAAAAGAAAATGCAATTGTGTTTGTACTTTAATAATAAAGTTAATATATAAATAAAATAGAGCTACTTTCAATTAATGAGAGCAGCTCTATTTTTTCGTTTATTCTAAGGTTTTAGTTTTGCAAGTTCTTCTAAGTTAACGTCAGCAGAATAGTCAATATTATCAAAGTCAAATCCATTCAATTGCATGAATTCTTCTCTTACACCTTCGTAATCACCAATTTCTTTGAAATTTTCAGGTGTAATAGTATCCCAAATTGCTTCTACTTCTGATTGTACATCTTCACGCATTTCCCAGTTGTCTGGTCTAAGTCTTCTATTAGAATCTAATTCTGGCTTACCGCCATACATCATATCTTTAAATAATCTTTGTTTTTGCTCAATAGTACCTTCATGAAGACCTTTAGCTTTCATTACTTTATATAAAAGTGTAGCATATAAAGGGAAAATTGGTATAACAGCACTTGCTTTTGTCATAAGTGCTTTACTTAATGAAACATACGCTTCACCATTATATTTTGTTTTTAAATAATCATTTAAGTAATCAGATGTTCCTTCTAAATCACGTTTTGCTGCTCCAATTGTACCTTCTTTGTAAATACCGTAAGTAACTTTTGGACCTAAGTAAGAATATGCAACTGTCTTAAAGTTTTCAGTAAGAACACCAGCGTTATCAAGAAACTCAATCCATAATTTCCAGTCTTCTCCACCCATAACTTTAACAGTACTTGATATTTCTTCTTCAGTAGCAATACCCATTGTTCCCATATCCATTGTTTCTTTTTCAAGATTAATTGTTGGTCCAGTAATTTCTTTAGCAGTAGACTTTAGTGCTGATCTGTACATTTCGCCAGTGTTAGGATCTGTTCTCACTGCACTTGCTAAACTATAAACTAATAAATCAATCTTTCCACCAAATTCTTCTTTAATATATTTTATTACATCTTTTTTCATTTCATTTGAGAAAGCATCGCCCATAAAGTTTTTTGCAACTAGTCCTTCTTTTCTGATTTCTTCAGATACGGCAATGGTATTCCACCATCCAGCACTTCCAACACGTTTTCCTTCAACACCTTTTTCAAATGCAACACCTATAGTATCTGCAGATGCTCCAAATGCCAGTGAAATTCTAGATGCTAGTCCATAGCCAGAAGATGAACCTATAATTAATACTTTCTTTGGTCCTGTATATTTTTCTTGTTTTTTTACATAATCAATCTGTCTCTTTACAAATTCGTATGCACCAAGTGGGTGAGACGTTAATGCTAAACTTCCTTTTAACTTTGGTTCTATGATCATTGTGACCTCCTATAATATTTTCAAATAACCGTTGTAATATTCCAAATTATACACTAATTTACACAATATTACAAACATAAAATATATACAAAATAGAAAAAAAATGCTAAAATAAGTCTATACATACTAAATGTTACAAAATTATGGAGAAAATATATCATGTTTAAAAATAAAAGACTTATATTTATTACTTCATGTTTATTGTTAATAATGAATTATCCTAGCTTTGCAGGTGATGTATTAAGAAAAAACATTTATCTAAATGAAGTTAATAAATTTGTGAATAGTGAAAATATAACATATAATGATATGAAAAGGTTAATCAATGAGATTAACCGTTTTGACGTTAACAAGAAAAAATATAGTATTCATATATTCAAAGGTAATTATCAAAATATTTCAAAGGAATTAGATGTAAACACAGTATTAAGAAGAAAATATGATTCAAATATGAAATATATTCAAAATAGTAAGAAAGATAAGAATAATTTAAGAGATTTGAGGTAGGTTTTATTTAGTAAGTGACGATAATATACTAAAATAAAACTTAAGGAGAAAATAGAATGATAAAAACGCTTACAAAATCTGTTTTTGGGACAACAGATGAGAGAACTATAAAGAAAATGTCGAAAGATGTAAAGAAAATTAATTCTTTAGAATCAGAGATTGAAAAATTAGAAGATTTACAACTAAAAGGGAAAACAGAAGAATTTAAAATGAGAATAACAAATGGAGAATCACTTGATAGCGTCTTACCAGAAGCATTTGCAGTAGTAAGAGAGGCAACAAAAAGAGTACTTGGTATGAGACACTATGATGTTCAATTAATAGGGGGTATGATTCTACATAGTGGAAAAATATCAGAGATGAAAACTGGAGAAGGAAAGACATTAATGTCAACACTTCCAATTTATTTAAATGCATTAACTGGAAAAGGTGTACATGTAATAACAGTAAATGATTACTTAGCAAAAAGAGATAGAGATACAATGAGTGAGTTATATGATTTCCTAGGGCTATCATCAGGAGTTGTAGTTGCAAGTATATCTCCTGAGGAAAGAAAAGCAGCATACGAAGCAGATATAACATATGGAACAAACAATGAATTTGGATTTGATTATTTAAGAGATAACATGGTTCATGAAATGGAATCAAAAGTTCAAAGAGAGCATAATTATGCGATAGTCGATGAGATTGATTCAATATTAATTGATGAAGCAAGAACACCATTAATAATATCAGGTGCAGCAGAAGAAACAACACATTGGTATAATGTATTTTCTGAAGTTGTAACAAGATTAACAAGAAGTGTTAAGACTGAAACAATAAAAGATAAGAAAAATACAGTAATTCCAGCTGAAGATTGGGAAGATTATGAAGTTGATGAGAAAGCACACACAGTAACAATGACGGAAAAAGGTGTTAAAAATGTAGAGAAAATGCTTAAGTTAGATAATCTATATTCACCTGAAACTGTAGAACTAACTCACTTTTTAAGCCAAGCATTGAAAGCAAAAGAGTTATTTAAGAGAGATAGAGACTATATAGTAAATGATAAAGGTGAAGTAATCATAGTAGATGAATTTACTGGAAGGTTAATGGAAGGTAGAAGATATTCTGATGGATTACACCAAGCAATTGAAGCAAAAGAAAAATTAGAAGTTGCGGGAGAAAATCAAACATTAGCAACAATAACACTACAAAACTATTTTAGAATGTACAAAAAGTTATCTGGAATGACAGGTACTGCAAAAACAGAAGAAGAAGAATTTAAACAAATATATAGATTACCAGTTGTTATTGTACCAACAAATATGCCAGTTATTAGGAAAGATTTTCCTGATGTGATATATATGACAGGTCGTGCAAAATATAATGCAATTGTCGCAAAAATACAAGAATTATTTGAAAAAGGACAGCCAGTACTTGTAGGAACAGCATCAATACAGCATTCTGAAGAATTGTCTGACTTATTAAAACGTTCAAAAATACCACATGAATTATTGAATGCTAAGCATCATGAAAGAGAAGCAGAAATAATTGCACAAGCAGGTAGATATAAAACTGTAACAATAGCTACAAATATGGCAGGAAGAGGAACTGATATAAAACTTGGTGGAGATCCTGAAATGTTAGCATCAAAAGTTGCAGAAAAAGGAACGGATGAATATAAAAGCATAATAGAAATCTACAAAAAAGATTGTGAAGAAAATAAAAAAGCTGTTATTGCAGCTGGTGGATTATTTATACTTGGTACAGAACGTCACGAGAGTAGACGTATTGATAATCAATTAAGAGGAAGAGGAGGAAGACAAGGAGATCCAGGTGCATCTGAATTCTACCTATCTTTAGAAGATGACTTAATGAGATTATTTGGTGGAGATAGACTGAAAATGTTTATGAATTCATTCAAAATGCCTGAAGATGAGGAAATCAGATCGAAAATGATAACTAGAAGTGTAGAGAATGCTCAAAAAAGAGTTGAGAGTAGAAACTTCTCTATAAGAAAGAATCTAATTGAATATGATGATGTAAGTAATAAACAAAGAGAAATAATATATAAACAAAGAGATAAAGTGTTGCGAAATGAAAACTTAAAAGAATTCATACAAGGAATGATGTTAGAGACAGTAGAAGATTTAGTTGACACTTCACTTAATGGAGAAAGCAGAAGTCAATGGAATTTTGATTTCTTAAGAGAAAAACTTAGAGAAAATTACGATTATACATTACCTGAAAACACTCAAGACATGGACAAAAAGGAAATCATTGAAACTATTAACAATGATTTATTGGCAATATATAATAATAAAGAAAAATCAGTAGATGAAGATACATTTAGAAAAATCGAAAATTATATTATGCTAGAAGTATTGGATCAAAGATGGAGAGAGAACCTTAAAGATTTAACAGAATTAAGAGAAGGAATACATCTTAGATCATATGCACAAAAAAATCCAGTAAGTGAATATAAAATAATAAGTGCTGATATTTACAATGAAATGATAGATACAATAAAAAGAGAAGTTAGTTCATTCATGATAAAAATTAGAATAAATACACCTGAAGATGTAGATAATCTAGAACACGATGAAGTAATAAACCTTACATATGAACAAAAAGATGAATTTTCAGATGAGGAAGTTCAAACTGAAGATGAAAAAGTAATGTCAAGAAAAGAAAGAAGAGAAAGCGAAAGAAAAAAATAGAAATAAAGAAATATACTTAAAAAGTGGAAAAGCACTTATGCTTTTCACTTTTTTAATATAATATGAAAGTTAACATATTTTTATGTACAAAAGTTTAGTATAGGGGTATAATTAGATTAGAAAGTGTAATGAAACAAAATAAAATTCGGAAATCAGGTGAATTATGAAAAAAACTACAGCAGCTTTTTTTGATATAGATGGTACAATTTACAGAGATTCTTTATTAATTGAGCATTTTAAGATGTTAGTAAAATACGAATTTATTAATATAAATTCATGGGCAGGAAGAGTTAAAGAAAAATTCTCTAAATGGGAGTCAAGACGTGGAAATTATGATGATTATCTTCTAGAATTAGTTGAGACATATGTTGATGCACTAAAAAATTTACGTGAAGAAGACATGGATTTTATTGCTAAAAGAGTTATAGAACTTAAAGGTGATAAAGTTTATCGTTACACGAGAGAAAAAATAGAAGAACATAAAAGAAAAGGACATAAAATAATTATAATTTCAGGGAGTCCAGATTTCTTAGTTGAAAAAATGGCAAAAAAATATGGCGCAGATAATTTCACAGGTGCTAAATATAAAGTTGACGCTAGTGGAGTATTTACAGGTGAAGTTATACCAATGTGGGATGGAAAAAGTAAGAAGAAAGCGATAGATAGATTTTGTAAAGAATATAATATTGATTTATCGAAATCATTTGCATATGGAGACACAACAGGTGATTTGACAATGTTCAAGAATGTTGGCTTTCCTGTGGCAATAAACCCTGCAATGGAATTAATAAAAAAAGTAAAAAGAGACAAAGAATTGTCAGAAAAAATAAAAATAATAGTTGAAAGAAAAGATGTAATATACAAAATTACAGCCGATGTAAAAGTTATGTAGATAACTAGAAGGAGTGATTATTATGCTATCAAATACATTTGAAGATATAAGATTAAAATTCGAAGGATCATATTATGGAGGTCACTACGATATAGAAATTTTTGCTGATGGTAGATTTTATTATTCATTTGTTGAAGGTGATTCGACTGATTTACAAAGAGGATCATTTCAAGTATCACAAAGAGAGATCATGCTTTTTGAAGAGTTAATGGATTATTTTGATTTTTTGAAAACACAAAGAAATTACATTATAACAGAATATAGATTTGGTAATAGTGTATTGATTATACAAAAGAAAAATGGACGTGAAGAAAAAATAGAAGCTGGAAAAGAAATGATGTTTAGTTGTGCAAAAATAATCTTGGAAAAATATTTACCAAAAAATAAAAGAGTATACTTAATGGATAGTCAATTAATTGGTACAAAATATATAAGAAACTATGAAGCTAAGATAATACGGTTATCGGAAGTAGATTTGTTCAGAGAATTTTCAAGAGTTTCAATAAATACTGTAGCGGTATATAATAAAAGAAAAGAGAAAATAGGCTATTTACCAAAAGAACATTCAGAAGTTATTGCACGTTTGATTGATGCAGGTAAGAAAATATATGCACTTTCTATTCCGAATGATGAGGGTGTTGCTTTAAAAATTTATATGAATGATTAGGAGTAAAAAATGAATTACATAGGACATTCATTAATTTCACTAGAAAAAAACAAAGAGAATCTTTTTGGTAATTTTTCTGGTGATTTTTATAAAGGTCGGATAGAGGAGTTAGTACTTCCGGACAACATAAAAGAAGGAGTAATTCTCCATAGGCAAATAGATACTGTAACTGATACAAATAATAGATTAGTCAATGAAATAAATGAAAAATTCGGGTTATATAAAGGGATCATGTCTGATATATTTATAGACCATTTTTTATCAACAAATATAGAAAAAATAGCTAATAGACCAATAGGAATTATCACTTCAGAAATATTTGATGAGGTTGATATGTATAAGGATTATTATACTGAGCGATTCAAAGAATTGTATATTTGGATTAAAGAAAATGAAGTGCTTAACAAATATCACGATATGGATGTTTTGAGACGTGTATTTCGAGGGCTTTCAAAAAGAGTACGAAATGGTGAAATATTAAATCTAGCAGTTGATGAGTTAGAGAAAAATTATGAATTATTCGAAGAATTAGCAATCATAGAATTCTTACGTGTAAAAAAAGAGGTGAAATAATGTTAAGTGATTACCACATGCATTTTGAGTACGGTGAATATGATGAAGAGTGGGTAAAACTGTTTTTTGAACAGGCAGAAAAAATGGGGCTAAAAGAAATTGGAATAACAGAGCATAGTCATGGATTTGTGGAATTCAAAGACATGTATTATGATGAACTTATATTAGATAATTCTGAAATTGGTAAATTCCAGCAAAAATGGCTAGATAATCCAAAATCAAAATTTGTACACACATTAGATGAATATGCAAACTTTATACAAATGCTTAAAGATAAAGGTTATCCTGTCAAATTTGGAATAGAAATATGTAATTTCAAAAATCAAGAAAAAGTAAAACAAATTATTGAAAAGTATAACTTTGATTATATAATTGTGTCAATTCATTTTATTAAAGGATGGGGATTTGACTTCAGCCTATTAAAAGACGAATTTACAAAGAGAGATTTAGTAAGTATATGGAAAGACTATGTAGATGAGATAGAATATGTTGCAAATACTGGATTATATGATATTTTAGGACACCCATTTAATTTAAGAATGTTCCAAAATATTCCTAATCCTGCCGATGTTCATTCTTTATTAGAACGAGCAGCGGTTATTCTACATAATAATAATATGCTTGTTGATGTGAATACAGGGACATATTACAGATATCCAATTAAAGAAATAAGCCCTTATAGTGACTTTATGAGATACGTTAAGAAGTATGAAATACCAGTTATATTATCGAGTGATGCACACCAACCAGAACATGTTGGGACATATATAAATGAAGCTTCTGAATATGTTAAATCATTTGGAATAGATGAGTATGTGACGTTTGACAAAAGAATGAGAACATCAATAAAGATGAAGTAACACATTATTTAGGAGGACAGTATGATCAATATTGAGAATTTACAAAAAAGTTATTCAGGAGTAGAACCAGTCTTAAATATTAAAAATTTGAAACTTAATGAGAACAAAATTTATGGATTAGTTGGACCAAACGGATCAGGGAAGACTACACTTTTCAAATGTATGACGAATATAATAACAGACTATAAGGGTGTTGTAAATATAAACGGTAACAATCCTAAAGAAAATCCATCAACACTATCAATAGTTGGTTTAGTGCTAGATGGAATGAATGTTTACCATAACAGAACAGGAATTTTTAATATTAAATATTTTTCAGGGTTAAAAGGGCAATATAATAAAGAAAAAATTGATTATTTAGCTGAGAAATTAAAAATAAAAGATGTGCTAAATAAGAAAGTTTCGATGTATTCATATGGAATGAAGAAAAAACTTATATTGTTAATTGCATTAATGAATAGTCCTAAAATTTTACTTATGGATGAACCATTTAGAGGACTAGACTTAGAAACTGTTGATTTTTTCAAAAATTACTTAAAAGAATTACATTCAGAAGGTCTAACGCTAGTGATCTCAAGTCATATATTAGAAGAGTTAGAAAATTTCTGTCAAGAAGTTATCGTGTTAAATCAAGGGAAACTTAATAAAATACTTAGCATAGAAGAGATTAAAATGCAGGAATTACGTGTTATTAATACAACAGATAACTCTAGAGTTGAAGAAATACTAAGTATTTACTCAATACCTTATAACATTGTTGTAACAGGTATAAAAGTTGATATTAAGGATTCAAAATGGGAAGAAGTATATAAAGAAATCTCAAGTAATGGAATAATGATTTCTAGTATGGAAGATGTATCTACATTGAAAGAAAGCATAAATTCAACATTAAGAGGGGGAAATAGAAGTGAATTTTAAAAGAATATTTACAATGGAAATGTATAAATTTATTACAAGTAAATTTTACTTATATCTTATAGTAGGTATTGGGATTTTCAATTTGTTAACAACAATTTACGTTTCTTCGCTTATTAGTTCGAATGGTGCAGACGGATATAATACTGCATTTTTAGTTATGCTAGGAATAACAACGTATTTACTAAATGTTGCAGGAATGATATTTATATTTATATATCCAATAAACTCTTTCTCTACGGATTATAAGAATAATGTAATGGCTACAATAGTTTCTTCAGGAGTCAGTAGAAAAGTATTATATTTTGTTAAGTTGTTATCAATTTTATTAAATGAAATAATAATGCTTCATATTCTATATTTTCTTCCATTAGTAGTTATCTCTCAAATAAGAATTCCTGGTAAAAATGAAATACTTATCTCTAAAATGGTCGAGAGTCTTCAATATATTTTAAAAGAACCGCTGATTATATTAATAATTTTCCTTTATTTAACTCTAATAGTTATAGTACTAGTATATTCAAGCATTCTTGCTAGAGGTGGAATAATATCTATATTCATATATATTGGATTTTCTATATTAAATGCAATTTTATTGAATTTATTTACAAGAACATTAACTCAAAGTAATGGGGATGTAGTTACCCAATGGAAGACTTTAATAACAATATCAGTGCTCATTATAGCATATGTTATATTATCTCTGAGAACTATTAATAAGCAGAATTTATAGTAAGATTTACTTTTATTTTTGAAAAAAATATGACAAAAAAGAATCGAATAGGAGAAATATGAAAAAAGAATTTTTGGATTTATTAGCTGAGAAATTAAATACTGGATCGATGAGGAATATATACTTGAATGCATTACCTAGCAGATATAAAGCTAGAATGGATTTTTTTGATATCGATAAACTTAAGAATGGTTTTTCTGATGAATTCTTCACTAATTTGTTTTCTGAAGAAAAATTTGAATTAAGAATAAATCTTTCTAAATATGATGAAAAAGATGAAGCATTAGTGAATAAAATTGAATATTTGTATTCAGAAAATAACAATACCCTTAGAGAAGAAGGATTTAACAGCTTTGCAATTGGTTATCCAATATTAGTGAAGAAAAATAATAAGACTCAATCATTTTTGAAAGCACCACTTTTTATATGGAAATTAAATATTGTAAGATCAAAAGCAGATACTAATGAGTATATAATAACAAAAAATGAAGAAAATATTGTTGGTGTAAATAAGGTGTTAATGAGTCATTTGATGAATGATGAGAAATTAGATTTCTCAGAAATTTCAAAGATGGACTTAGATGATGAGTTGTTTTCAATTGATCAAATGAAGGAAATAATTTCTAAATTGAATGAAAAACTAAAAATGAGCAATACTGATGTTACAACAGCAGAAGGTAAAATAATAATAGAGAAATTCCCTTCTCCTGAGATTTTAGAAAGCCAAGCATCAAATACACCATTTATTCAAAAAAGTGCTCTCTTGGGGTTGTTTATGCGTCAGAATGAAGGTGTAATTGAAGACTTCAACAACCTAAGAATGAATTTTGATGACTTCTTATTTTCAGTTAATAACTTAGATAAATTTCAAATTGCAGGAACTAATAGTTCGATTACAACAGATCCAAGTCAGCAAAATGTTGTAGAAACACTTACAGACTCACAGTATAAAATTATACAAGGACCTCCTGGTACTGGAAAAAGTCAAACATTAACAGCAATAATAACAAATGCACTTGAAAATGGTGCAAGCATGTTAGTTGTTTGTGAGAAGAGAACAGCACTAGAAGTAATAGCTGCTAAGCTAAAAGAATTAGGGCTCGATGATCTCGTTGCTGTATTTGATGATCCTATCAAAGATAGAAAAACTATTGTTAAGAGAGTTCGGGATATGGAAGAAAAGCTTATTACTCCTGAAAAATATGATGCTAATAAGTATTCTTATTCAACAAATGAGTATAAAAATTTGAAAACTAATTATAACAACCATCACAAAATTTTACAAAAACAAATAATGGTGCAACAAAATAAGATTGCAGTTAAAGATATATTTGATAATTTATTTACAGGTGAACCACAAGATAAGTTTTATTATATTGAAACAAAAAAAATAAATCTTGATAAAATATATAAAGTACAAGATAATATCAAATCTTTAATAGCAAGAATAGGATCTATGCAAAAGATTACAGAATTTGAAAATGTATATAATAATAATTTTTCTAAAATAAATTCATATGATACATTTTTTACTGATACTACAGAATCACTAAAGAAAATCGAGCAAATAACAGTTTTGATAACTAATGGTATTGCAGAACACAAAGATGGTTTTATAAATAATTATGGATTTAATAAGTTTAAAGTTGCTTTGCTTAGTGTTTTCAATGCAAAATTGAGAGATATAAAAGATACATGGAATGAAATTAATAAAGAAGATAAGGTTATTGAGAAATACAATAAAGAATACACAAACGATAAATTCACTAAGCACAACTATGATAAATATATGACTGAATTGAAATTATTTTCAGAAAAATTAAATAGTATAAGTGGATCAAGAGAAGAATTTATAGCATTTTTAGAGAGCAAAAAAAGTGATGTTCTAGACAATGAAACAAAAGTTTTCATGGAAAATTTCAAGAAAGAAACAGCACAAAAAAATATAAAAAATGTTGATGAATACTTACTTGCATCTTACTACTATTCTGTACTGAAGGATAATAAAGTAAAAGAAGATTCATATAAAGATTATTCGATTAACCTAGATAAATTAGTTGAATTTGATAATTATGTAGTAGAAAATCAAAAATTTAGAATTAAAAATTATTGGTATGATATAAGAAGTAGAGCACTAAATATATTTGCTAACGACAATAATATTAAGGCAGTATACAATTTAAGAAAAAATGCACAGTTTAGTAAAATAAATACTCTTAGAGAAATAATATCTATGGATCTAGCATTTTTCCAAAAAATGTTTCCAGTAATAATGGTTGATCCAGATACTTGTAGTGCAATTTTTCCATTAAAAGAAGGAATATTTGACCTTGTCGTATTTGATGAAGCCAGTCAATTGAAACTTGAAGAGGTATTACCATCACTAATTAGGGGTAAATATAAAATAATTTCTGGTGATATACATCAAATGCCACCATCAAATTATTTTGGTGCAGAATTAGAACGTGACCCAAACGCTCAGGATAATGAAATTGATGAAGAATCACTGTACTTAGCGGATAGTGAATCTCTTTTAGATTTTGTTAATAATCTTAAAGAAGATACAGTTATGTCATATTTAGATTTCCATTATAGATCGAAAAACCCTAAGTTGATTAACTTCTCAAATGCAGCATTTTATGATTCAAGATTAATCCCAATGCCTGCAAAAGTTGAATATATACCAATTAATTATTATCAAATAAATGGAGAATACAAAGAAAGAAAAAATATTTCTGAAGCAGATAAGATTATTGAAATGATATTTAGTGATGAAATATTAATTGATGGAAAAGTGCCAGGAATCGGGATTGTGACATTGAATCAGGAGCAGAAAGATTTCATAAACAAAAGAATAAATAAGTTTTTATCTGAAAATAATGATGAAAAAATAAAAACTAGATACAATGATTTAGTAGAAGCTAATATGTTTGTTAAAAACTTAGAAAATGTACAAGGTGATGAGCGAGATATTATGATACTTTCTACAACATTTGGTAAAACTAGTGAAGGTAGATTCATACAAAACTTTGGACCAGTAAACAATCAAACAAAAGGTTACAGGTTACTAAATGTACTTGTAACACGTGCAAAATATAAATTTATTGTCTTAACATCAATTCCAGAAGAAAATATACAAGGTTGGGAAAAAGAAATTCAATCGCAAGGAAATAATGGGAAAGCAGTATTTTATGCTTATTTAGCATATGCAAAAGCAGTTTCTGAAAATAATAGTGAAACAGAGGCAAGAATACTTAATGTATTATCAAAAAATAAATTTACACAAAATGACAGTAATGCTGTGTATTCATCATCAAATAATAGTAATATAATGAGAATCTTGAAAGAAAAAAAATTAGTTTCTGAAACAGATGAAGTTATTAAAAACTATAAAATAGGTGGATTTAACCTTGATTATGCAATTAGAAAACAAGGTGAAGAAAAACCTAAAGTAGTTATTGATATAAATATAAATGATAGTTTTAGCCAAGAAAATGTTTCTTACAAGGCAATAATATATAGACGAAACATGTTTAAAAATATGGGTTATGAATATCATTTGTTAAATGCAACAGAATACATCTAACATAGAGAGAAGGTACAAAATGAAAAAGACAATATTTATTACAGGAGCAAGTACAGGAATTGGTAAAGCTACTGCAAAACATTTCCACGAAAAAGGATGGAATGTAATTGCAACAATGAGAAAGCCAGAAGATGAAAAAGAGTTAACAGAGAATGAGAACTTAAAGATTATGGCTTTAGACGTAGAAAACAAAGAAAACATAAAAAGCGCTATTCAAAGTGGGATTGCACATTTTGGGAAAATAGATGTGCTATTGAATAACGCAGGTTACGGAGCATATGGACCAGTAGAGGCAGGAACAGATGAAGAGATCAGAAGGCAATATAATGTTAACTTTTTTGGTGTAATTGATTGTATTAAAGAAATGTTACCGCATTTCAAAGAAAAAAAAGAGGGAACAATTATTAACATTACATCTGTTGGGGGACTAATGACACTACCATTATTTGGTATCTATAATTCTTCTAAGTTTGCACTAGAAGGTTTGTCTGAAGGACTTTGGTACGATTTGAGACCTTTTGGAATTAATGTTAAAGTAGTTGAACCAGGTGGAATAAAAACTGATTTTAGTGGACGTTCGCTGAATATGTTTGATATTTCTCAGTTTCCTGAATATGAAGAATATAGTAAGTCGATTAGAGCTAGATTTACTAATCCAGAACATAGAAAAAACTACGGAACACCTGAAATGGTTGCAGAAGTTATTTATAATGCTGCTACAGATGGAACAGATAGATTAAGATATTTAGCAGGGAAAGATGCTAAACAATTCTGGTTTATTAGAAGATGGTTTGGTTATAAATTCCAGATGAAACAAGTGAAGAAATACTTTGGTATCAAGTAAAACATATAACAGAGAAAGACAGGTGTAGAATGAAAAAGACAATATTTATTACAGGAGCAAGTACAGGAATTGGTAAAGCTACGGCAATAGAATTTGCAAAAGAAGGACATAATTTGATCTTATGTGCAAGACAAATTGATAAATTGGAAACGATCAAAGAGATGTTAGAGAAGCAATATGAAGTGACTGTAGAAGTACATAAGTTAGATGTAACGGACTATGATGCAGTAAAACAATTAAGTGAGAAATTGAAACAAAGCAATGTTAACATTGATGTTTTGATCAATAATGCAGGATTAGCATCAGGTCTCGATAAATTTCAAGATAGTGACATGGCAGATATTGAGAAAATGATAAATGTTAATATAAAAGGGCTAATATATGTAACGCGAGAATTAATACCACTAATGATCGAGAGAAATTCAGGACACATTATAAATATTGGATCAACTGCAGGAATATTTGCTTATTCAAAAGCAGCAGTATATTGTGCTACAAAATCGGCAGTTAAACTACTTAGCGATGGTATTAGAATCGATACAATTGATACGGATATCAAAATTACGACAGTTCAACCTGGAATAGTTGAGACTGACTTTAGTGCTGTGCGTTTTCACGGAGATAAAGAAATGGCAAAAGCTATATATGAAGGAATTGAAGCATTAAAACCAGAAGATATAGCGGAAATAATAGTGTATATTGCTAATCAACCTAAAAGAGTTCAAATATCAGATATTACAATAATGGCAAATCAACAAGCAGCAGGATTTTTAATTCATAGAAAATAATAAATTCAATGATATGAAAAAATGATACATAACTTTAAAATATATATAATTGACATATTGCTAAAATGTTTTGCGTATAGTATAATTAGTACATCAAACAAAGGAGGAATACATATGAAAAATAAATTTTTAGTTTTATTAGTTTTTATCTTTTCATGTTTTTACATGGTAGCAGAAGAAAACATATCAGACAAATTAAGAAAAGACTTAGTAACATTTGGAGTTAAGCAAAATTCTATTAACACATATTTTGAGGCAACTGAAAAAACAGGTGAAGAAGATTATTTGGCTACTTTAGAAAGTGCAGTTAAACAAGATCCTAAAAACTTTCTTGCATTAGATGACATTGGGGCATTTTACTCAAATGGATATGAGTATGATAAAGCAGAAGGATATTACAAAAAATCAATCGCTGTAAATAAAAATAATGCGTTCCCTTATATTCGTTTATACGAAAATTATAAAGAAGATGAAAATTTTGATGCAGCAGCTAAGATTGTTAAATCTTTAATCACAAATATCCCTGAGCATCCAGAAGGATATTATTCATTAGCAAATCTATACTATATGGCAAAAGAGTATAAAAACTCAATTACTAATGCGCAAATTGCTATTGAAAAATATAAAAATCTAGATGAAAAAAGATTCTATGAAGAAGCATTAACAAAAGAATCATATATAGTTGATGCATATTATATGATAGCAAATAATTATTACTTATTATATGAAGACCAAAAAGTAGTGGATATATATTTATCACAAGTAGATAAAATGAATGAGTTAAATCACCCATTCAAAGAAGAGTTCAAAAAAATTGCAGAATCATCTAACAACGCAATAAAAGAAACAAATAAAGCTGCATATGAAAAAAACAGAAAATTATTGGAAAGCAAATAATACCTAGATTCTACGTCAGTACTTCAAAAAGCATAATCAAAGCCTTGATAAATATGCGTTCCTTCGAAATTCAGCTTTCACCCATTGGGTGAAAGAAAAGTGCTCAAAAATATGTTAAATTATCAGCTTTTATGACTCGATATATGGTAAACTGAGATTCTACGTCAGTACTTTATAAACCACCCTCAAAGCATTGATAAATATACGTTCCTTCAAAATTCAGCTTTCACCCATTGGGTGAAAGAAAAATGCTCAAAAATGTGTTGAATTATCAGCTTTTATGAGTCGATATATGGTACAATAATAGTAACAAAAGCAGAAAAAGGGGTTTAAATTATGATTAATAAAATTGATTTCACAGCTAAGAATCTAACATCAAATGCAGGTCTTTTTCTTCTCCTTGAGAACGCAAAAAGTAATGAGATTTTTGATCTAGTTGAAGATGACCTCGTATTTGATAATGACTCCACAAATAAAATCAAGATGAATCATATAAAGACGATGATCTGTGGTCACTTTATTGGTATAGACAAGCTAGAACGTCTAAAGCTCCTTCAAAATGATCCACTCGTTAATGAATTTGATATTTCCGTAAAAGAACCTGAAACAGTGTCACGGTTTTTAGGAAACTTCACCTTTAAGACAACACAAATGTTTAGAGACATTAATTTTAAAGTCTTTAAAAAACTGCTCACTAAAAGTAAATTGACATCCATTACGATTGATATTGATAGTAGTGTAATCAACGTAGAAGGTCATCAAGAAGGTGCATCAA
>ERZ650302.272-NODE-272-length-26976-cov-12.612570_pt1 | contig 26976 bp, 24 predicted proteins | sample MGYA00376238_ERZ650302 | MGnify/ENA primary metagenome ERZ650302 (study PRJEB26733, sample SAMN07839298) | wastewater metagenome | biome: urban; feature: wastewater treatment plant; material: waste water | place: USA: North Carolina | collected 2016-04-28 ... | reverse complement strand
GCTTACGCTCCCACCGAAACGAAAATGGAGGGGAACTCTGCAAGCTGGCTTTATTCTATGCTGGCCCTGAAGACGGGGTACAACAATATGTTGAAAATAAACACCCGTTAAGGGACTATAAATATCGTGATGGGAAAGATCATAATGAAAAATTTGGTAACACAGGGTTGCTGCTTGTTGAAAACCAATCATTAGGTAATGATGATTTGGCTATTTATGTAAATACAAATAAGACATCGGCAAGAAGGAAAAAGTTTCGTGGATATAAAATTCCATGGCCCTATAACTCTGGTATATCTTCAATTGATCATGTGTGGGATATTATCAAAGATCAAATTGATTTTAATGAGAAATATAGCCCTGAAATAACCATGCCTGTTCATTTGGCTGATGAAAATAGAAATAAATACAATTCTGAAATATGGAGTGTGTTACCGAACTTCACACCTCTTTTTAGACGTATATTCCCTAGCGTTTCGCAGGTAGATGCAAATAAATATAGTATCTATTTGCCCATTACTTATGACAGTATTAGAAAGCTATTTTATGCAGTACTTACTGAAGCCGAAGTTAGATATCTAAAAAAATACCCTCATAGAGCTGGAACTAGTATTGTTTTTGATGTGAATGGGGAACCTTTATATGACATACATTCCCTTCGTGTTTTTGGTGTTACAAACCTCCTAGAGGATGGGGTTTCTCTTGAAATTGTACAAATGATTGTTGGGCATAGCGTAGCAACAATGACTCTTTATTATAATAAAATTAGAAATGAGATTTTAAAGAAAAAATTAATCGAAGCAAAAAAAAATCATTGTAATAATCCTCATGCCGATAACGTAAAAAATATTTTTTCTACTATTTCTTCATTAACTGGTGAGGATTTAATCGCATTATATGATCTGGTCGAAGAGTGGCATTTTGAAACCAGAGAAAAAAATATCGCACCAAATCTTAGTGGTCGCTCTTTTAATCGAACAATTAATGGCGGTATTTGCGCTAAGCTGGATTGTAAAAATGGTGGTATAAATATTACATTTGTTAAATCAGGTCAAAAAATTACATTTAATGCTGTTGATGGTGGCGATTTTAGGTGTGGCAATTGTAGGTATTGGTGTTCACATGAATATCTTATTAGCGAACAAATATATCATCTTAACCTTGTTGCACAGGAAATATTTGATCTGTCGAGAGATAAGAATATATATTTGGAAAAAGCACAAAAATGCTTTGATGATGCCATCAATGATAGCCAATATGTTCAAGCCGAACATTATGAATTATTGGCTGAGAATAATGTTCAGTTATTAGGCTATCGTGTTAAGGAATATCAACGACGCAAATTAATGCTCAAGGCTTCTTTAGATAGAGCATTTAAAAATCGAGAGAATAAATTAATTACAAATAATGAAAATTTTACTTTTGATTCAATTATTAAAGACAATAATTTGGTTAGTGGTCAGTTAAATGAATTTGAAAACGCTTTAGAGTTAACCATACAATCAGCACTTTTAAAATTACCAGTTGATATCAATGAAGTATCAATGCGTAAATTGGATTTATTTTCTGCTAAATTATTAAATGTGGCTGGTGAGGCCGGAAATCCATTATTGTTTATTCCAACTGATAACGTAAAAAGAATAGCTCTTGCGTACTCACTTGTTAGTTGTTGTGAAAAAATTGGACGACCATTTACAAATGAAGAGTTTGCAGACCCTAGATTATTGTTAGATACAATTGATATTGAAACGGTAAAGCTTGCAGTATCATGTTTCAAACAAACAAAAAATGATGGTCTATTAGAGTAGGTGTATATATGAATACTATGATTGGAGATAGAGTTGTTGATGCTTTTTTGAAAAAAGTTAAAGATGTTCGAACTAAAGAAACAATAAATCACATTAAAAATGCTTGTCATGCACTTATTAAAAACAAAAAAGTTATTTCTATAGCTTCTGTTTCTGATTACTGTATAAATACTTATGGAAAACCATCAAGACAGACTTTATATAATGATAAAAAAGAAATCTATAAAGAAATAATTAATAAATATTCAGAAGCATCTAATGCTCAAGCAAAAATCAATGAAAAATTTTCAAAACTTGCTGATAAACTTGATCTCCCATTAGAGGCTATAGCTCAAATCAAATATCTGGAAAATCGAGTTAAAATACTTGAAACCATCTTAGAAAAACAGTTTTCTATCAAGGATGAGAATGAATTGGTCGATCTAAATGCCACTATAAGATCTGGAGCATCAATTGATGATGGAGCCAATTTAAAGAAAGTAAATGTATTTAGTGAAAACCAAATAAAATCAATTAAAATATTAATCCATACATTGATTGAGGCTGAAATTGCCGAAATTCAAGTTCTTCCAAATGGTAAAAGAATGATTGACAAACAAACAAAAAGAACGATTTTAAGCGTGAATGATTGTTCCTCTTTGGAAGATGTGTTCAATTAGTTATAAATATATGTTATCGAAATTAGACAGAATTAAACCATATGAATTGTTTTGTTTTTATGTTTTTTTTATATTCAATTTGTATGGAAATTTGATGTCTATGTTCCCTTTAGGAATAGCACAACATGCAAGTATTTCATTATTATTTATTTGAGCTAAATGATCTTTTTGAATTACATTGCCCGATAACAATACACATCTACAAGCGCCACACAAGCCATCTCTGCAATGAGACTCAGCTCTAAAACCGGCGTTTTCAAGTTGATTAATTAAAAGTTCGCGGTTATTACCGCAAACTTTAATTTCATCATTAATTGTTATTACTAACTTTATCACAATTCAAAACCATCTAGATCATCTGGATTTACTACACTATCAATTTGTCCGACAAGATATGAACTAATTTCAACTTCTTGAGGAGCTACCTGAACATTATCGGATGATAACCAAGAGTTTATCCATGGAATTGGATTGCTATGGGATTCAAAAATAGGCTCAAATCCAACAGCGCTCATTCTAATATTTGTTATAAATTCAATATAAGTACATAAAATTTCTTTATTTAGACCAAGCATAGATCCATCTTTAAAAAGATATTTTGCCCATTCTTTTTCTTGTTCAGCTACAGAGCGGAATATTTGTTCACATTCAACTTTGCAATCAACAGCTATTTGAACAAAATCAGGATCATCTTTACCAGAGCTAAGTAAATACAATATATGTTGAGTTCCACTTAGATGTAATGATTCGTCTCGTGCAATTAATTTGATTATTTTTGCATTGCCTTCCATTAATTCTCGTTCTGCGAATGCAAATGAACATGCAAAGCTAACGTAGAATCGGATCGCCTCTAACGCATTAACGGACATAATACACAAATATAATTTTGTTTTTAGTGTATATAAATCAATGCTAATTGTTGCTCCATTTATTGAATGAGTCCCTTCACCAAATTGTGTATAAAGGTTTACATATGAAATTAAATCATCATAGTAGCTTGTTATATCGGCGGCTCTTTTCAGAATTTCTTCATTTTCTACTATGCCATCAAATATTACAGATGGGTCTGTATAAATATTTCTTAATATATGTGTATATGAGCGACTATGCAGACTCTCGATAAATGACCACAAAATGACCCAGTTTTCTATCTCACTAGTACTCGCTATTGGCAGAAAGGCGACATTGGGTGCTCTGCCCTGAATAGAATCGAGTAGCGTTTGATATTTCAAATTACTTGAAAAAATGTGTTGTTCAGCTTCACTAAGTGATTTGAAGTCGATAGCATCCTTACTAACATCAACTTCTTCCGGTCTCCAAAAGAAACTGAGCTGTTTTTCCATCAACTTCTCAAATATTGGGTGTCTTTGTTGATCGAATCTTGCAACGTTTACTGAGTTACCCAAAAACATTGGTTCCAGTAGCGCATTATTTTTTTCTTTTCTAAATGTTGTGTATGCCATGGTATTGCTCCGAAATCTTATATTTATATCTGATACTAGAGATGAAGAGTTAAGGTAAGTTATCTCATTGAAATTTTGGTAGATTTACCATAAGTTAATTTTTATTAAATTCTCTAAAATCAAATAGTTATATGTTTAAACTTTAATTTGGTAACTCAGATTGTCTGAAGAAGGTCGTGATCCATGTTTCCAGTTCCGGTAAAGAAACCAGCGGTAATAAAGCCACGTTAGGGCTGCGACCTTGGATGGAATCCAGCAGGGTTTGATATTTCAGGTTGGAAATAAAAATGTGCTGTTCATGCGGCGGCAACGCCTGATAATCGATACGATCTTGCGAAACATCGACTTCTTCCGGGCGCCAGAAAAATGAGAGTTGTTTTTCGATCAGGCGCTCGAAAACTTCGTATTTTTGTTGGTCATAACGTGCCACGTTAACGGTCTGGCCGAAAAACATCGGCTCTTTGCGGGCATCGTTCGGTTGTTTTGAGAAAGTGCTATACGCCATTATTCTATTCCTGCTTATAAGTATTAAGGCCTCTCAATGAGAGGCCATACCTGCTTAAATCTTACATGCACCGCCAGCGCAATCATCAGCTTGTGCTACCTGTAGCTGCGCATCATCCGCACCGTCACGGGTGTTATGGTAATACAATGTTTTCAGACCGTATTTATAGGCAGTTAACAGATCTTTCAATAGCTGTTTCATCGGCACTTTGTGGCCTTCAAACCGGCTAGGGTCATAGCTGGTGTTGGCAGAAATCGCCTGGTCGACGAATTTTTGCATCACACCGACTAATTGCAGATAGCCGTCATTGTTTGGCTGGCTCCACAGTAACTCGTAGTTATCTTTCAGTTCCGTGTAATCAGGCACAACCTGACGCAAAATACCGTCTTTAGACGCTTTTACGCTGATCAAACCACGTGGTGGTTCAATACCGTTGGTCGCATTGGCGATCTGACTGGAGGTTTCAGATGGCATCAGGGCAGTCAGTGTTGAGTTACGCAGACCGTGTTGTTTGATTTCGCTGCGCAGTGTTTCCCAATCCAGTAACAGTGGCTCTTGGCACAAATCATCCAAGTCACGCTTGTAAGTATCGATCGGCAGAATGCCTTGTGCATAGGTGGTTTCATTGAAACGTGGGCATGCGCCAGACTCTTTGGCCAGTTTTACCGAGGCTTTCAACAGGTAATATTGAATTGCTTCGAAAGTGCGATGCGTCAAACCCAACGCAGAACCATCAGAGTAACGCACGCCATTTTTCGCCAGATAATAGGCGTAGTTGATGACGCCGATACCTAACGGACGACGCCACATTGCGCCGTTATTGGCCGCTGGAATTGGGTAGTCTTGGTAATCCAACAACGCGTCTAATGCACGCACAGCCAGTTCAGCCAGTGGTTCCAATTCATCCAGTGATTCAATCGCACCTAAGTTAAACGCAGACAGCGTACACAGGGCGATCTCACCTTTCTCATCCAGATAATGATCCAATGCTTTGGTAGGCAGCGCGATTTCCAAGCACAAATTGCTTTGACGGATCGGCGCTACAGTCGCATCGAACGGGCTGTGTGTGTTGCAATGATCGACGTTCTGAATGTAGATACGACCTGTACCGGCACGTTCCTGCATCAACAATGAAAACAGCTCAACGGCTTTGATCTGACGCTTACGGATCGCAGAGTCTTGTTCATATTGCAGATACAGACGTTCAAATTCGGTCTGATCCGCAAAGAACGCATCGTATAAACCCGGTGCATCGGATGGCGAGAACAGCGTGATGTTACCGCCCTGGATCAGACGTTGATACATCAGACGGTTGATCTGCACACCGTAGTCCATGTGACGAACACGGTTTTCTTCCACGCCACGGTTATTTTTCAATACCAGCAGTGATTCGACTTCCAGATGCCACAGTGGGTAGAACACAGTCGCTGCACCACCACGAACGCCGCCCTGAGAGCAACATTTCACTGCAGTCTGGAAGTATTTATAGAATGGAATACAACCGGTGTGGAACGCTTCGCCACCGCGAATTTCACTGCCCAGTGCACGAATACGGCCAGCGTTGATGCCAATACCGGCACGCTGAGAAACATAACGTACGATAGAAGACGCAGTCGCGTTGATAGAATCTAAGCTGTCACCGCACTCGATCAAGACACATGAGCTGAATTGACGGGTAGGAGTGCGCACGCCAGACATAATTGGTGTCGGCAGAGAAATTTTGAAGGTAGAAACCGCATCGTAAAAGCGTTTGATGTAATCCAGACGCGTGGTTCTTGGGTAATTAGCAAACAGACATGCCGCCACCAACATATAGAGGAACTGCGGGCTTTCGTAGATTTCACCAGTGACACGGTTTTGCAGCAGGTATTTACCTTCCAGCTGTTTAACTGCGGCGTAAGCAAAATGCATATCGCGATCGTGCACCAGATAGCTATCCAGCAGATCGAACTCTTCTTGGCTGTAATCAGTCAATAACTGCTGATCGTAACGACCGGCTTCCACTTGTGTTTTTACCTGCTCAAATAAAGAAGGTGGTGTGAAACCGCCATAGGCTTTTTTGCGCAGATGGAACATTGCCAGGCGAGCAGCCAGATATTGGTAATCAGGTGCTTGTTCGGAAATTAGATCAGCCGCCGATTTGATCAGGGTCTCATGGATGTCGGATGTGCGAATTCCATCATAAAACTGGATATGAGCACTTAACTCAACCTGCGAGACAGAAACACCCTGTAAGCCTTCTGCAGCCCATGTTACAACGCGGTGGATCTTATCCAGATTAAGTGGCTCGGTAACGTTATCCCGTTTCGTGACCATCAAGCTGACTGTCATGGTAACTCCCGTATTTGTTGTTTAGGAAAACACTATATGTAGTGCTTATGATGTATATAAAATACAACATAAAGAATAAAAGCGATAGCTTGACAAAAACTGGTTGTTGAAAAATGTAGCAGTAAATCACACGAATGGAGAAAATAAATGGCTCTTAAAAAGAGCCAGCGGTGTGATCAGATGGGTTAACAGAAGCCTGATTTTTAGCGAGATAACCATGCTAATAAGCTGTGTGGATCCGCCATTTCAACGTCAGCTTGCCAATCGGCTAGACGCTCATTTTCCGCGATATAACCCCAAGCTGCAATAGCGGTTGTCATGCCCGCATTCCGCCCAGCTTCAATATCGCGGATGTGATCACCGACATAGAGACAATCTTTTGCTGCCACCCCGATTTGCTCACAGGCATGCCATAACGGCTCTGGATGTGGTTTGCGTAACGGTAGGGTATCGGCACTGACTGCGACGGCACAGTTAGGTAACTCGGTTACTAAAGCTAGCAGCGGGTCAGTTAAAAAAGCCGGTTTATTGGTAACGACACCCCATGGAATAGCGTGGTTATTCAACCAAGTAATTAGCTCAACCATGCCATCATAAGGGCGGGTACCGATATATAAATGTTGCGCGTAATGATCTAATAACTGTTGTCGTAAAACAGTTAAGTCGTGTTGTGCTTGCTCGGTTTCAGAAAGCCCGGCCTTGATTAAAGCCAATGCCCCATCGGAAGCAGTTTGTCGGATCACGAAATCCGAGAGCGGTGCTTTACCTATTTGCGCTAACACGTGATTGGCGGCCGCACCGAGATCGGGCGCGGTATCCAGCAACGTACCGTCTAAATCAAATAAAACTGCCGCAAAGCGTGACTGTGTCATAGTGGCTTTTCACAGAAAATTTGATAGTTAACCGAAACATCGTCTGACAGCTTAAAGTGTTCAGTCAGTGGGTTATAGCGTACCCCTTTGACTTGTTTGGTCAGCAAATCGGCGCTGTCACAACAACGGATTAGTTTCGCTGGGCGAATAAATTTCGCGTGATCATGCGTTCCTTTAGGAACAATTTTCAAAACTTGTTCTGCTGCCAGAATCATCAATAACCAGGATTGTTTTGTGCGGTTAATGGTGGAGAAAAATAATTTTCCGCCTGGTTTGGCTAATTTGGCACAAGCACGCACGATAGAGGCGGGGTCAGGTACATGCTCCAGCATTTCCATGCAGGTGACGACATCGAACGAGGCAGGGCGCTGTTCAGCCAACTCTTCGACGGTAATGCGTTGATAATCGAGTTTTACGTTTTGTTCCAATGCATGCAGGCGAGCCACTTGTAACGGCTCATGGCCCATATCAACGCCTAATACCTGAGCGCCTTGTTTTGCCATGCTTTCACTTAAAATACCGCCGCCACAGCCGACATCCAGCACTTGTTTGCCAAATAAACCGTCGCAATGGTCAGAAATCCACTCTAAACGCAGTGGGTTCATCAGGTGTAATGGCTTGAAATCGCCATGAGGATCCCACCAGTGACTGGCAATGGCTTCAAATTTAGCGATTTCCTGCGAATCAACATTCATTTATTGCTGTCCTTTGTGACAGTTTAGGGTTGGCATCTGCGCATTATATCCAACGAGTTAGCTTAAAACAGAGTATCTGTCAGCGATTGGGGAAATCCATCATTTGTGATAGAATTCGCGACCATTGCTTTCAAGTAGCTTGAAGTAGGAACCTATAATTATATGAGCGATCTAGCCAAAGAGATCATCCCGATAAATATCGAAGACGAGTTACGTAACTCTTATCTCGATTATGCAATGAGTGTCATCGTCGGGCGTGCACTGCCAGACGTGCGGGATGGTTTAAAACCAGTGCATCGTCGCGTTCTGTTTGCGATGCACGAGTTGAGTAACGACTGGAATAAACCTTATAAGAAATCTGCGCGTGTCGTCGGTGACGTGATCGGTAAATATCACCCACACGGTGACGTTGCTGTTTACGACACTATTGTTCGTATGGCGCAAGATTTCTCCATGCGTTACACGCTGGTCGATGGTCAGGGTAACTTCGGTTCGGTCGACGGCGACTCCGCTGCGGCGATGCGTTATACCGAAATTCGTATGGATCGCATCGCGCACGAGCTGCTGGCTGATCTGGAAAAAGAGACTGTAGATTGGGTTCCTAACTACGACGGTACAGAACTGATCCCGGCAGTTATGCCAACCAAAGTACCTAACCTGCTGGTCAATGGTTCATCGGGTATCGCGGTAGGTATGGCGACCAATATTCCGCCACACAACCTGACTGAAGTAGTCGATGGCTGTCTGGCGCTGATGGAAAACTCTGAATTAACGATTGATGAGTTGATCCAGCTGATCCCAGGCCCGGATTTTCCAACTGGCGGTATCATCAATGGTCGTTCCGGTATTCTCGATGCCTATCGTACTGGTCGCGGTAAAATTTATGTGCGTGCGCGCACCGAAATTGAAACTGACGAAAAGAATGGTAAAGAATCCATTATCGTTACTGAGTTGCCATACACCGTCAACAAAGCCCGTTTGGTCGAAAAAATTGCCGAACTGGTAAAAGATAAAAAAATCGAAGGTATCACTGCGCTGCGCGATGAGTCTGACAAAGACGGTATGCGCGTGGTGATCGAATTGCGTCGTGGCGAATTGACTGAGGTTATGCTGAATAATCTCTACACGCACACACAGATGCAAAACGTGTTTGGTATCAACATGGTGGCGCTGGTGAATGGCCAACCAAAGACACTGAATCTGAAAGAAATTTTGGCCGCTTTCATCGACCATCGTCGTGAAGTGGTTACACGTCGTACCGTATTTGAATTACGTAAAGCGCGTGAACGTGCTCATATTCTGGAAGGTCTGGCGATCGCGCTGGCGAATATCGACCCGGTTATTGAGTTGATCAAAAACTCTTCCAGCCCGGCAGAAGCAAAACAAGGTCTGGTTGCTCGTGGCTGGGCTCTGGGGGCGGTTGCTGAAATGTTGGAACGTGCAGGCGATGATGCTGCGCGCCCGGAATGGCTGGAACCAGAATTTGGTATCCGTGATGGTCTGTATTTCCTAACCGAACAACAAGCGCAAGCGATTCTCGATCTGCGTCTGCACAAGCTGACAGGTCTGGAACATGAAAAAATTCTCGATGAATATCGTGAACTGCTGACTGAAATTGCTGCACTGCTGTTCATTTTGGCAAGCCCAGAACGTCTGATGGAAGTTATCCGCGAAGAGCTGGAATTTGTTAAATCGCAGTTTGGTGATAAGCGCCGTACTGAAATTCAGGCAGCCAGCATTGAAATCAACATGGAAGATCTGATCACTCCAGAAGACGTCGTGGTAACACTGTCGCACGAAGGTTATGTGAAATATCAGCCATTGTCTGATTACGAAGCGCAGCGTCGTGGTGGTCGTGGTAAAGCGGCGGCGAAAGTAAAAGATGAAGACTTTGTTGAACAGCTGTTGGTGGCAAATACGCACGATACCATTCTGTGCTTCTCGACCATGGGTCAAGTGTATTGGCTGAAAGTGTATCAATTGCCAGAGGCCAGCCGTACTGCGCGTGGACGTCCAATTATCAACTTGTTGCCGTTGGATGAAAACGAACGTATTACTGCGATCCTGCCAGTGAAATCTTACGATGATGACAAATATGTCTTCTTCGCAACGGCTAATGGCACCGTGAAGAAAACAGCATTGTCTGCATTCTCTCGCCCATTAAGTTCTGGTATCCGTGCGATCACCTTGAAAGAAGGTGATGAGCTGATCGGTGTTGATATCACTGACGGCAGCAACGAAATTATGCTGTTCTCTGATGCAGGTAAAGTAGTTCGTTTCGCGGAAGGTAATAACCGTGGCACAGAGTCTGACAATGATTCAGATGATGATGCAACCGATGATGCAGAAACTGAAAACACTGAGAATGCGGAAGTTAGCACGTCTGGTAAGGGTATCCGCCCAATGGGCCGTACCGCAGCAGGTGTTCGTGGTATTAAACTGGCGGATGGTGATCGCGTCGTTTCGCTGATCATTCCGCGCAGTGAAGGTGCGATTCTGACCGCCACAGAAAACGGCTACGGTAAACGTACTGCGTTGTCTGAATATCCTGTGAAGAGCCGTGCGACACTGGGTGTTATATCCATTCAGGTTTCTGAGCGTAACGGCCGTGTGGTGGGCGCTATTCAGGTTGATGAAGCTGATGAAATCATGCTGATCACCAACGGCGGCACACTGGTGCGAACTCGTGTTTCAGAAGTTGGTCTGATTGGTCGTAACACTGCGGGTGTTCGTCTGATCCGTACGTCGGAAGATGAAAAACTGGTTAGCCTGGAACGTGTTGCGGAGCCGGAAGGTGACGAGTCTGATGTTTCAGAGATCAATATCGACGCAGATACTGGGTCATCTGAAGAATCATCGGCTGAATAAGCCAGAGCGAGGAAGTAGTACATGAACGCTTGGAAATTCTGTTTGGCAGCTGTGCTGTTTAGTGGGATCCAGACTGTATCTGTGGCTGCAACAGACTCAGGTGAAAAAAACGCACCTGCTAAACCATCGCTGGTGACGCCGGAAATGATGGCAAAGTATGCCATCACTAAGCAAACGTTAGATAAAAAACCGAACTGTAACGATGTTACAGTTTCACTTTTACAAGCGTTTTGTGAACGGCCGATCCTGAATACGTTGGATGGTCAGATCCGCAAACTGATGGCTGATCTCGTTGCTAAACAGGCGCAATATCCACATGTTGATTTACAAAAAGATCACCAAGCTTGGACGTTACGTCATGATGAATGTATGAAAGACAAAGACCTGAAAATGTGCCTTGAACTTTCATACATGGAGCGTTTATCGGAACTGCAGTCACAATTTGACTTAGTGCCGAAAGAAGGCCCCATTCATTATCAATGCGGCGCAGAGAAGCAAGATGTCTGGCTGACTTTTTATGCGACATCACTGCCTGCAGTGATAGTTAAATATCATGATCAGTATCGTGAAGCCTTTATGGGGCCGCTTAGTCGGGGTGTGAAATATACATCACATGAGTTGACGGTGATTGAGCATAAGCAAGCAGCGACTATCATTTGGGATGACAAAACGTTGGAATGTCAGCAATTAGCCGATTAATTTCAACAGGTGTTAACCCAATCAAAAGGACGACCTCGGTCGTCCTTTCTTTTTATGACTACACTTACTCCGATGTTCATGAACAACATGAAGAAAAATGCGGGGTGAGGATATGCAGACGAAAAATGGTCACTGCCGGCAACTTGGCGCTACCATTGAATCGGGTGGCGTTAATTTTTCTTTATGGGCTCGTTTAGCCAGTGCGGTTGAATTGCTGCTTTTTGCCTCGCCGGATGATGTGGCCCCCACCATTATTAAATTAAACCCAAAAGTAAATCGCACAGCGTATTACTGGCATATTTGGGTTGACGGTATTGGCGATGGTCAGCTCTATGGCTTTCGTATTAATGGTCCATGGCGCCCGTATGAAGGTACGCGCTTTGATCCGCAAAAAATCCTGCTTGATCCCTACGGGGTCTTGGTTAATTTTCCGCATAATTATGATCGTATGGCGGCCGCGCGGGTCGGTTCTAACATGCACTGTTGTGCCAAAAGCGTGGTGGTCGATATTCATAATTATGATTGGGAAGGTGACATCTTGCCTTGCCATCCATTATCCCGATCAGTCGTTTATGAATTACATGTCGGCGGGTTTACAAAACATCCTTCTTCTGCGGTGTCGGAAAGTCTCAGGGGCACTTATGCCGGGCTGATCGAAAAAATACCTTATCTGAAGTCATTAGGTATTACCGCCATAGAATTATTACCAGTCTTTCAGTTTGATCCGCAGGATGCTCCTGCAGGCAAAAGTAATTACTGGGGATATTCGCCGATGTCGTTTTTTGCGCCTCATCATCAATATTCCAGTGATCAAAGCCGGACTGGCCCGATTAATGAGTTCCGAAAAATGGTGAAAGCGCTACATCGTGAGGGCTTAGAAGTCATTTTGGATGTGGTTTATAACCATACGGCGGAAGGTGCCGAGAATGGCCCGCTATTTTGTTTCCGTGGTACCGATCATGAGGCTTATTACATTCTGGATCCGAAAACGCGGGCTGATACCAACTATTCCGGATGTGGAAACACCCTCAATGGCTCGCATCCGGTCACGAAACGGATGATCGTGGATAGCCTACGTTTTTGGCGTGAGTTCATGCATGTGGATGGATTCCGTTTTGATTTGGCATCGATACTCTCGCGTGATGAAGATGGCAACCCTCTGGTTAACCCGCCGACATTACTGGCTATCGATACTGATCCGGTGTTGTCTAATTGCAAGATGATTGCGGAAGCGTGGGATGCAGGGGGGTTATATCAGGTTGGTTCTTTGGCGGGATCTCGCTGGCGTGAATGGAATGGGCAATTTCGCGATGATGTCAGAGATTTTATTAAAGGTGAGGAAAATACCACTCGACGATTTGCGGATCGCATGATGGGTAGCCCGGATATTTACCAGTACCATCATTCTGATCCAGAAAAGAGCATCAACTTTGTCACCTGCCACGATGGTTTTACGTTGTGGGATCTGGTTAGTTACAACGGTAAACATAATGAAGCCAATGGCGAAAATAATTGTGATGGTTCCGATAACAACCATAGCTGGAATCATGGGGTCGAAGGCGAAACTGATGATCCGGCAATTAATGCATTACGCATCCGGCAAGCGAAGAACTTAATGACAGCTAATTTACTGTCTATTGGTATGCCAATGTTGCTAATGGGCGATGAGTTATTGAGAACACAGCATGGTAATAATAATGCTTACTGCCAAGATAATGAGATCAGTTGGATGCAATGGGAAACAGGCCCGCGTGGGCATGACATGTTTCGATTTGTCCGCGAGTTGCTGAAATATCGCCGCTATTTGTTTAGCCGGGAACGAGAAGATGGCAGCATGTTGTCGTTGGCTGAAATGTTGCGGCGAGCCGACATTTGTTGGCATGGCGTTCATTCCTATTCACCAGACTGGGGAGCGAAATCCCATGCATTGGCATTTTCAGCCATCTCACTGGATGTTGATATGGCGATTTACATCATTTTTAATGCGTATTGGGATGAGCTGTCGTTCATTTTACCTCTACCACCGCATGATATTGAAGGCTGTTGGCATCGGGTATTAGATACATCATTACCTTCACCGAGTGACATTATTCCTATAGGGGAACAGTTGCCAGAGATAGGCACTAGCTATCTGGCTAAAGCGCGTTCTGCTAGCTTATTTGCTTGTGGAAATTTTGCCGGCATAGAGCATCATTTTCTTTAATACTACTGGAGTGTCGGGGATAGATCAGTAGAATGGCGGCCTGCAACATTGAGGTCGCCATGCCATTAAATTCCTTATCAACCACTGCGCCACAAGGCCGCATTATTCTTGCACCGATGGAAGGTGTGCTCGATTCTTTACTGCGTGAGATCCTGACGGCAGTAAATCACTACGATCTGTGTGTTACCGAGTTTGTGCGTGTTGTTGATCAACTCCTTACTAAAAAAACACTCTATCGGCTTTGCCCTGAACTGTTACAAGGCGGTAAAACAACCAGCGGTACACCAGTTCGTGTGCAGTTGTTAGGGCAACATCCGCAGTGGCTCGCGGAAAATGCCGTGCTGGCGACAGAGTTGGGCTCTCCAGGTATTGATATTAACTTCGGTTGCCCGGCGCGCAGAGTGAATAACTCTTGTGGTGGTGCAGCGTTACTGAAAGAGCCGGAAAGCATCTACCGGATCTTGCGCACCGTTCGTGACGCATTACCTGTAGAACAACTGTTATCGGCCAAAGTCCGGCTCGGCTGGAGTTCGCCTGATGAGTGCCATGAAATCATTGATGCGGTGTTGCAAGGCGGTGCTGGAGAGTTGGCGATCCATGCCCGCACCAAAGAAGATGGTTATAAAGCGGAAGCGATAAAATGGGAATGGATTGATATTCTGCGACCAAAAATCAATATTCCGTTGATCGCCAATGGTGAAATCTGGAATGCCGAAGATGCTGCCAATTGTCGCCAGATCACCGGATGTCAGGATGTGATGGTTGGGCGAGGGGCATTACAGTTGCCTAATTTAGGCGCAGTTATCGCAAAAAATCAGCAAGCCATGGTATGGACAGACGTGCTTGATTTGTTGATCCAATATGCGGATGCTGCCTTGCAGCTACCAAGATCAGATTATGTTCCCAGCCGATTGAAGCAATGGCTGGTCTATTTGAAACATCAATATTCGGAAGCGGCTGAATTATTTATGTCGATCCGCACCGAACATGACACGACTAAATTTATTGAACGATTAAGAGCTGCAAAAACAGAGCGGGCCTGAATACCCTTCGTACTTGAAGTTGCAGCGTCGTTGACGGCGTTCTCTCACCCCAATCACATAGCATATCTATGCTCATGGGGATTCGCTCACTTGTCGCCTTGCTGCAACTCCAATTACTTTGGGTATATATCCAGAGTTACATTGTTACTCGGTATCGGCTAATGGCCAGCCACCCAGCGACTTCCATTTATTAACGATATGGCAAAACAGCTCTGCTGTTCGTTCTGTATCGTACAAAGCAGAGTGTGCTTCACTATTATCAAACGGAATTGCAGCTGTCTGACATGCTTTAGCCAGCACAGTCTGGCCTAATGCCAGACCAGCCAGAGTTGCTGTGTCGAAAGTAGCAAACGGATGGAATGGATTGCGTTTCAGTGATGCGCGCTCAGACGCTGCCATCAGAAAGTTATGATCAAACGCCGCATTATGAGCAACCACTATAGCGCGATTGCAGCCTGCGGCTTTCATTCCTTTACGGATAACTTTAAATATCTCATGCAACGCATCATGTTCACTGACTGCACCGCGTAACGGGTTAAATGGATCAATACCATTAAAATCAATGGCGGCTTTTTCAATGTTGGCCCCTTCAAAAGGCTCAACATGAAAATGAACGGTCTGGTCGAGTGCCAACCAGCCGTCTTGATCCATCTGTAATGTTGTCGCTGCAATTTCCAGCAATGCATCCGTTTTCGGGTTAAACCCAGCAGTTTCTACATCGATCACAACCGGGTAATAACCACGAAAGCGTTCTTTCAAGCACATAAACAGATACCAACTCAGAATTAATTATAATTTTTAAGGTTCGATGATTTCTTGGGTGCTCATCAGACCCAATTTTTCAAACAAACCAAATAGCAGGCTAACGACAATGGCCAGCAATGTGGCTAATGCCATCCCTTTCAGCGAGACAGTGCCTACTTCGACGTGTGCGCCAGATAAACCAACGGTCAGCACGATAGAGGTTAGGATCAGGTTTTTCGGTTTGCTGTAATCCACTTTAGATTCCACCAGCATGCGCACACCTGACGCGGCAATTACACCGAACAGCAACAGAGAAACACCACCCATCACTGGCACAGGAATGCTGCCAATCACCGCTGTAAATTTGCCCATGAATGCCATGGCAATCGAGATCACCGCCGCACCACCAATAACCCAGACACTATACACGCGGGTAATTGCCATGACGCCGATGTTTTCACCGTAAGTGGTGGTTGGTACAGAACCAAAGAAACCAGACAGGGTAGTTGATACACCGTCACCCATCAACGAACGATGCATACCAGGGTCTTTTCTCAGGTTTTTACCGATAATTTTTTCTGTCACGATAAAGTGACCGATATGTTCAGCAATCACTACGAAAGCAGCTGGAATAACGGTAATGATGGCTCCCCAGTTTAATTCTGGTGCGTAAAATGTCGGCATCGAGAATACGGCTGCTGTATCAACAGCATCAAATTTGACCATTCCCATCGACAGCGCCAGCAAATAACCTGCCACGATCGCGATCAGAATTGGAATAACGCCCAGAAAGCCACGGAATAACACAGAACCAAAAACTACGACACCAAACGTAAACATGGAGACAGTAACGGTATTAGCATCCAACGTTTTTGCGGTTAAACCGGCCATATCTGCAGCGACAGGAGCGAGTTCCAGACCAATGATGGCAACGATGGCGCCCATAGCGGCTGGTGGGAATACGACCTCAATCCAGCGATGACCAAATGTTTTGATAATCAAGGCGACCGTAATGAAGATCAGACCTGACGCAATAAAACCGCCCAATGCGGCGTTATAGCTAGTGCTGCTCATTACAGCAAAAACAGGTGACAGAAACGCGAAGCTGGAACCTAAATAAGCAGGAACTTTGCCTTGGCACAAAGCCAGATAAATCAACGTACCAATACCGTTGAATAACAGTACTGTGCCCGGATCGATTTTGAATAACATCGGAACCAGCACTGATGCGCCGAACATGGCGAATAAATGCTGCAGACTTAACGGGATCGCTTGTAGCAATGGTGGTCGTTCATCAACCTGAATGATCTGTGTGCGCACAGACGTCTCCTTTCTCTGAGTGTTGCAATAATTAAATCCAAAAAATCGGAGTATTATCGCAAAAACAGGCTTTCATTTATATGGGACTCAGCATAAATAGCTGAAGATAGAATAGTTATTAAAGATTGGAGAAGCGCTGCCGATAGAGGGATAAGGCAGAGGAGGTGGCGCCGTGAAATACTGGATTGGAATTTTGGGATCTTTGTTCATCCCGATCAGTCAGGCGGGTGTGCTGGAATACGGCGCGTCACTTGACCAGTCTGTCTGGAAAATGACGACAGACACGCCTCTGGAGTGCCGGCTGGAGCATATTATCCCTGGCTGGGGTAAGGGGGCTTTTGTTAGTCATGCAGGCAAAAATACGAATATGGATTTTGAGCTAAAACCACTGCGGCCTCAAGCTCGAATTCAAACAGTGACGGTTCGCTCAATGCCGCCGTCATGGCGCCCCGGTGTGGCGGAAAGCGGCATATCCAGAGTAAAATTTTATAAGCAATTTGACGGTTTAGTAAATGGTCAGGCGGCATGGACCATGCTGGATGAATTGGAGGGTGGATATACACCTTCGTTCCTGTTCAGAGATTGGTATCACCAGAATCAGCCTATTACCGTATCCGTTTCTGCTGTCGGGTTTCGTAACACTTATCAGAATTTCCTCGGCTGTATGCAGGCATTATTGCCTTATACTTTTGAGGATATTGCCTTCACTATTCTCAATTATGAGAAAAACAGTGATGAATTAACGCCGTATTCTAAGCGCCGTTTAGCGATGATCAGTGATTATCTGAAAGCTGATCCTCAGATAGATCTGGCATTGATTGATGCTTATAGCGACAGTGCAGGTTCGAAATGGCCTAATCAACAGTTATCAGAGAAACGTGCGGAAAGCGTGAAGAAATTTTTCACTGACATGGGTGTTGATGAGAAACGAGTTAAAGTAGAAGGGCATGGTGAAAAGCAGCATGTCGCAACGAATGAAACCGAACGAGGCAGAGAAGTTAACCGACGCGTGGTGATTTCAATGCAACGCTGGACACCACCTGCATTCAATATGGAAAAAATGGCCTCTCGATGAGGCCAAATTTTTACTTAATTGCCTAAGCCCTGACCGGCATCTTTTTTACTGATGAGTTCGATTTTGTAACCATCAGGATCTTCAACAAAGGCGATAACAGTCGTGCCACCTTTTACCGGGCCTGGTTCACGAGTAATTTTTGCGCCTGCCGCACGTAGAGCTTCACAGGTGGCATAAATATCTTCCGCTTCCAATGCCAGATGGCCAAATGCGGTGCCTAACTCATAGCTCTCTACACCCCAGTTATAGGTCAGCTCAATTACAGCTTGCTCACTTTCCTCACCGTAACCAACGAAAGCTAAAGAATATTTGTATTCTGTATTATCACTCTGACGTAGCAGTTTCATTCCCAATACATTGGTATAAAATTCGATGGAACGTTGTAAATTACCTACGCGTAACATGGTGTGCAAAAGGCGCATAACTTATTCCTCTGGTTCAGTTTTTGATTTAAATTCGCATAAATCTTCAATCAGGCAAGAGCCGCAACGTGGCTTCCGTGCGATGCAAGTGTAACGACCATGTAATATCAGCCAATGATGAACGTCTAGCTTAAATTCGGCAGGAACGTGTTTGAGGAGTTTTTCTTCCACCTCATTGACATCTTTTCCCGGCGCAAAACCGGTACGGTTGGCCACACGAAAGATATGAGTATCAACAGCAATTGTCGGCCAGCCAAAAGCAGTATTCAGCACCACATTCGCCGTTTTTCGGCCGACACCAGGCAGTGCTTCTAATGCAGTTCTGTCTTCTGGTACTTCACCGTTATGTTTTTCCAGTAAAATTCGGCAGGTCTTAATAATGTTTTCTGCCTTGGCATTATATAAACCGATGGTTTTTATATAGTCCTTCAAACCATCAACACCCAAATTCAGAATAGCTTGCGGCGTGTTCGCAACCGGATACAACTTTGCCATAGCTTTATTAACACTGACATCAGTTGCCTGGGCTGACAAAATCACGGAAACGAGTAACTCAAACGGCGAGGAATATTCCAGCTCTGTCGTTGGGTGGGGGTTAGCCTCGCGCAAGCGTTCTAGTATCTGGCGGCGTTTCTCTTTATTCATATCATCAGAATGTGGTTACACGAACACGTTCGATCTGAACTTTGGTGACGACTTTTTTCCGGGCAAAACGTGCGTTAATCACATTTTTTATCGCAATCATAAAACCTAAAACCAGAAACGCGCCCGGTGGCAATATTGCGAGCAGAAAAGAGGTATCACTGTGATAGATGTTAATCTGTAATACCGATGCCCACTCACCAAACAGAATATTGGCACCGGCAAATAAGGTACCTTGTCCAATGATTTCTCTGATACTTCCGAGAACGAAAAGCGTCATGGCAAAACCCATTCCCATCATAAAACCGTCAAATGCCGATTTAAGAGGGCTATTCTGGCTGGCGAAAGCTTCTGCACGGCCAGCAACAATGCAGTTAGTCACAATTAATGCGATAAAAATGCCCAGTGATTCATATAAAGCATGAACATAGGCATTCATTACTAATTGAAGGCAAGTCACGATTGCGGCAATTAATAAGACATAAACCGGAATACGTATTTCATTTGGGATCCAACGACGGAAAATAGAAATGCCAAAATTAGACAGCATTAACACCAGCATCGTCGAAATGCCCATGCCTAAAGCGTTGGCTGCAGAAGTCGTTACTGCCAGCGTAGGACATAAACCTAACACCTGAACCAGAATAGGATTATTTTTCCATAAACCCTGTTTGGCTATGGTAGCGAAACTGTTTTCGTTGACTGTTTGCTGAGGTGCAAGATCATGGCACCCTTTTGGTGAATGTTCCATTATTCCGCCTTGCAGGCTGGTGCCTGCTCAATTACTTCGGGATGTCGTACCAGTAACAGAACGTTTTTTAATTGTTTAACAATCGCTCTTGGCGTGATAGTCGCCCCGGTAAAGCTATCGAATTGGCCGCCATCTTTTTTAACTGCCCAGCTGCTGTCAGCTTCATTTTGCAGATGTTTATGCGTGAAACTATCCAACCAGTTACCTTTATTGCGATCAATTTTATCGCCCAAGCCAGGTGTTTCATGGTGTTCTAATACTTCGACTCGTTGCACTTCACCACTGACATTAACACCCGTCAATAAATGAATCGAGCCGCTGTAACCATCTGGAGCGACTGACTCAATGATATAGCCACTGACGACATTAGCTTTATGGGCGACGTAGACTGGGTGAGGTTTGGCATTACCTAAATAAGAGCTCGTAAGCAGATGGCAATCAGTTGCTAAGACATTGTCATAACTATCAGCAGGTAACATTTTCCCCAATACTTGTTGCTGCATCGTTTCTTGTTGCGTTGCGATTGCATCACGTGTGCTGTAATCGGTAGCCACGATCACTCCGGTACAAGCCAAGGCAAACATACTGAGGCGCAAGCCATTTCTTTGCATAGATTTCAGCATGAATTAGTGTCCATATACACGAGATTGACTGTATTTATCGATCAGTGGCACCAGTATGTTGCATAACAACACGGAAAACGCCATACCATCAGGATAACCACCAAAATGCCGGATCAGGAAAACCAGCCCTCCGACCAGAGCGCCGAAGATCAAACGTCCACGTGAGGTAGTGCTGCTAGTGACTGGGTCGGTGACAATAAAGAATGCACCCAACATGGTGGCACCGCTGAGTAACTCAATTTCCGGCATTACAAAATGAGCTGGAGATACGTAGTGGGCGATGGCGCTACAGGTTGCCAGCGTACCCAGCATGGCAAACGGTGTTTGCCACGGGATCAGGCGGAAAGCGAATAGCATTACACCACCGACCAGAAAACTTAAGTTGATCCAGCGCCAGCCATCATGGCTGATCGCAGAGAAATTAGGCAGCGCTATCGCGGATTCAACTGAATGACCACGCTGAGTTTCTGTTTTCATATGATCCAGTGGTGTGGCCATTGTCGTGCCATCAACCAGCGTTTTTAGCTGATAGCTGTTTAGGCCCTCGCTAGTTTTACCTTTAAAAATAACAGCAGCAGTATCCGCCACCGTTAATTGTTGTGCCGACACTGCTTGTGGCGCTAACCATGTGGTCATTGGTACAGGAAATGAAACCAATAACATCACATAACCCACCATTGCTGGGTTAAATGGATTTTGGCCTAAGCCACCATAGAGTTGTTTGGCAATGATGATTGCAAATGCGGTCGCAAGCACCGTCATCCACCACGGCAATAAAGGTGGGATAGCAACGGCAATTAATGCTGCCGTTAGCAGTGCACTACTATCACGAAGGGAAGGTAAAAGAGCATAACCGCGCAGGCGTAAAACAACGGATTCTGCGGTTATTGCTGTAGCACATGTCAATGCAAGTTGAAGTAATACGCCCCAACCAAACAAATACAATTGAGCACCAATCGCCGGCACCAAAGCCAGCAATGTCAGCCGCATCACGCTACTGGTACTTTTTTGGCTATGACCATGTGGTGAGATAGCAATGGCAAATGACATGATTATTATCCCTGTTTTTCAGTGTTACTGGCAGAGTCAGCTTCTGCCTGTGCTTTTTTCGCCTTTGCCCGAGCAATGGCTGCAGCTACGGCAGCTTTTCTGGCTGCATCGGGATCAACCGCTTCGGTGGCTTGCTCCACGTTTGCAACGGGAAGAACAGGTGCCTCAGTCTGTGCTTTTTTGGCTTTCGCTCTGGCAATCGCAGCCGCTACTGCTGCTTTTCTGGCTGCTTCCTGGTCAACGGATGCCGCAGGTTCTTGCTCTGCGTTTATCGTCGAACTATCGGATGTATTACCGACCAACTCAGCTTTTCGTGCTTTAGCTCTTGCCAGTGCTGCTGCGACAGCGGCTTTACGGGCATCATCGCTGCTTGCAACTGCAGGGTCAGTATTTCCACTTGCAGCTTGCTGTGCTTTTTCTGCCTGATGCTGACGAGCCTGCTCTTTTCGAGCCTCACGTTCAGCCTGAAGATCCCCGTTAGCGCCAGCTTTGTTTTGCTGTGCTTTAATGCGCAAGATGGCTGCTGCCACAGGGTCACTGTCGCTGGAAACCACTGGTCGAGCTGGTGCAGGCGTAGATCGCGCTTCACGAGCCAATCGTTCTTCTTCCAAACGTTGTTTTTTCGCTTCAAAACGCAATTTTGCGCGTTCGGCTTGCGCGGCTTCTTCACGCTGATGTTCGATTTCTGCTTTTTCCTGACGATAGTAATGCACCAGTGGAATGTTGCTTGGGCAGACCCACGCACAAGCACCGCATTCGATACAATCAGACAGATTATATTTTTCAGCATTCTCGTGATCACCAGCTCGGCTGTACCAGTACAGTTGCTGTGGCAGTAATTTTACCGGACACACATCGGCACATTTTGCGCAACGTATGCAATTCACTTCATCATCGCGCGGAGGCAATTCAGAAACACTGGGTGCCAAAAGACAGTTGGTAATTTTTACCACCGGCACATCGGCATGGGGTAGGGTAAAGCCCATCATGGAACCGCCCATGATGACACGCTGACGTGGTTCTGGAACCAATGAAAATTGCGTCAGTAGCCAGCGAACGGAGGAACCTAAACGAACCCAGGCGTTTCCGGCCTTCTTAAACTGAGAACCGGTGAGTGTCACGACACGGCGAATCAGCGGTTCATCTTCGATAATCGCTTGTCGGATGGCGTAAGTCGTACCAACGTTTACCATGACGACACCCATAGATAACGAGCGTCCACCAGCTGGAACTTGTTTCCCCGTTAATATTTCGATCAGTTGACGGGCACTTCCAGACGGGTATTTGGTTGGTATAACGCGAACAATCACATCGTCAGGTAGCGGGTGTAATAAGAAGGCGGCGATGGCTTCCGGTTTGTTATCTTCAATCGCGATGATAGTAATAGTCGGGCGCAAGATATGTTTAATGATCTCAACACCTTCGAGGATCTCACGGGCATGCTCGCGCATCAGACGATCATCGGCGGTAATGTATGGCTCGCATTCCGCCCCGTTGATGATGACGATCTCAGCTTTCTCACGAGCTACGCTTAATTTGGCATAAGTCGGGAAGCCTGCACCGCCCAAACCAGCAATACCGGCCTGACGAATCCGGTCGAATAATTGAATCGCATCATAACGGTGAAAATCTGGCCAGGGTTCACGTTCACGCCATTGATCTAAACCATCTGGCTTGATGTGAATACAAGGTTCGCTTAAACCAGATGGATGCGCCACCGTATGTAATTCAATCGAGGTGATGACACCTGAACTGCTGGCATGTACCGGCACTTCCATCGGGTGATCGCTGGCGGTTAACTGTTGACCCGTTAAAACATGATCGCCGGCTTTCACCAATAATCGCCCGATGCGGCCACTGTGTTGTTTGATTGGAATAACCAGGAATGGAGGAATACCTGCGTTAACTAACGGCGCTTCACTGGACTCACGCTTATGTTCATCGGGATGCAAACCACCGTGGAAGTCCCAGATTTTTCCTTTACGGATTTTACTGATGATATTCAGAATACTCATTGCACCATTCTCACCGGAATTGTTTCAACATCCCACTTCCAGCGATCCGGCGTGGCAGGTAAATCGATCATTTCAATACAGTCGGTCGGGCAGGGGTCAACGCACAGGTCACAACCGGTACATTCACTACGCAGAATGGTATGCATCTGTTTTGGCGCACCAATGATGGCATCAACAGGGCAGGCCTGAATGCATTTAGTACAACCAATACACAAATTTTCATGGATGAAAGCCACTCGTTTCGGTGGGCTTAATAATAACTCGTCATCATCAGTTGGTGGTTCTACCCCCATCAGGTCGGCAATTTTTTGGATTGTCTGCGAACCACCAGGCACACATTTGTTAATGCTGTCGCCATTTGCGATCGCTTGCGCGTAAGGGCGGCAACCTGGGTAGCCACATTGCCCACATTGTGTTTGTGGTAAAATGGCATCAAGTTGATCAACAATCGGATCTGATTCCACTTTGAAACGAATAGCCGCATACCCCAGCAGCAATCCGAAGATCAGTGCCAGTAGGGTGAAAATGATGATGATTAATAGAATCTGATTCATGATATTAGAGCTTGATCAAGCCAGTGAAACCGAGAAAAGCCAGCGACATCAAACCTGCCGTCACCATGCCAATTGCGATACCTTGAAAAGGTAGCGGTACGTCACCGGCTGCGATACGTTCTCGCAAACTGGCAAACAAAACCAACACCAGCATGAAGCCCATTCCGCCACCAAAGCCATACACTACACTTTGCATAAAGTTGTGTTGCAGATTAATGTTCAGCAGCGCCAGACCTAAAACGATACAGTTAGTGGTGATCAAGGGCAGATAGATACCCAGAACGCGATAAAGGTCAGGCGCCGTTTTCTGAATGACCATTTCGGTAAACTGCACAACCACGGCGATGACTAAAATAAACGCTAATGTGCTGAGTGATGCTGCACCCAGAGGCGTCAATATGTATTGGTTGACCAGATAACAGAAAGCCGAAGTCAGCGTTAAGACAAACGCAGTGGCGACACCCATGCCAATGGCGGGTTCAATTTTTTTCGACACGCCCATAAAAGGGCAAAGACCGAGAAATTTAACTAATACGAAGTTATTGACCAGTACAGTACTGACCAGAAGTAACAGGTATTCGGACATAATTCATACCTCAGCTTGCAAGCGCGCACATTATCTTAGTATGCCGGAAGCTTAACAACCCTTAATCACAAGGGTTTCTGGCTATTAGTACGCTGAATGGCTAGACTTTGCTCTCTTTAGCCCCATTTCCAGGAGGTAATTTTGGGTGGCTTATCAATGCTGGCACTTACTCTTGCCATGCTGCTTTGGTCCAGTGCATTCATCTCATTGAAATATCTGCTGGATTATTTTCATCCGACACAGATTGTATTTATTCGTATGCTGATTGCCAGCGGCTGTTTTTTACTTTTTGGTAAGAAGCTTTTACAGTTTCGTTATGAAGCTGGCGACTGGCGCTGGCTGGTCGTGATGGGCATTGCGGAACCCTGTTTATATTTCTTATTTGAAACATCGGCATTGCAATACACCACGGCTGGACAAGCGGGCGTGATCACCGCAACATTACCGTTGCTGGCTTCTGTAGCTGCATTTCTGATCCTAAAAGAGCGTATTGGGAAACCACAAATTATCGGTTTTATTATCGCTATCCTCGGTTGTTCCGGGCTAAGTCTAGCAGCACAAAATGGAGAACAAGCCAGCAACCCATTACTGGGAAATACGCTGGAATTCTTAGCCATGCTTTGTGGTGCGGTTTACTCGATAGCTATTCGGAAATTATCAACGCGCTATTCGGCATTGGTGCTTACCTCATTTCAGGCTTTTGTTGGTGTGATTTTCTTTGGCCCGTTGGCGTTACAACATGATCTGCCAGCTAACATTCCGCTATTTCATTGGGCTAATTTCATCTATTTGGCAACGATTGTCACCATTGGTGCTTATTGGTTATATAACTGGGCTATCAGCCGAGTGCCGGTGTCACTAGCCACGGCATATATTAATTTAATTCCCGTATTTACCTTGTTATTGGCTTTCTTGTTATTGAATGAACGGCTGAATTTCTGGCAATGTCTGGCTTGTGCCGCAGTATTTGTTGGTGTGGTAATTAGTCAGTTACCGGAAAAAGAAGTGATAACAGCGGAAGAACAAACAACTGCTTAGTGGCTAAGCGTTGAATCAATAAGATAAGGGGAAGTATATTCTTCCCCTTCAATTTTGAGCGTTTATTCGAAATGAGACAGCGCGAGTGCAAAGTCCAGAACATCCATTTCCACGCCACTCAGCGTTTCATCCCATTCTACCCCGATCATTACGCCATCAGCGTTTAAGTCGTTTACCCATTCGTCAAAAAATTCATCTAATGGAATGGCGGTTGGTTCGTATTCTTTCCATTCATCACAGCATAATAATTTGGCGGCACGTTCAGATGACCATACGGGTAATACATCAACGGCGTCATCGTCTTGTGAGTCGCAAACCACCCATTCATCTTCAAACTGCAGCCCCCACAGAACACCGTTGTCTTTCACTTCGGTGATAAATTTTTCCGGGATATGCTGTTCGGTGTGATCTGTCATATTCATGTTCCAATTTGAGTGGATGATAACGATTTTGTGTATTGTAGCGGAAAAATCAGGTTTCGGTATTTTGTGTCTTCTTAATCAGCTCTCTGTTGGTCATAAAGAGACGGAAATCAAATTCCAGCTGATGATAAGAAGGTTCCATGTAAGTGCAAAATTGATAAAACGCTTTATCGTGCTGTGTCTCTTTCAGATGCGCTAATTCATGTACGGCAATCATTCGTAAAAATTCCGGTGGTGCTTCCCGGAAAACACTGGCAATGATGATGTCATGTTTACGTTTTATTTTACTGCCTTGCAGCTGTGCTTTACGCACGTTTAAACCTAGCGCATGGTGAACTACGGAAAGTTTACTGTCATACCGTACTTTACTGATTGCAGAAACATTACGCATATAGCGATTTTTCATCTCCGCCACATAGTCAAACAGCGCAGTATCACTTTGAATATCATGCTGATCCGGATAGCGTTTCGCTAAAAAATCGCCGAGCTGTTGCTTATGGATCAGCTGTCGCACCTGCTGTAGTAATTGTTCCGGGTAACCATTCAGATACATTAAATCAGACATGGTTTTTACTCTTTATTTGGCTC
>ERZ650302.265-NODE-265-length-27404-cov-12.767487_pt1 | contig 27404 bp, 28 predicted proteins | sample MGYA00376238_ERZ650302 | MGnify/ENA primary metagenome ERZ650302 (study PRJEB26733, sample SAMN07839298) | wastewater metagenome | biome: urban; feature: wastewater treatment plant; material: waste water | place: USA: North Carolina | collected 2016-04-28 ... | reverse complement strand
ACCAATGACCCCCTGCTTGTAAGGCAGGTGCTCTCCCAACTGAGCTATGCGACCACTACTATTTAGTACTCAACTAGTATACAGTATTTACTAGAAAATATCAACTCTATTCATAAATAATTTATAATATATATCTTCTTTTCAGAATTGATTTAATTTCTTAATACTTCAAAAAAGTTAAAAACAACACTTCTAGGGTTTACATTACTTCTTAGACTATTCTTTATAGAAATCAATTTCATTAATCTTGTTTCATCTATTTGCTTCGTCACTTTAACTGTTATTTTCGATAGTAAATCTAGTAATTTATCTTTCTTTTGTTTATATATTGTATCTATTTCGTATAATAATTCATAATACTCTTCTACACTCATTACTGATATTTTTCTAATTATGAAATCTTGTGCATTAATAAAATCAGAATAGAAACGTATTTCATTTGTATCAATGAATTCCTCTAACTCTTTTAGTTTTTCATATGTAAAATCTTTTTGTTTTAGCTTATCATAGCTACTTAGAAATTCTACCTCATGAAAGCTCGAAATATTTTTCAACAATTCTTTCAATTCTTTTAATTCTGTTTTTTCAATTGACACAGATTGGTCACTGCTATTTATTTTTTTGAATAAATCTACTAACTTTTCCATATAGTCATATTTCCTAATTATATCTAATGTTTCTTTGAATTTAACATTCTTTTTGTCATTAATATTTACATTACTTTTTTTCCATTTTTCTATCTTTTCAGTATTACCATCAAAAAAATCATATGTTTCTTTCTCAACATTCAATGAAACTGGTGTTTGTGCAGGTATATAAAATTTTATTGCTCTTGATTTTATTGTAGGAAGAATGTTTAATGTTCTAGTTAATAAAATAAAATAAATATCTTTTGGTGGCTCTTCTATTATTTTCAAAAATGCATTTGCTGACTCTTTTCTTAAGCCTTCCACACCATTTATAATAAATATTTTTTTTGAAGAGTTATATGGTGATTCAATTGCTGAATAAATAATTTCTCTCACTTTATCTATCTTGATTCCAGAGTTATCTTTATTTATGATTTCAATATCTGGATGACTTTCATCATTAATTTGTCTCATAATATACTCTTCATCTTCAGTCGATTGCTTATTCTTAAGTAATATAAGTTTACAGAACTCTTTTGCATAATAAATTAGATCCACTCTTTTGTCACCATAAAAAAGGTAAGTAGCACTTACCTTCTCAAACTCAGATTCTTTCTCTAATATATCAATTATTCGTTCTTTTTCCATCTCATTTCCTTCTATATCCAATTTAAATACTAATATTCTCTCACTTGTAGTGTTTTTAGTAGATTTTTGCTATCGAATGCTTTTCCTCCACCTAGAACTACTGAGTTAAGTGGTTCTTCTGAAAGAATTACTTTTATTCTAACTTCTTTTTCTAAAAGTGTCGCAAAGTTCTTTATAAGCGATCCACCACCTGTTATTATTATTCCATTATCTAATATATCTGCTGCTAATTCAGGAGGACATTTTTCCAAAACCTCTTTTGTAGATGTTATTATTTCATAAAGTGAATCTTGGATTGCTTCTAATACTTGATTAGAATTAATCTGTACTATTTTTGGTATCCCATTTTCAAGATTTCTACCTTTAACATTCATAATTTCTTCTTCTTCCACTGGGAGTGCTGTTGCCAATTCTTTCTTTATTTTCTCTGCTGTTCTGTCTCCAATTAGTAAATTGTAGTTATTTCTTACGTATTTTACTATATCATCATCAAATTTGTTTCCTGCAACTTTTATTGATTTGCTAGAAATTACTTCATCTAGTGATAGAATTGCTATATCTGTTGATCCTCCACCTATATCTACGACCATATTACCTTCAGGACGTGATATATCTACTCCTGACCCAATAATTGCAGCTCTTCCTTCCTCAATTATATAGATTCTTTTTGCGCCTGTTACAGAGTCAAATAATGCTTTTCTTTCAACAGAAGTTATCTCTAATGGCATACACATCATAATTTCTGGTTTAAATAATGAGTTCCCATATATTTTTTTCAAAAAATGATCTATCATTTGTCTTGTAGAATCTATATCTGCTATAACTCCATCTTTTAATGGTTTTATTGCAACTATGCTATCTGGTGTTTTCCCTAACATTTCTCTTGCTTCCGAACCTACAGCAATTACTTTTCCAGTTTTTTTATCTTTTGCAACAACTGATGGTTCATTTAAAACAATTTTCTTTTTTTGTTTATCGTAAATAAGTATATTCGCTGTTCCTAAATCTATAGCTAAACTTTTGTGCACTCTAAAGAAATCTAATAATTTAAACATTTTTTCTCCTCTTTTTCTAATATGATGTTGTTGTAGTTCCATCTTTATTGTCTTTTATCTCTATTCCTATTGCCTTTAGCTCATCTCGTATTTTATCAGATAAAGGGAAATTTTTGGTTTCTCTTGCTTCTTTTCTTAAATTCAATAATAATTCTATAAGCTTTTCTGTTAAATCATTTGTAGCACCTTTATTATCATATTCTATTTCTATTCCAATTACATCTATTAACTTTTTCTTTAGAGATGTGTACGATGCCTTAACACCTAACGATTTACCATTATTATCAATATATTTATTCGTTTCTCTTATTTGATCAAATATTGTAGCTAATGCCATTGGCGTGTTCAAGTCATCTTCCATTGCGTACTCGAATTTTTCATCAAATTTCGTGATCATATCAATAAATTCATGATCTGTAACAATTTCCTGTTCTGCTTGATTAGATGATATTCTTAGCATTGAATTAGTAATATTTTCCAATGTTTTTTTAGTATTTTCCATCTCTTCAAATGAGAAATTCATTGGTTTTCTATAATGGTTTGATGCTATAAATAATCTTATTACTGCACCACTAAACTTTTCTTCTATTTCTCTAAGCAGAAAAAAGTTCCCTGTTGATTTCGACATTTTTTCGCCATTCAATTGAACATAACCATTATGCATCCAATATTTTGCGAACTCTCCATTATAAGCGCATCTACTTTGAGCAATTTCATTCTCATGATGTGGGAATATCAAATCTTGTCCACCACCATGTATATCAAATGATTCTCCTAAATATTTATGTGCCATTGCACTACATTCAATGTGCCAACCTGGTCTACCATTTCCCCAAGGTGACTCCCAATAAGGCTCTCCCTCTTTCTTATTTTTCCACAATGCAAAATCCATCGGATTTTTTTTTGCTTCCATTATTTCTACTCTTGATCCCAACTCAAGTTCATCAAGTTTTTGATTCGATAATTGACCATATTTTTCATATTTTAGAACATCGAAAAAGACATCTCCATTTATTGAATATGCGTATCCTTTGTCTATAAGTTTTTGTATAATATCTATTATTTCAGGTATATTTTCTGTAACTTTTGGCCTATTAATATTTTTAAGCAAATTTAGTTTACTTGTATCCTCATGAAATGCTTCAATATATTTCTTTGTAACTTCTTCTTCGGTTATTCCTTCTTCATTTGCTCTTTTTATTATTTTATCATCTATATCTGTAAAATTCTGAACATAATTAACTTCAAAATCTTTATATTCAAAATATCTTGCTAGAATATCAAATACTACAAGTGGTCTAACATTTCCTATATGGATGTAGTTGTATACTGTAGGTCCACAAACATACAATTTAAGTTTCTTTTCCTCTATTGTTTTCAATTCCTCGATAGAATTTGTTAATGTATTATATATTCTCACTAGATTACCTCTTCTCTTTTATTATTTCACATTATTCATATTTAATCATTCAAAAAACTTTAAATCATCAATTGTCGTTACTTTTATATTATCATATTCTCCAACATATATCTTGATTTTTCCATTTATTCTTTCTACAAGAGATGCATCGTCTGTCCCAAGAAAGTTATCCTTGTCTGCCATTTCATACGCTTTTATCAATATTTCCGAATTAAATACTTGCGGAGTATGCGCATTGAAAATATATTCTCGCTTCGGTGTACTTGTTATAAAGCCGTGTTCATCAATTATTTTTATTGTATCTTTTGATGGAACACCAACAACAAATCCATCTATATCTTTATTTTCAAGTAACTGATTATATGTATCATCAATATAATTCGCTTTAATATTTGGTCTAACTGCGTCTTGAACACCAATAATTGCATTTCTATCATTTATAATTTTTATTGCATTGTACACTGAATATTGACGTTCACTGCCACCTTCTATCACTTCTATTTCTAGATTTATGTTGTATTTATCAATGTGTTGTTTTACTGTCTCAATATTTTCTTTATTTGTAGTTATAATTACTTTATCAATAAACTTCGACTTACTTATCTCTTCTAATGTTTTTATAAAAATAGGTCTCCCTAGTATTTCATGGAATTGTTTAGGATATGGCAGTCCCATTCGTTTCCCTACTCCTGAAGCAGTAACTATAAAATAATATTTGATCTTATTCATATCCATACTCTTTTCTTTTCCTATTTTATTGCTTTCTGTTACTTTAATGTAGCTACCGTACAGCCTATTCCACCTTCATTTTGGTTTGCATCCTTATATTCTTTAATATATTTCGATGCTTTTAGAAACTCTTGAACTCTTTTTCTAAGTACCATTGTTCCTTTTCCATGAATTATATAAACTTCGTTGTAGCCTGTTAACATTGCTCTATCTAAATATGTCTCTAATGTTGCAATTGCTTCATCACCCATCATACCACGTAAATCAACTTCTCCTCTAACTTGTGTTGATTTAACTGATGCAAAATTTCCATATTTCTTTTTAGGTTTTTTCATTATTTTTACAACATCATTCATTGAAACAACTAACTTTAAAATTCCTGCTTGAACTTGAACACTGTTACTTTCAGGTATTATTCTAAGTACTTTACCATTTTGATTTAGTGTCTTAACTAGTACCTCTTCGCCTTCTTCAAAGTTAACATCTGATGTAACTATTTTCTTTTCTTTAACATTTTGTTTTTTGTCAACATTAAATGATTCTCTTAGCATATTTAACGATTTTTGCGCATCTTTTGCTTCTTCTTTTTTTACTTCATCTTGACTTATTCTATCAATAAGATTTTTAGCTTTAGATTGCATTTCTTTTAAATAATTATCTGCCTCTTCATACGCTTTTTTTATAACGTCATTCTTTTCATTTTCTACTTCTATCAATTTCTGTTCGTACGATTTTCTTTGTATTTCAAGACTTGATGTTGATTTTTCTAACTCTACTTTTAATATTTCTAACTCGTCATTTTTCTCTTTTATAGATTGTATCATCTGTTCTACTTTTTGATTATCTTCACTAATATAACTTTTCGCATTTCTTATTATATCATCAGGCATCCCGTATTTAGATGCTATTATCAGGGCATTGCTCTCCCCTGGTATACCTTCCAATAATCTATATGTAGGTGACAATGTTTCAACATTGAATTCCATTGATGCACTTTTTATTCCTGTTGTGTTAAATGCATGTGCTTTTACTTCACTGTAATGTGTTGTTATTATTGACATAATATGTTTTTCTTTTAAATAATCTATTATTGCCATAGCAAATGCTGATCCTTCCATAGGATCGGTCCCGCTTCCTAACTCATCCATTAGTACCAATGATCTTGAATTAGCTTTTTCTACTATTTCTTTAATACTCTTTACATGGCCTGAAAATGATGATAAATTCTGCTCTATACTTTGTTCATCACCAATATCAGCAAGTACATTGTCAAAGAAACCTATCTCTGTTTTTTCGTTCACTGGAATTGGTATTCCAGATAGTGCCATTAATGTTAACAGTCCTGCAACTTTTAACGTTACAGTTTTTCCTCCTGTATTAGGCCCTGTTATTAACATTATCTTCTCATTACTTCCTAGTTCGAAGTTTATAGGTACTACTTCATCTTTTGATATTAAAGGATGACGTGCTTCAACTAATTTCAAGTATTCTTTATTTATTATTTTGGGAACTATACAATCATTTTCTAAAGAGTACAATGTCTTTGCGTTAAGATAATCTAGTCTTTCTATTATTTCTTTTATTTGTATAATTTCTTCTTTTTTTGTCTTAACTAATTCGGTAACTCTAAGCAATATTTTTCTTATTTCTTCACGTTCTCTAGCTTCATACTCTCTAAGTTTGTTATTGAGCGAAACTACATTTAACGGCTCAATATAAACAGTACTTCCTGTTGCTGATCTGTCGTGTTCTATTCCTTTAATAAGAGCTTTGAACTCTGTTTTAATAGGTATTACAAATCTTTCATTCCTTGTTGTTATGAGTCTTTCTTGAACTGCTTTTGATAAATCTTTATTAGACATTATGTCATCAAACTTTTCTTTAATATTGCCATTAAGATTATACTTCTGACGTCTTATTTCTCTTAATCCGATAGATGCGTCATCTTTTAGCGTTCCATCATCATTTGCTACATCTTCAATATATTTTTCTATGTCTTTTAAGTCATCAACATCAGAGAATAAAAGCCATGAAGCTTTATATTTATCTCTAACATTCTTTGTTCTACTTCTTGATATTCTATATGTAACAAGATTTTTCTTCAAATCAACTAATTCTTCAGAGCTTAAATAAGATCCAATAAGCCCAATTGAATTGATATGCCTTTGTATATTACTTATGTTAACAATATCCAAACCATCATCATACTTATAATAATCTATAAATTCTTGCATTAATATCATTTCTTTATCAAGTTCTGATTTTGATTTTATTATATTTGTATCAATAAATTTATCTTTAGTTGTTTCTAGTCTTGCTAAATCTATTAAGTTGTTTATTATTTTATAAAACTCCAAAACATCGTAAATTTTTTCCATCCCTAATCCCTTTTCTTTCTTGAAATTTCTTATTATCATTCTATTTATTATACCAACCATACTCAAAAAAGTAAAGAATTATGAATATCTACTCAACTCTTGTTTTAAATAACTTATAACGATATGGAACCGGTATAATATGTATTATAAAATATGCAAAAACAATCAAAATAATAACTATTTTACTAGATATGAATAATACTAGAATACTTAAAATGTACATTGGATAAAGTGTTGCAATATCTACTCGAGCAAACTTTTTTTCTTCATCTGATGTTTGAGTAGATTTCAAATCTTCTAGATCCGCACTATGGTGGCCCCCGGAAATTATCATCAATACTATAGAAAGAACTACTCTAAATGAAATGTCAACAAACCCTTTTTGAACTAAAATTGCATTCAAAATTGAGTATAGACTTAGTTGTAAAAATGACATAAGTAAAACACGTGTTATTTGTGCTGCTTCCATTTTAGAAATAAATTTTCTCATCACCCATTCTTCGTATACACGTAAGTAAAATAGAAATACACTAATAAGTACAACTATTCCTAAAAATATATGTTCTGTATTATTTGTACTATGCTCACTAAATATGGAAAATGATGATAGAACTCCTTCACCAAATATTAAAATTATAAACAGAAGAATTCGTTCATTTAACAAATCTATATCTAGGAGTGGCATACCTTTTGATTCTCTCATTGAAGTAGATTTATACATTATTTCATCGTATCCAATTTCTGCAACAGCCCCCAATAAAATTGCAACAATTAGAACATATACATTTGGTGCAAAGAATGGTATTGCTCCAACAATAGCTCCAATTATATAACCTACTATATCAATCTTAACTACTTTTTTAAAAATCTTATTAGTAACTTTTGGATTTTTCAATGCTACAATATACCACAGAATAATTAATATAATTCTAGAAAGAAATAATCCTATGCTTATTACACGAATACCTTCAGGGCTTGAAATATCTTCAACACTTGCAATCATAAATAGTGGAAGCATCGTACTCATAAGTCCTATTCGTATAAGATATGATGCACTATAAAACCTCATCATAAACATATTTATATTAATCCATACAAAAAATGTTGCAAAGAATAATGAAAATGCTAATAATAATCCTATCGCTGTAATATGATAAAATTGATGTGCTACTACTCCAAAAATTGCTACAAGCATTAAATCAAAAAATAGTTCAAGTGGTGACGAGACTCTCTCTTTCAATTCACTATCATTTTGAAGCACTGGATATTCAAAACTTTCTCTTAAGAAATATTTATAATCTTTCATTTTATCTCCCTTTTATCTTTATTATTTATTACTAATTAAAAATAAAATCAAGACTTTTGTAGCCTTGACTTTACTTTCTACTTAACTTTAATAATTTTTTTCTTTCCTGCTCTAATTATCATTCCAGATTCAAGCTTAACTGATGACTTAACATCTTTTATTGCCTCGTCATTTATCTTAAATCCACCTTGTTCTATAAGTCTTCTTGCTTCACTTGTAGTATTTGCAAACTTCAATGTACTTACTAGTAACTCTATTATTCCTTCTTCTTTTCCTGCTATTTCTACCTCTGGTAAATCAACATCAAGATTTTTCTTACTAAATACATTTTCAAACCATTCTTTTGCTTTTATCCCTTCTTCTGCTCCATGATATATTGTAACAAGCTCTTTACCAAGGTTTTTCTTAGCTTCCATAGGGTGCAATACTCCGTTTGTAATATCCATTTTCATTTTTTCAATTTCTTCAAGTGGTATTTCTGTTATTATTTCATAATATCTGAACATTAGCTCATCTGAAATAGACATCACTTTTCCAAACATATCATTAGGAGCTTCTGTTATTCCTATATAATTGTTCAGTGACTTACTCATTTTCTCAACACCATCTAATCCTTCTAATATTGGCATCAATAAACATATTTGTTGTTCTTGACCGTATGCTTTTTGTAAATCTCTACCTCTTAAAATATTGAACTTTTGTTCTGTTGCACCTAACTCTACATCACATTCAAGAGCTACTGAATCATAACCTTGCATAATTGGGTACATAAACTCAATCAGTGAAACTGGCTTATTTTCTGCTAATCTTTTAGAAAAGTCTTCTCTTGAAACCATTTGAGAAACTGTAAATTGTGACAATAAATTCAACACTTCTTCAAGCGATAACTTTTCTAGCCAATCTCCATTATATTTTATTTCTGTTTTTTCTAGATCAAGAATGATCCCCAATTGATCTATATATGTTTTTATATTTTCTTGAACTGCCTCATTCGATAACATTTTTCTTGTTTCTGACTTTCCTGTTGGATCTCCTATTCTTGCTGTAAATGTTCCTATTAAGAATTGTACTGTATGCCCTAAATCTTGAAATTGTTTTAACTTTCTAAGTGGTACAGCATGACCAATATGTAAATCTGATCCTGTTGGATCTATACCTAATTTTATTTTCAAAGGTTTGTTATTCTTAATTGATTTTTCTAATTTTTGCTTGAATTCTACTTCATTTATTACTTCTTCACAACCACGTTTTAAAATATTGTATTGTCTTTCTACTTCATTTTTGATATCCACAATTTTCTCCTTTTTCAGTTCTTTTTAAGAAAGTTTCTTTACGAATTCTGATTTTAATTGCATTGCACCAATTCCATCTATTTTGCAATCTATATCGTGGTCACCTTCTACCAATCTAATATTTTTTACTTTAGTCCCTTGTTTAACAACTAGAGAGCTGTTTTTCACTTTCAAATCCTTAATTACAGACACTGTATCTCCATCATTAAGTGGATTTCCGTTAGCATCTACTATTACTTTCTCTTCCTCTGCTTCATCAGCCTTCCATTCATGCCCACACATTGGACATGCGTATTGTCCTCTATCCTCGTATGTAAAATCTTCATTACATGCTGGACATTTTGGTAATTTATCCATATTCTCCACCTTTCAACATTATATTTACATTATACTTTTTTTCCTCGATTGTGTAAAGGCTATTTTATTCTTTTCTATTTTTTTGTTTTTCTACTCTTGTTCTAATAACATTACCAAGTCCATCTCTAATGTATTTAGGTGATTTTAAAATTACATTTTTATAGTTTATTCGTTTGTAGAAAACTTCTATTTTTGAGAGTTGATATATTGAGAATATTCTAAGAAATAATCCAATTATAAATATTATTTTTATTAAATAGAATTTTTCACCAAATATCATTATATAATTTGCTGAAAAAAATGTAGCAAATATCCCTGATAATATTCCCGCAAACAAAGCAACAATACCATTTACAATTACATATAAAGCAATGTACACATCTGCTGGTTTTTTTGAAACCTCTAATAACAAATTAAAAAAACATATATTTATAGCAGCAAATGCGATTCCCTCTATTATTCCAATTGCTAATATCATCGGTTTATAATTACTAGGACTCATAAATATATAGCACAATACATATATTATTGTAAGTTTAGCACCTATTTCTAATATTCTTCTGTTACCATACCTATCCGATGCTTTTCCGTAAATCATGTACATTGTCATCAATAAAACTGACGTAATCGCACCAACTTGAGACAAGAATACTGGATTTGCTCCTAATATCTTAACTCTATAATATTCAAATGAAGGTTTGATAAATTCCCATGTAAATACCCATATTGAAACATATCTTAAATACACCATGAAATTTTTATCTTTCAATACCTCTTTAAAACTTAATTTTACTTCATTTTCATTTTCTATTTCAGGAACATAATGATAGAAAAATAATACTAATGTACATAACGAAAATATTGCCATTGTGAGCGTTAATATAAAACATCCTTGTCTTTGGTTGCTAAAATTCAACAAATAGCCATAAAGAAGCATGTAAAGACCTACAGACATCGACGAGAAGAAGTTTCTCTTTCCAAAATAACTCCCACGTTCTTTCTTATTTATAATTTCCATCATTATAATCATCCATACACTTCCAACAAAAGGCGAAAACAACGAATAAATACTTACAACAAAAATAAAAATATAAGGATTTCTATAATCAAAATATATTGCAATGGGTAAAAATATTATTGAAATTCTTGAAAGTGTTCCCATAACAAGCAATGTTTTTCTTCTTGTTTTCAGAACTCTCTTTACTATGTTTGTAAACAGCTGCAAACATTGACCTGCAGTAGGTAAGACTATTAGAATCGATATAAAGAATATACTTACATGAAAGTACATTGCTAAATTCAACATTATGAATCCTTGCAATCCTAAATAAAATCCATTAAAAGATATTGCTTCCATTATAGACAACATTTTTGTTCTATTTTTTTTAATTTCTATTATAGAGTTCATTTGACTATCCCCTTATTTTCAGAAAACGTTTTTTATAACTAATTATATAACAGACAAAAAAATATATCAATGAAATATTATTACATTGATTCTTATTAGTGTATATGGTAAAATCTATAAAATAATAATTGGAGGTTTACAATGTTTACATTACAAGAAATAAAAGATGCGCATTCTAAAGTTAAGTCTGGTGCGGATTTTCCTAAATATGTTCATGATCTTAAAAAAATGGAAATGAGTCATTACGATTTTTTTGTAGCTGATGGTCATGCTAAATACGTACACAATAACGGTGAATCTATCGAGTCACCTGCTATATATGAAACAAAGAAAATATCTTCTACATCTGATGCTACTTTATTGAAGCATATCATAAAGATCCACCAAAATGGAGAAACAGACTTTATGACGTTTTGCCAACAGTCAGCAGATGCAGGAGTTGTATTATGGAGAACAGATGTTACAAATATGAAAGTTATTTATCTTAATGATAAAAATGAAGAAATGGTAGTAGAAGTTGTACCATCATAAAAAGAACCCATCAATCTAATATTGATGGGTTTTCTTCATATATTTATTTCTTACACTATATATTTCATAAAATAGTAAACTAATGGTAAAACGAAGAGAGCACTGTCAAATCTGTCTAAAAATCCACCATGTCCTAACAATAAATTTCCTGAATCTTTAATTTGAAATTCTCTTTTTATTTTTGATTCAACAAGATCTCCAATTTCTGCAAAAAATCCTATTATAAGTGCTAAAACTACTGCTTTCCAGACCGTTATACCTATTGATGCATATGTTCCTGAGCATGTTGATGATAGTATTCCTATTTTACAAATTGTGCTTGATAAAAATAAATAAATCTTATCAAATACTAAAATTGTTAAGAATGTTCCCACTATTCCAGCAATTGCACCCTCTATAGATTTCTTAGGACTTATTTCTGGAGCTAGTCTTCTGTTAAATATCTTCCCACCTATTGCTATTCCAACTAAATATGCAGAAATATCGCATGCCCATATAAGAATAAATGCCATAAGAACTATAATATGACCATTTGATAATTCATTTCTTATAAGTAAAATATGTGAGAAGAAATAAGATATATATATAATCCCAAATAATGTATATGAAATTTCTGCCATTGCACCTTTTATTTTAACTCTCAATATTTGTCTTATTGCAAGTGTCATAAGTGCAAATACAACAAATCCACCCATATTAAACTCTATTTTGTCCAGTTTAAATACTTTTAATGGCCCAAATATACTTTCAGACTTTGTTTGGAAATATATCATTATTGGAAGTAAGAGTCCTAATCCCATTCCAATTCTACTCGCTACTTCATATCCTTTATCTTTTAACATTTTATAGAATTCAAACATTGATATTCCAATTATTACTTCTGTAAATATTAGAAATGTTACATCTCCTTTTAAAAATATCCATATCAATAAAGGTACAAAAAATAAAATTACTAAAAATCTACTTAACATTTACTCCACCAAACCTTCTATCTCTTTTATTGTAAGAAGCTATTGCAAGATCATACTCTCTCTCATCAAAATCAGGCCAATATACATTAGTAACATAAAATTCTGAATATGCTATTTCCCATAAAAGAAAATTACTTACTCTGAATTCTCCACTCGTTCTAATTACTAATTCTGGATCTGGTATTTCTGGTCTGTACATATATTTCTTGAACTCTTCTTCGTTTATTTCTTCGTTTCCTCTGTTCTCTTTAAGTATTTTATTGATTCCGTCTACAATTTCTTTTCTTCCACCATAGTTAAATGCAATATTAAACGTTATCTGGTTGCAATCTGATAAATATTCTTCAGTATTTCTTATTTTTTTTAGTAATTTATTTGGTATATTCTCTTCTGTTCCTGTTACAAGTAATTTAACTCCCTGTTTCTTCAACTCTTCCTTTTTATCATCTAAGTATTTTGCAAAAAGCTTCATTAATGCTTTAACTTCAGCTTCTGGTCTTTTCCAATTTTCTGTTGAAAAAGCATACACAGTTAAATATTTTACACCTAATTTTATTGAATAGTCTATTATTTTTTCTATATTTTCTGCGCCTTTTTTATGACCTTCTACTCTGAGTTTCCCTTTTTCTTTTGCCCATCTCCCGTTGCCATCCATTATTATTGCGATATGCTTTGGTATACTAGTTTCCATATTCAACTCCATTTATTTAATATTATTTACATTGATAATATTATAACTACTTACATAGTAACATATAAAATATAATTCTGTAAATAAATTTCATCAAAAAAATGCCCCCCTCTATTAAAGGGGAGCATACTATTAAAAAAAATTCAATACTATCGACTTTATCTAGTACCTATTCTTATTTTAGTAAGGTTATCTTGAATTCTCTTATTAGCACTCAATATATCTTTTTCTTCTTTTAGTTTTTCTAATTTAGCTTCTTCTACCTCTGTTTCTTTTCTTAGTCTTTCAACATCAATTAATGATGCTTCTATAACTTCTTCTGCCATTATTACAACTTTATCTTGTCTAACTTCCATGAATCCACCAGAAAGATAATATTTCTCTTCCTCTTTATCTTTTTGTATTAACATTTCCCCAGATCCTAATTCTGTTACAAGATTAGAATGATTTGCTAGAATTCCGATATCACCATTTATTGTTCTTAATTTCAAAAATGTTGCTGTTGTTTGAAGTTTAATACCACTTGGTGTTATTGCTTCTATATTAAAAGATGTTGCCATAATTATTCACCTGCCAGTTCTCTTGCTTTTGAAACAGCTTCCTCTATTGTTCCAACATAAACAAAGGCTTGCTCTGGTAAATCATCATGCTTCCCTTCTAATATTTCTTTGAATCCTCTTACAGTTTCTTTCAATGGAACATATTTACCTTGCATTCCAGTGAATTGTTCAGCAACCGAAAATGGTTGTGAGAAGAATCTTTGTATTTTTCTTGCTCTATTTACTGTAAGTTTGTCTTCATCTGATAACTCATCCATACCTAATATCGCTATTATATCTTGTAATTCTTTGTATCTTTGTAATACCTTTTGTGTTTCCCTTGCAACATTATAATGTTCATTACCAACTATTTCAGGCTCTAATATTCTAGATGTTGAGTCTAGTGGATCAACTGCTGGATATAGACCTAACGATGCAATTTGTCTTGATAATACTGTTGTTGCATCTAAATGTGAGAATGTTGTTGCTGGTGCTGGATCTGTTAGATCATCTGCTGGTACGTATACTGCTTGTACTGATGTTATTGATCCTGTTTTAGTCGATGTTATTCTTTCTTGTAACATACCCATTTCTGTTGCTAAATTGGGCTGGTATCCGACTGCTGATGGCATTCTTCCTAGTAAAGCTGAAACTTCTGCTCCGGCTTGTGTAAATCTAAATATATTATCTATAAATAAAAGTACATCTTGACCTTCTTTATCTCTAAAATGCTCTGCCATAGTTAACGCTGTTAGTCCAACTCTTAATCTTGCACCAGGTGGCTCATTCATTTGACCGTAAACTAATGCAGTCTTATTTATAACACCACTTTCTCTCATTTCATCATAAAGATCTCTACCTTCTCTTGTTCTTTCTCCTACTCCTGCGAATACAGAAAGTCCACCATGACCTTTAGCAATGTTATTTATTAACTCTTGAATTAGTACTGTTTTTCCTACTCCTGCTCCTCCAAATAAACCTATTTTACCACCTTTAAGGTATGGTGCTAATAAATCTACAACTTTAATCCCAGTTTCAAGAATTTCAGTATCTGTCCCTTGTTCTTCAAACTTTGGAGCTTCTCTATGTATCGAATTATATTCTTCTGCTGCTACTGGACCCATGTTGTCAACTGTTTCTCCCAAAACATTAAATATTCTACCTAACGTCGTTCTTCCTACTGGTACTTTTATTGGCATTCCAGTATCTATAACCTCTATACCTCTCTTCAATCCATCGGTTCCTGACATTGCAACTGCTCTAACAACATTATTTCCTAAATGTTGTTGTACTTCTGCAACAAGTCTTCTTCCGTCATCAAAAAACATTTCTAAGGCATTATATATTCCAGGTAATTGTTCTTCAAATTTTATATCTAATACCGCTCCTATAATTTGAACTACTGTTCCTTTATTTTGTTCCACGCATTGACCTCCTTTACTCTTTGTATTTACTTAAGTTATTTTATATTATTTCAATGCTTCTGATCCACCTACTATTTCTGATAACTCTTGCGTTATTATCGCTTGTCTTACTCTATTATATTCAAGTGTCAATTTCTCAATCATATCCCCTGCATTATCACTTGCATTTTTCATTGCTGTCATTCTTGCAGAATGTTCACTTGCTGTGTTTTCAAGTAACGATTGATAAAGTTTCATATTCAATCTTTTTGGTATGAATATTTCCAAAAATTTTTCTTTCGTAGGTTCAAATAAGTATTCTTTAACTTTTTTAGTTTCATCACTCTTTGTACTTTTTGCAACTGGAAGTAATTTTTCTATGCTTAACTCATAACTGATTGCTGAGATAAACTTCGAATATATTAGATATACTTCATCATATAAGTTATTCATATAAAACCTAACTATTTCTTCACTTATATTCTTAGCCTTATCAAACATCGTTTCAGGTATCATTTGGACATATTCACTATCAATTTCTATATTTCTTCTTTTACAGAAATCTCTTCCTTTTTTTCCAACTGTTATAACTGAGACATCTTTTCCATCTCTTTGGAATTTATTAACTAATTTCTCTAATTCTTTTAGAGCATTGTTATTAAAACTTCCACAAAGACCTCTATCTGATGTCATAATTACTATAGCTACTTTCTTTACTTCGCTTTTACCATCAAATAAAATGTGTTTGTCGCCTTGTAAACTCGAAACTATATTTTCAAATGTTTCATCTAATGCGTGAGAATATGCTCTTGAAGCAAGTGTCAACGCTTGAAATCGTTTGAATTTCGTAGATGATACGATGTCCATAGCTTTAGTAATTTGGCTCGTACTTTTTACACTATCTATTCTGGCTTTTATTTCTTTCATGTTTGCTGCCATATTTTAATACACCTACTTACTATATGAAATTACTTCTATATTTATCTATAAATCTTTCTAACTCTGCTTGTGTATCTTTAGTTAATTCTTTTTTTGTTGCAATGCTATCCATTATTTCACTATCATCTCTCAATGATTTTAGTAATCCAATTTCAAACTCTTTTACTCTTTCTAATTCAACAGTATCAAAATATCCATTTGTTACTGCAAAAAATACAACAACTTGATCTTCAACTTTATATGGTGAATATTGAGGTTGCTTCAATATTTCCATGATTCTAGCACCTCTGTTTAATTGATCTCTAGTTGCTTTATCTAGATCTGATCCAAATTGTGCAAATGCTAATAATTCAGTATATTGTGCCAATTCTAATTTTACTTTTGCAGCAACTTGTTTCATTGCTTTTATTTGTGCTGATCCACCAACCCTTGATACTGATATTCCTGCATTTATAGCTGGTCTAAATCCTGCATTAAATAAATCCGACTCTAAGAACATTTGTCCATCTGTAATTGATATTACATTTGTTGGTATGTATGCTGATATATCTCCTGCTTGTGTTTCAATTATTGGAAGTGCTGTTATTGATCCTCCACCTAGTTCATCACTAAGTTTCGCAGCTCTTTCAAGTAATCTTGAATGTAAGTAGAATACATCTCCTGGGTATGCTTCTCTTCCTGGAGGTCTTCTAAGTAATAACGACATTTCTCTATACGCAACAGCATGTTTTGATAAATCATCATATATTATTAACACATGTTTTCCTTGCTCCATGAAATATTCAGCCATCGCAACACCTGTATATGGTGCTAAATATTGTAATGGTGCTGATTCAGATGCTGTAGCGGCTACTATAGTAGTATATGCCATTGCTCCTGCTTCCTCTAATTTCTTTTGTACTTGTGCAACTGTTGAACGTTTTTGCCCTATTGCAACATAAACACAATAAACATCTGTATCTTTTTGATTAATAATAGCATCAAGAACAACGGCTGTTTTACCAGTTTGTCTATCCCCTATTATCAATTCTCTTTGTCCTCTACCAATTGGTATCATTCCATCTATTGCTTTTATTCCTGTTTGTAATGGCTCAGTTACTGGCTTTCTTTGTATTATCCCTGATGCCTGTCTTTCAACAGCCATATACTTAGATGCTTTTACTTCACCTTTACCATCTATTGGTTCTCCTAGTGAATTTACAACTCTACCTAATAATTCTTCTCCCGCTGGAACCTCAGTTATTTTACCTGTTGCTTTAACTATGTCACCTTCTTTTATTTGTTTGTAATCTCCCAATATAACTGCTCCGACATTATTTTCTTCTAAGTTTAACGCCATCCCTTTTATTCCATTAGGAAATTCCAACAATTCTCCTGACATTGCATCTTGAAGTCCATATATTCTTGCTATACCATCTCCAATTTCAACAACTGTTCCAACGCTAGCTATATCTAATGATTTTTTATAATTTTCTATTTCTGCTCTAATAATATTGCTAACTTCTTCCGGCTTAATTTTCAAAAAAAAGCACCTCCAACTTCTAGAAAGTATTCTTTATATTTTCCATTTGACGTTTTATTGATCCGTCAATGACATCATCGTTTATTCTGACTATTCCTCCACCAATGATTGAATCATCGATTTTTATGTCTAGAACAACTTTTTTTCCTGTCTTATTTTCTAATTTTTGTAATAATTTTTTTCTTTGCTCTTCATTAATCTCTTTAGGAAAAGTTGCAGTAACTGAAATTTCATTATTTTCTTTATAATAAATTTTAAGATATTCTGCTGCAATAAATCTTATTATAGACATTCTATCTTTATCAATTAAATAATCGATAACATTTTTTGATATTTCATCTGCATTTGAAAATACATCGTTTGCTATTTTCTTCTTCTCTTCTCTTTTGATTAATGGATGTAACATTAGATTTTTAAATTCTTTATCTTTCTCATAAAGATTTAATAGTGAATCTAGTGTTTCATGTATTTCACGAACTTTATTGTTTTCAACTGCTATATCATAAATAGCAAGTGCATATCTTATCGCTACACCAGTTTCTTTCATATTGTTACTCCCCTATTTCATTAATGAAATTATCAATTATAGTGTCTTGCTTATCTCCAATATTTTCCTTAATTATTTTCTCTGCTAATTGAGTTGCCATTCCTGTTACTTCTTTTTGCAATTCAAATCTAGCAGAGTTACTCATTTTTTCTATATCTGATTCTGCTCTCATCATCATTCTATCTCTTTGAACAGAAGCATCTGATAATATTTTTTCTTTTCTTTCATCAGCCTGTCTCTCAGCTTTTATAAGAATATCATTTGCTCTTCTTTTAGATTCTTTTCTTAATTTTTGTAATTCACTTTTTTGATCTAAAATAGATTTTTTTTCTTCTTCAACTGCTGCCATTTCAGAGAGAGCTATTTCTTTTCGTTCATCTAAGATTTTACCAATTTTGGTACCAAAGTTTTTCCAAAAAATGTAAACCATTATTAAAAAGTTTATTATTTGAATTACCATAGTAAAATCAATCTTTAATAAATCATTATTTGCCATTTTTACTCACCTCTAGTCTTATTAAGTATATTTAGTTTTACTTTCTATTATCCTTTTAAGAATATTAGAATGAATGATATAACTAATGCATATATACCCGTTGACTCAGTGATTGCACATCCTATAAATAGTGTTTGCATTATGTCTTGTTTTGCTTCTGGTTGTCTTGAAATAGCTTCAACTGCATATCCTGTTGCTACTCCTTGCCCTATTCCTGATCCTACTCCTCCTATTGCTGCTAATCCTGCTCCTAATAATGCTGCTGCTTGTGTCAATTCTGTTGCCATAATTCTATACCTCCTGAATTTTTTTAAAATTTTATTTTATATATTTATCAATTTAATTATTACTAATCTTCTTCTTCCGCACCTAATGTTTCTCCAATGTACACTGATGATAATACAGTAAACACATATGCTTGTATTGTTCCTGCAAACAAATCAAAGTACACATGTAATCCTACTGGCCACGCTAATGAAAACGAAAACAACCCACTTATCTTTCCACCTGTTGCTAATCCTATAAGATTATGACTCATAAGTCCGTATGCCAGTCCACCAATTACAATCCCTGCAAACATATTACCAAATAGCCGCATCGATGTATTTAATGGTTTTGCTAATTCCCCTATTATGTTAAGTGGTAGCATTACTGGAATCGGCTCTGTCAATCCTTTCAAATATCCCAAAACTCCAACCCTTCTAAATGCTGCGCCTAAGAATATTGCCACAACTAATAGTGCTAATCCAATGGTTGTATTAAGATCTGCTGTAGGTGTCCTAAAAAATGGTTTTATTATTATTTCTCCATTTTCCCTTGAAAATGCTGGTACAAATGGTAATAAAAATGACAATAAATTAGAGCACCAAATAAACATAAACATTGCTCCAAAAAATGGTACAAACCGTTTTTTATATTTTCCATATGTTCCTAAAAATGTATTTTCTATAAACTTATAAAACATTTCTAACACAATTTGAAATTTCCCTGGATTAGTAACACTTAAATTCTTTGTACCAATCTTTAACATAACTGTTAGAAATATCATTACTACCCAAGTTCCAACTAATGTTTGATTTATTGGTATTTGAAATGCTGTCCCTTTGAAAAGTGTATAATACACTGTTTGTGGTACTACTAAATTTTCTGTAGATGCAGCCTCAAACCCTATTGGTGTAAATTCTGCAATTAGTGCCAAGAGAATGTTTACTACAAAAATAAATCCTATTACTTTCATAATAGTTTTCTTCATTAATTCCCATCTCCTTTCTTCTTATGTTCTACGTATTCTGATAATAGTTTACTTATGAACAAAGATATCTTGAAATTCAAGATTCCGATTCCTGCTGCCACAATATTATTTAGAAGTATATTTGGAAAAAACTTCCTTGTTACTAATACTACTAAATATAAAGATAATATAAATATTGCTATCCTTTTTATATATTCTATATACATTCCAGCTTTACCATGTGTTTGATAATAAACAGTTTTATGTATAACAGATAATAATAAATACGAGTTTATAATTGATGCAGCTGATCCTATAAAGAAAGCGAACCATAATTCTGGTCGTTTAACAACAATCCCAAATATGACTACAATAACAGTCAATAGAAAGGATGTTTTGAAAACTCTCTTTATTTCCTTAGGTATAATTTCAAACATATTAACTCCTAGCGAACGTAAATCTTAAACCTATCTAGTATGATAGTCCTTTTTTTAAATAATATCAAATATTTTCTGTTAATACATTCCATTCATATCATTTATTTCATAAATATCATTTTATTAGTATTTATTTAATTCCTTTTATTTGCTTATACATCATCCAATACCCTGTTATTATTCCTAATAATAGAAAAATTATTAATATTATTGGATGTTTTTCGCCTGTCATTTTTTCAATTAATAAGTATAATCCTAGCATTAATATTATAGGAGAAACTAATGTATAGCCAAAATTACTCGCTATTGCAAAATATCTAATCAATTTCATCTTACTCATTTTTTTAGGTTTTGATTTGTCTTCCATATCTATCTCACCTTCTTTTTAAAAACAAAAAATATTCTACTTTCGCCAAATTTTGGATTTGATGCTACATCATAAACTTCGAAATTTTTCTTTCTCGCTGTTTCGATTATCCACTCAGGATCATACATATATTTTTCATGCTGTTCATTATATTTTTTAAATAGATTCTCTCCATCTTTTTGCTTCACAAATAAATCTATTTCTACAAAATATTTCTTTTTACTCTTTTTTTCATATCTCCAAATGCTCGTGTATTCAGGTTCTTCGTCAAGAAATATCCCATTTTCAAATATTTCTTCAAATATTTCCTCTGTTACAATATCAAATATTAAATAGCCATCTTCTTTTAGGTTAGCATTCGAATTTTCTAAAAATTTCTCAAAATCTCTAGTACTTGAAAAGTAGTTCACTGTATCAAAATTACATATTATATAATCTACTTCCTTTGTATGCTCGTATGTTCGTATATCTTCTATTTTAAGATCATATTTCGTATCATCTACTGACATTTTTGTCAACTTTTCTTTTGATAATCTAATCATGTCATCTGACAAGTCAATTCCTGTAACGTAAAATCCATCTTTTACAAATCTATGTATAAATTCTCCTGTCCCACAACCTAAATCCAGTATCTCACCTTTTTTTTGAATGTAATTCCTAAGGAATTTATACCAGTCTTTATAATCTGTATTTTTCATAAACAGATCATAAATCTCAGCAAATTCTTTATGCACACAACACCTCTTCTACCATTTATTAACTTTTAACCCAAAAGCTCTTTTACTTTATTTATTAGTTCACTTACGTATTTATCAACTGTTTCTTGCTTTTCAGCCTCAACCATAACTCTTATTAGCGGTTCTGTTCCTGATGCTCTGACTAATATTCTTCCTTTTCCTTCTATTTCTTTTTCTTTTTCTTTTATAAAATCTATCAATTCTTTGTTTGTTTCCCATGTTTGTTTCTTTTCTTTTGAAACTACAACATTTTGTAAATCTTGTGGCCATAATTTTATATCTTTAACTAATTCATTTAGTGTTTTTCCGCTTTCCATAATAGCTGCAACCAATTGTATAGAAGATAGTACTCCGTCTCCAGTTGTATTGTAATCAAGCATTATGATATGACCTGATTGTTCTCCACCTAAGTTTAGTCCGTATTCTTTCATTTTTTCTAATACGTATCTATCCCCTACGTTAGCTCTTATCAATCCAATATTGTTATCATCCAAATATTTTTCAAATCCCATATTACTTGATATAGTTGTTACCACTTTGTCTTCATTTAATAGTCCTTTTTTCTTCAAACTTTGCGCAATAATAGCGATTATAAGATCTCCATCTATTATATTTCCTTTATGATCGACAGCGATTAATCTATCTGCATCACCATCGTAAGCAAGTCCTAAATCGGCATTATATGCTTTTACAACTTCAGTTAGAAGCTCTGGGTGTGTTGATCCACAATTTACATTTATATTTTTACCATTAGGAATGTTATTTATTACTATTACATCTGCTAATAATCTTTGAAAAATTTTAGAAGCAACTCTATAACCTGCTCCATTTGCAGTATCTATTACAACTTTTATCCCTTTAAAGTTCTTCTTCACTGTAGATTCCAAGAAATCTAAGTAAATTCTCATATCATCTTCTACATATCTAAATCTCCCAAGATTTTCTCCATCCACTTGGTGTTTTAACATTTCATCTCTATTTTCCATTAATTCTTCTAATTTTTCTTCTACTCCATCAGGTAATTTGTATCCATTTGAACTAAAAATCTTAATTCCATTGTCTTTTACTGGATTATGTGATGCTGATATCATTATTCCTGCATCTGCTTTTAATTTTCTTGTTAAATACGATATACCTGGTGTTGGCAATACTCCAACAAAATCAATATTTACTCCCATAGATGTTAGTCCTGCTGACAATGCTGACCTTATCATATATCCTGAAATTCTTGTATCTGATCCTAAAATTACTTTTGGCTTGTTCGAACCTTTTTTTTGCTTCTTCAAATGATATCCCAATGCCAATCCTAAATTTGTAACTAGATCTATTGTTAAATCTTTATTTGCTTCCCCTCTCATACCATCTGTTCCAAAATACTTTCTAGCCATTCTTAGTCTCCTTATTATATTAATTTTATTCTCACTTTTTTATATTACTTATACATATATAGTAACACTTTACTCTATTGTTTTCAATTACTTCTTATTATTCCACAGTTTATCTAATCTATCTAATGCCGCATCTTCAAATTTGTTTTTTCCTGCTTTATAAAATTCTATTTTTTCTAACATGTATTTTTGATTCACAAAATTATTATCATATGCGTGAGGGTATTTATAATCTTTCTTCCCTACTTTTTTCAAATGACTTGGTATTTCCTGTATTCTACTGTTTTCAATATTGTATAATGCATCATCTATTGCATTGTATGCCGAATTACTTTTTGGAGATAGTGCTAAATATAACGCTACTTCTGATAATATAATTCTGACTTCTGGCATTCCTATATCTTTTGCTGCCTGCATTCCAGCTACTGCAATAGGAAGTGCTTGTGGATTTGCCAATCCTATATCCTCAGATGCTAATATAACTAATCTTCTTGCTGTGTATAACGGGTCTTCCCCTCCTGACAACATCTTTGCTAGCCAGTAAATGGCTGCATCAGGATCACTTCCTCGTATACTTTTTATCATTGCTGAAATAGTGTCGTATTTATCCTCTGTTTTATGATAAGCTTTACCTTTACCAATAATTTCTTTCACTTCATCCAAACTAAAGTCAATTCCTACATTCGATAATAACTCTAACATTGTAATTGCTTGTCTTGCATCGCCTTCAACAATATCTGATATGTAATCTAATATTTCACTAGAAAATCCAAACTTTTCTTCGTTACTTATTTTCTCAATTATTCCATACACTTCTTTTGCTGATAACTTTTTAAATTCAAATGTTAAACATCTAGATAACAAAGCATTGTTAAGACTATAGTAAGGATTTTCTGTTGTTGCACCAATTAGTATTATATTTCCGTTTTCCAAATCTTGTAATAATGAATCTTGCTGTAATTTATTGAATCTATGTATTTCATCAAAGAAAAGTACTGTCTGTCTTCCCTCAATATCAAATATTCTCTTTGCTTTTTGAGAAAGCTCCTTTATATCCGAAACAGAAGATTTGATTGCATTTAAATATTCATAATTGTATTTCATTTCATTTGCCATTATTTGTGCTAATGTTGTCTTTCCTGTTCCTGGAGGTCCCCAGAAAACTGCATTCATAAAAGTTCCTTTATCCATTATTTTACGAAGTATTCCATTTTTCCCAACTAATTTTTCTTGCCCATAGAAATCTTCAAGGCTTTCAGGTCTGTATCTATATGCAAGTGGTTTCTTATCTTCATTCAAATTCTCAAATAAATTCATGGCTCTCTCCCATTTAAATTAACTATTTTTAACATTGAAATTATACCATATTTTCAATTTCAAAACTACAAAAAAGAGCTACCTATGAAAGATAACTCTTATTTGTGTATTTATTTAATTATTAATGATTCTCCTGTCATTTCTACTGGTTTTTCTACTTCTAGCATATCCAACATAGTTGGTGTTATATCTGCTAATTTTCCATCATTTCTTAATTTTATATTTTTGAATCTATTTGAAACAACTATTAAAGGTACTGGATTTGTTGTATGTGCTGTAAATGGTGCTCCTGTTTCAGGATCTACCATTAAATCTGCATTTCCATGATCTGCTGTTATTAATACTGCTCCATCCATTTCTAATACTTTATCAACTATTTCTCCAACACACTCATCTACAACAGTTAATGCTTTTATAACTGCTTCAATATTTCCTGTATGCCCAACCATATCTGGATTTGCAAAGTTTAATATTACTGTGTCAGTATCTCCTTTTGATAATTCTGCTATTAACTTATCTTTCACTTCATAAGCACTCATTTCTGGTTTCAAATCATATGTCGCAACTTTTGGTGAATCGCTAAGTAATCTAATTTCTCCAGGATAAGGCTCTTCTTTTCCACCATTGAAAAAGAATGTTACATGTGCGTATTTTTCTGTTTCTGCTGTTCTTATTTGTTTCAATCCTGCTCTTGATGCAACTTCTCCAAATCCATTGCTTATTGCTGCAGGTGGATAAGCTACTGGTGCGTCAATTGTCGCATCATATTGACCTAAACAAACAAAGTTTACTTTAAGCCCTTCAACTCTTTCGAATCCTTTAAATTCTTTATCTACAAACGCTCTAGTTAATTGTCTTGCTCTATCAGGTCTAAAGTTTGCAAATATTATTCCGTCTCCAGCTTCAATTAATGCTACTGGATTTCCATTTTCTACTATATTTGTAGGTTTTACAAATTCATCATTAATTCCTGCTGCATAAGATGCTTTTATAGCTTCATCTGTTGAATTTGATTTTTCTCCAATTCCTTTAGTCATCATGTCGTATGTTTCTTTTGTTCTAGTCCAGTTAGTATCTCTATCCATTGCTGTATATCTTCCTGAGATAGATGCTATTTTACCAATTCCTATTTCTTTTAATGCTTTTTCCATTTGCTCAAGATACAAATATGATGATTGAGGTGGTGTGTCTCTTCCATCAAGAATTGCATGAACATATACATTCGTTAATCCTTTTTTCTTAGCCATCTCAACTAAACCTATCATATGTAGAATGTGCGAGTGAACTCCTCCATCAGATAATAATCCCATTATATGAAGTGCTTTCCCTGCATCTTTTGTTGTTTCCATAATTCCTGATAGTGCTTTGTTGTTAATAATGATTCCTTCTCTTATTTCTTTAGATATTAAAGGTAATAGTTGATAAACAACTCTCCCTGCTCCTATATTCAAATGACCAACTTCTGAATTTCCCATTTGCCCTTCTGGTAATCCTACAAATTCTCCATCCGCTCTTAATTCAGTATTTGGGTACTCCGCAATATACTTTAAAAAGTTTTTTGGTTTTGCCATTTTAATTGCATTTACTTGTTCCTCATGGTGGTTACTTCCCCATCCATCTAAAATTGCTAATACTATTGGTTTTTTCATTGTTTTCCTTTCTTCTACCTCTATTTTTTTATTATATTTAATTAACTAATTATACCGATTTTTTAGATAATTAGCAATGATATTTTTTACTTTATTTTTTCTTCCTATTCCACCTGAAAATTTAATCAAATTTTTTGTTGTAAATATTTGACAACAAAAAAATCTTGTGCTATAATGTCTTATCATATAGACAAGGAGGTGAGGTAGATATGATTAAAGGTATAAATTATGAAAATGAGACAAGATTACTTGAAGTGAGTTTTATTAACGGTGTAATATTCAGATATTTTGATGTTCCTTCTCAAATAGCCACTTCTTTCATTTCTAGTAATACTAACGTCGAATTTTTCAATAAAAATATAAGAAGCAGATTTATAAACTTGAAAGTTAGTTAAAACAATATAAATCTCATAATTAAATAAGGAAGAATGTATGTGTGTAATTCGATAAATTACAACCAAAATACTACTCTTCCTTATTTCTATTTACTGCATATTTTTTTGCTATGTATATTCCCAAGATTGTTATAATCCCACCTACTATTTTTCTAAATGTTATATGTTCACCTAAAAATACACTTGCCATAATCATTGTGTTGATTGGAGATAGGTAAAGAATGTTTGACGTCTTAACAATACCTATGTAACTAATCGCTCTCTCCCAAAATATAAATCCTAAACATGTTGCAAATACAACCAAATAAAATAAGCCTATATATGCATTTAAAGTAATTTTTTGAAATGGTATATTTTGTTTACCAACTAAGAGCATGAATATTCCTAAAAATATGGTTGTATAAATAAAACTTTTTTTAGAAATATAAAACATTGAATACTTTGAAAAATCAGCTTTCTTTAGTATGAGTGAATATATTGCCCAACTTATCATTGCAATTAATATGAGTAAATCTCCTGTTATTCTTGGCTTAATCCCTTCTGAGAATATTATGATTACGACTCCAATTAGTGATATTCCAAACCCAACCATCAAATTCTTCGTTATCTTTTCATCATGAGTAAAAAAATGTGCAATAATTGCTGATGTAATCGGTAATAATGCTACAATAAATCCTACATTTGATGCATATGTTATTTTTAACCCAGTATTTTCAAATATAAAATAAAATGATAGTATGAATCCAATTAATACAAACAACATTTCCTGCTTAATAGATTTTTTATGATATTCCTTCACACTAATAATAGCAAATAAAATTGTCGCTAGTAGAAATCTTAAAAATATAACTTGTACTGGATCCAATATTTCAAACAGTCTTTTCCCAACAATATATGTGAAATCCCACATTATTATTGTTAGAAATGCTAAAATATTTCCTAATAACACTTTATTTTTCATATTTTACTTGTATGATAAGTATATAGAAATATCTGTATATTTATCATACATCTCCTCTCTT
>ERZ650302.264-NODE-264-length-27472-cov-43.430828_pt1 | contig 27472 bp, 28 predicted proteins | sample MGYA00376238_ERZ650302 | MGnify/ENA primary metagenome ERZ650302 (study PRJEB26733, sample SAMN07839298) | wastewater metagenome | biome: urban; feature: wastewater treatment plant; material: waste water | place: USA: North Carolina | collected 2016-04-28 ... | reverse complement strand
TTTCTAAAGAAGAAGGTGGTCGTCACACTCCATTCCTTAACGGTTACCGTCCACAGTTCTACTTCCGTACAACTGACGTAACTGGCGCGATCAAATTACAAGATGGCGTTGAAATGGTTATGCCTGGTGACAACGTAGAAATGTCAGTAGAATTAATCCACCCAATCGCAATGGACCCAGGTCTACGTTTTGCGATCCGTGAAGGTGGCCGTACAGTTGGTGCTGGTGTAGTTGCTAAAGTAACTGCATAATCATCTGATTGTGTGAAAAAAAGCGCTCCTTTGGGGCGCTTTTTTTATTTCTTCATCTTAGTAATTAAGTTTATGCTCGGGCAAGATACAGCATGCTTTAGTGTTCATCCTAAAAATAGCGTAGAACTTTACGCACACTAAATTGTCTAACAATCCACCCTGAAAACTGTCCTAAACTGATATTTTGCTGACCCTAACTGCACTTATGGGCGGAGCCCAATCACGTAAGATAAAAAGACGAAAACAACTATAAGCAGTGGATGTCTTCAGGATATTCATAGGAGCAGAAAGATGAATGCGAAGGTAAAAATCACTAACCGTGCGGGTGCGAGTTTCCCTGTACGTCGGATGAACTTTGAGTTTGAAAGCGTACCTGAATATTGGATGAATGGTTCAGCTGGACTGACCCATTTTATGACCGCGCTGTCAGCACTCTTTCCAGCAGGTGAAATGTTTTTTATCGATAGTGTTCGTGCGGTTAGACAGCATCCCTCGATCAAAGACAATGCTGAATTACAAAAAGAAATTTCAGCCTTTATTGGTCAAGAAGCGATGCATACGCAAGAACATGAAGGTTTTAATGCGTCTGCGCAAAAGTATGGGCACGATGTTGCAACACTTGATCGCTATACGGATCGTGCAATTCAAACCACGCGTAAAGTGTTTGCTTTTCTCGGCAAGCCTGTGGGTATTACTCAAGAGATGGTGGATTTAACAGCAACCACCGCGCTGGAACATTTTACTGCAACCATTGCCTCTCAGTTGTTGGTCAATAACCACATTCAAGAGCTGATGAGCGATGAAACCATGAAAACCATGTGGTTATGGCATGCTATTGAAGAAAATGAGCACAAAGCTGTGGCTTATGATGTATTTGAAGGAGTTTTTGGAAAGGGAATCAAATCCTATCTACTACGAACGGGATCACTGGTTGCAGCCATGGCCATTTTATTCTGCGTGCAGTCGTATTTTGTATTTCGTTTATTACAGCAAGATAAACAACTGAACAGGGCTGCGCTGAAGGATATTTATACCTATGCATATAGTCCATCAAAAGGAATTATTACAGGGATGGCACGTGAAATGATCATGTACTTTAAACCAGGTTTTCATCCTAATCATCACGACACCGACGCTTTACTTGAGAAGTGGAAGCTAAAATTAGGTTTTTAAGCAGTTTTGGCTCTTTGAGCGATGTAAATCGCTCTTTTTTTTGTTCGGTTTTTAGCACAAATTTTTTATACTGTGACCTCCACATTTTAGAAAGATAAACGAAGATGATTCGTTTAATGCAAGCTGCGGACTTAAGCCAAGTTGCGCAGATTGAAAATTTAGTTCAAACCCATCCTTGGAGCCTACAACAGTTCCAAGAGTCCATGCAGTCTTATCACAGCACCGTGATTGAACAGGCAGGGCAGGTCGTAGGGTTTTGTATCCTTCAGCCTGTTCTTGATGAGGCTAATTTATTGTTGATGGCCATTCATCCAAGCCAGCAAGGCAAAGGGTTGGGTTACCAGCTATTAGATGCATCACTGGCACAACTCAAAAACAACCCGATACAGGTGTTCTTAGAAGTCCGTGAGAGCAATCAAGCAGCGATTGCCTTGTATGAAAAGTCCGGTTTTCATCAAATTGATTTGCGTAAAAATTATTATCCTAAACCAGATGGTGGCCGTGAGCATGCCATTATTATGGTGAAATCGTGTAGTGATGACTTTTCCGAGTTGTTTAAATAAGAGAACAGTTGAGCTTCTGTATAACGTCATTATTTAATAATGGCGTTATTCCACCCCGAAGGTAGGGTGGTCATTAAGGAGTTTCCCAGTTGCTGCACTTCCTCGCTGCTCAGGCTATGATTGAGTCTGCGCCACTGACCATCAATTAACAATTCTAGCGGTAAATACTGCGATTTATAGTTCATTTTTTCTGAGTGCGGCACCCAATAGCCTAAATACACAAACTGTAAAGCGCGTGCTTTGGCGAGCTCGATTTGTTTTAAAATGGCGAAAGTCCCTAGTGAGCGTTTGTTTTCATCGGGATCAAAAAAAGTATAAACCGCAGATAAACCATCATCTAGAGGATCGCAGGTCGACACACAGATGAGCTGGTCTTCTTTCCATAGCTCTAAGAAAAAGCTCTCAGTACAGCTATGCACGAGGAATTTATCAAATTGATCACGGCTAGGCGGGAACATGTCTCCATCGGCATGGCGTTTAAAAATATAACGCTCATATAAGTCATAATGTTTTTGGGTGGCGTCTGCAGTGCGGGTAATTTTTAAAGTGAGATCTTGATTGCGTTTCCATGCTTTTTTTTGACTGCTGTTCATTTTAAATTCGCGCACAGGTACGCGGCTAGATAGGCACTGTCGACACAGATGACACTCTGGGCGGTAGACAAAATCACCACTCCGGCGAAAACCCACCCGAGAAATTTCAGACAGCGTGACGACATCAATACGATGTGCTGGATCGAGAAATACCATCCGAGCTGACTTTTTTTCTAGATAGCTACAGTCATGCGGTGGCGTGATGTAATACTGTAAATCATTCAGTAGGGACTTCGGGTGATACGAATTCATGATAAATCCCTCTATTATTCTTTATTCAGTCAGTCGCGCATTTTGCGCTATTGTTTTACTTGAAAATACACCGTCCTGATACATTTTCCAATCGATAGCGGGTTGATTTACAACATCTTGTAACGATTTTAAGTAGGTTTGCCGAGAAAGTGTACAAGCACCAAGGCTTAACAGATGATCATTGACCAATTGGCAGTCGATCCAAGGCAGCTTATTTTCACGTCCAATCAACATCAGCGTATAAAATGCCATTTTTGAGACATCCGTTTCGGTACTGAACATGGACTCCCCAAAACAGCCGTGTCCAATGCTGACGCCGTATAGTCCACCAACCAAGCGTGTTTGATCCCATACTTCAACACTATAGCCATAACCTGCATCAAACATTGCACAGTAGCCATCAATAATGTCTTCGCTGATCCACGTGTCATCAGCGTAGCTGCGAGGTAGTGAGCAGGCACGGATCACTCGTTCAAAAGCCTGATTGATGGTGATGCGATAATCTTGCTTTTTCATACTCCGAATGAGAGTTTTACTGGGCTGATAATCCTGCGGACGGATGATGCAACGTGGCTCGGGGCACCACCAGCAGATGGGCTCGCCTGTTGAGAACCATGGAAACAAACCATGGCTGTAGGCTTCAAACAGGGTAGAAGGGGAGAGGTCTGCACCGATACAAATTAAGCCTTCACCCTCGGGGTCAACTTCAAGCGGATCGGGAAAGATATACTCAGAAGGCGGTAACTGCTGCATAGTGGTGTGTATATATGATAAAAAATGACTTTAAGATCATACATAAAAAAACCGCCTATGGAAGGCGGTCTTTTTCAAGGCTCAGATTATTCGCCTAAAGCATCCAAATACTTTTCCGCATCTAGCGCAGCCATACAGCCAGAACCCGCTGAAGTGATCGCTTGACGATAAACGCTATCAGCAATGTCGCCTGCTGCGAATACACCTGCGACAGAAGCAGCTGTGGCATTACCAGATGTACCGCTTTGGACTTGGATATAGCCATCACGTAAGTTCAATTGACCATCAAACATTGCGCTGTTTGGTTTGTGGCCAATGGCAACAAACAAACCTTGAACATCAATATCTTGTGTAGATTCGTCTTGAGTTGATTTTAAGCGAACTGCGGTTACACCCGTGTTGTCACCTAAAACTTCATCCACTTGGTGATTCCAAATGATGCTGATTTTGCCTTCTTTTTCTTTCTCAAATAAATGATCTTGAAGGATTTTTTCAGAACGCAATGAATCACGACGGTGAACCAAAGTCACATGCGATGCAATGTTAGACAAATATAGTGCTTCTTCAACGGCAGTATTACCGCCACCCACAACCATGACTTTTTGGTTTTTGTAGAAGAAACCATCACAGGTTGCACATGCGCTCACGCCTTGGCCCATAAAAGCAGCTTCAGACTCAAGACCTAAGTACTGAGCGGTCGCACCTGTGGCAATAATCAGTGCATCACAAGTGAACTCATCCATGTCACCTTTGAGTACAAATGGACGTACAGAAAGATCGACTTCATTGATATGATCGTAGATGATTTCGGTACCAAAACGTTCCGCATGCGCTTGCATACGTTCCATCAGTGCAGGACCTGTTAAGCCTTCAGGGTCACCCGGCCAGTTATCGACTTCAGTTGTTGTCGTTAGCTGACCACCGAGTTGGATACCCGCAATCAATGTCGGCTTTAAGTTAGCACGCGCAGCATATACCGCAGCGCTGTAACCCGCAGGGCCTGAACCGAGAATAATCAAACGTGAGTGACGAACGCTCATACGTAGAATCCTTTTTTTATTTAGAAATTTGTGGAATTATACGTGAAACTCTATAACAGTTGTGTGAGTTCAATGTCGATATTATTGATCAATCAAATCGATTTGAGCTATATAGAAGAAATATGCGGTGTAGAGCGGGAAAAAGTGGAAAAATCATCTGCTCGCTATACATAAAGCATTTAAGAATAGTGCATCTTTTTATAAAGAAGAGGTGCATAATATGACGTTTATTGTGAAACTTTTGCTTTAGGTTTCGAACAAAAACATTAATGAAGAATTTGTTACAGGACAGTATATGACTGAGGTGTCGGGTGCTTATGCACAGCGCTTATTAATGACATTATTTTTAGTCTCGTTTGGCATTTATTTGTTCCTTGCTACCGTGACCTATACCCCATTTGATCCGGGCTGGATGCATATATCAAGTGATACCTTGCAAGTCTCGAATGCCAGTGGCGTTGCAGGGGCGTGGATTGCTGACTTACTGTTCGGTTTTTTAGGCTGGGCAAGTCTACTTATTCCTGTGTTTTTGTTCATTGAAGCCATTCAAGTCTGGTGGCCGCATAGTTTTTTAAACCGTCCATTTCGTTATGCTGCGCAATTCTTTATTTTGCTTGCAACCGCCAGCTTACTGTTCTTGTTTTGGAAAGTTCCAGCGGACACTTTAGACAATGCCTCTGGCGGCATTATTGGTTATGAACTGGGACAAAGTTTGTCGCAGATTTTAACCATTTACGGTGCAACCTTATTTTTGGTCGTGTTTACCGTGGTCTTATTGACCTTGGCTTTCGGTATCAAATGGAACCGTACTTTCGCGACCCTCAAAGCAACTCCTGCATATTTACAAGATTTATTTTACCGTAATGTGCCTGAAAGCGAATCTGCCTTTGATCGCACGACGCCAAGCGTGAAAAAAGAAGTGATTGCAACGGCACCGAAAAAAGGTATTGACGCAACGGAATTGGTCGAGGCGCCAGTAGCCGTGCAAGAGACATCAGTTAAAGTACCTCAGCGCGACTATTCAGCAGAGCATTTGTTTAATGACATGGTGGCCAAAGAGCAACGTGTTCAAGAACAACAGGTGGATGTGGATGATGAAGTAGAGCTTGAGCGGACTATAGAAAAAGCGCACCAATTAGAACAAGACAGTCAGCGCGTGGTAGCGACAGGGGAAGTGTGGCGTGCATTAAACTCAGGTGAAGATCAACGTCATAAAAATGATATTGATGCTTTACTTCGTGCTGCCGAAGAAGATCGCCCATTTAGCCCAGAACAACATTTTCAAGCAGTGGTTCAAGATCATACAACCCCAATTGCTGATCCTCATTATTTCCAAGACGATGCCCCTGCACAGAAGAAAAATGTCGATTGGGATGATGATGAAATCTTTGACGAGCTGCTTGCTGCCGTACCCAATGGCAAAACAGCAACGGATGTTCACAGCCCATTCAATACGCCTGAACCGGTGTCTCATTTACATGTGGTTGAAGATCCAATTGCGGTAGCCGAGGTTGCAACCTTGAGTGTTGCTGCAAGTCCCGTTGCGTTACAACCAGCGCCGAGTGGAATTGCAAAAGCACAGCTTGATGAGTTGGATGATTTAGACGAATTCCTTGCTGAAGATTGGTCGGAGCAGAAAGTAGCTGCTTCAGATGTATGCTCCAGCAGTAGCTATGCGCAGTCATCAGCTTTTGTACAAGCACCCATTCAGCATCATAATATCGTAAGCACAAGTGCTACAGCGGCTGTAGCCAAAGAAGTTTTGTCCAAAGAAGCGTTTATTGAAGCATGGCAGGACACTGCTGGAAAACCGCAAGAAGAAGACGACTTCGATTTTGATGCGCCACTAACGGATGCATCAGGCCGTCCAATGTCTTTGTCCATGCAAGTAGCAGAGCGTCGTCGTGATTTATCACCGCTGCCAGGACTGGATTTACTGGATGAAGTTGACCTCAATAAAAAAGTCAATTTCACTGCTGAACAGTTGGCGCGTTTATCTGAATTGCTTGAAATTAAACTACAAGAGTTCAATGTCAAAGCCAAAGTGGTCGAAGCGCAGCCAGGGCCTGTAGTAACTCGTTTTGAGTTGGATTTAGCACCGGGCGTGAAAGCCTCTAAAGTGACCAATATTTCCCGTGACCTTGCGCGTTCAATGTCGATGGCATCTGTACGTGTGGTTGAAGTCATTCCAGGTAAACCGTATATCGGGATTGAAGTGCCGAATAGCACACGTGAAATGGTGCGTTTAATCGAGTTGTTGACCATTCCTGCTTTTACCGATCCGAATAGCATTCTTTCGATGGCAATGGGCAAAGATATTTCAGGTAATCCTGTCATTGCTGACTTAGGTAAAGCCCCGCATATGCTGGTTGCAGGCACCACAGGTTCAGGTAAATCGGTGGCAGTGAACTCGATGATTTTATCGATGTTGTTGAAATATACGCCGAATGAGTTGCGTTTAATTTTGATTGACCCGAAACAGTTAGAACTTGCTAACTATAACGATATTCCACATTTGCTTACCCCTGTGGTCACGGACATGAAAGATGCAGTCAGTGCCTTGAACTGGTGTGTGAATGAAATGGAACGTCGCTATAAGCTGATGTCTTTCTTAAAAATTCGTAAGCTAGCGGACTATAACCGTAAAGTGGAAGAAGCGATTGCCAATGGCGAAGAGCTGATTGATCCGACCTGGAAAGCCAGTGATTCGGTTGCCGGTGAGCGTGCACCACGTTTGACCCCATTACCATCGATTGTGATTGTGGCGGACGAGTTTGCCGATATGATTATGCAGGTCGGTAAGAAAGCTGAAGAAATGATTACGCGTTTGGCACAAAAGTCACGTGCCGCAGGCATTCATTTGTTACTTGCAACGCAGCGTCCATCGGTCGATGTAATTACGGGTCTGATTAAAGCCAATATCCCAACACGTGTGGCTTTACGTGTGAACTCAAAAATTGACTCACGCACGATTTTGGATGCTGGTGGGGCGGAAGACTTACTGGGTCATGGTGATATGTTGTTCTTAGGGCCGGGTAAAATTGAACCTGAACGTGTACATGGTGCCTTTATTGCCGATGATGAAGTGAACCGCATCTGTGATGCTTGGCGTGAACGTGGCTCGCCAAATTATGTTGATGAAATCCTAACGCCATTTGATGAAGAGCCAAGTTCTCGTGGCTTTGAAGATGGTGATGGCGATCCAAACCGTGATGCACTTTATGACCAGTGCGTATCCTTTGTATTGGAAACACGCAAGGTTTCGGTGTCCTCGCTACAACGTAAGTTTAGTTTAGGCTATAACCGTGCCGCGCGGATTGTCGACCAAATGGAAGAAAACGGGATCGTGAGTGCGCAAGGTGCGAACGGTAAGCGAGAAATTTTAGTTTAAAAAGAAAGCCTGCGGATTGCAGGCTTTTTCTTAATCATTCAGTTTAGGCATCCAGTCATGCAAATTATTGATGCATTAATTCCATTGGTGGTACTCATTGCCATGGGGTATGTATTAAAGCGGTATCGCTTTTTAACGGTGGAATTTTGGCAAGGCGCTGAAAGACTGAATTATTGGATTTTATTTCCTGTTTTGCTGTTCAGTAGTCTAGCCACCGTTCATTTTAATGTCGGGCAAGTCCTGCCAGCGCTTGCTGTGGTCTTTACTGTGACCTTGCTGATGAGTGTGGTGCTGTGGGTATTAAAAGCGGTGTATGGTACGCCTGTGGCGCAATTTGGCGTCTATTTACAGAGTCATATTCGCTTCAATACTTATATTGGTTTGACCAGTATGGCTTTGATTTTTGGCGCTGCGGGGATGCAAGTCTTTGCCATGATTATTGCCTTTGTCATTCCTTTGGTGAATGTACTGTCCGTACTTGGTTTTTCTCAAGGGCAGGGACTGTCTTATAAAAATATTGCGTGGTCGGTTGCGAAAAATCCGCTGATTCTGGCTTGTCTGGTCGGGATCATTTTTAATTTTTCAGGTATGCATTTGCCCGAGAGCATTAGCCAATCTTTAAAGCTGGTAGCAGGGATGAGCCTCCCGCTTGGGCTATTGTGTGTGGGCGCTGCACTCCAGTTTAATGCGTTAAAATATGCTGGCCGAGCGCTAATTTTAAACACTTTGGGACGTTTAATCTTGGTGCCTATTTTGGCCTATGTAGGATGTCTTTTATTTGGTTTAGCAACATTTGAAACCATGATTGTGGTGGTTTTCTTCTCACTGCCGACGGCATCGGCTGCCTATGTCCTGACCAAATATTTTCAAGGGGACAGTCAACTCATGGCAGCAATCATTAGTTTGCAAACTTTGTGTTTCGGTTTGACTTTTCCACTTTGGATGTGGTTTTTACAGTCATAAAAAATGCCAGTCTCCTAAGAATGAACTGGCATTTGTAGGTCATGCGCATTAAGCAGATCTAGGCTTAGGCGAATTTAGCCAAAACCTCTAAGAAGGGAGCTGCTTGACGTGGATAAGCGGCAATGACGTCATGGATACGCTGACCTTCGGGATTGGTGGCATTAATGTCGCGACCATCCGTTTTAAATTGGGTGAGCAGACGCTCATAATCACTTGGGCGCATGTGTTTAAAGGCATGGTACAACACATGAAAGTCGCCATTCACACCTTCAGGAGGAAGCTGAGTTAAGTAGGCAAATACACGCTCATCTGACCATTCTTCATTGAACGTTGCTGGCTGAGATAATGCCATAGCAATCTCCTTGCTGGTTTAATCATTAAAAAAGGCAAAATATGGGAGACAAAGAAAATACTTTCTTGTGTCTGCGCATATTCTGCCTTGATTCAATTTGCTTGACTAATCAAAAATCAGATTAACGTTCTTCAGGCAAATTGATATTCATTTCAAGCATTTCAATATTCGCTTCAGAACGGACAGCCATTTGAATGTGCTGTTCATCTACACCGCGAACATAGCGATTCACCACTTGCATGATTTCTTTCTTCATTTGGTCGATTTTGTCTTGGCTAAGACGTTTACCTAAACCACTTTCAGACGCTACGATGACTTTCAAACGATCTTTTGCTGTTTGAGCACTAGACGGTTTTTCATCATTACTAAAAAGCTTACTCCAAAATCCTGCCATGTCTACGCTCCAAATAGTCGTGCTAACCAGCCTTTAGGCTTCACCGTAATATGACGGTAAGGACGTTCGTCACCTAAGAAACGTGCCACAAGGTCATCATAGGCTTGACCTGCTGATTCTTCAGTAAAGAGAATCACTGGTTTACCTTCGTTCGATGCTTGTAAAACGCTCTTACATTCAGGAATCACTCCCAAAGTTGGCACACGTAAAATATCTTTAGAAATGTCGTCAATGGTTAACATTTCTTGTTTATCCGCACGTTCAGGGTTGAAGCGTGTGATACACAAGTGTTTACGAATACGACCTTCATTCATTTCAACTTTTTTGGTTTTGCTGTCGAGCATACCAATAATACGGTCAGAGTCACGTACAGATGAAATTTCAGGGTTGGTCACAATAATCGCTTCATCGGCATGGTACATTGCTAAAATTGCACCGCGTTCGATACCTGCAGGTGAGTCACAAATAATGTAGTCAAACTCTTGTGACAACTCATCCATGACACGTGCTACGCCTTCATCAGTTAAGGCATCTTTATCACGGGTTTGCGACGCAGGTAAAATATATAAATTCTCGATATCTTTATCGCGGATAAGCGCTTGTTGTAATCGAGCTTCGTTATTTAATACATTGACAAAATCATACACAACGCGGCGTTCACAACCCATGATCAAATCAAGGTTACGTAAACCTACGTCAAAATCGATCACAACAGTTTTGTGACCACGTAGGGCTAAACCTGTTGCAAAAGATGCGCTTGTCGTAGTTTTGCCTACGCCACCTTTGCCTGATGTTACGACAACAATTTTCGCCACCGAATCCACTCCTGTTATGGTTTAAATCCCCTTATTTATCATTTGGGGCTTTTGGTGTTTATTTATACATTAAAATTCAAGCGCTTCAAATACAAGCTCTTGTTGATCATTTAAGTAAATATGTGTTGGGCGTTTTAAATGCTGCGCTGGAATATCATCTGCAACACAATAGGTCCCTGCAATTGAAACCAATTCAGCTTCTAAAGCATGACAGAAGATGCGTGCAGCGCTGTTTCCGCCCGCGCCGGCAATGACTCTACCACGAGCACTACCATAAATATGTATATTTCCTGAAGCAATCACTTCCGAGCCACTGTTAATGCCTGCGGTAATAATGATATCGCCTTGATTTTGAACCAAGCACTGACCCGTACGTAAAATTTCGTCATGGTATGAAGTTGCATGGCGAATGACAGGTGCTGCCGCAACTGGTGCATTGGTAGAAGTTGTCGCAGCAGGAGCAGGGGCTTCAACCACTTGCTCTTTGGTTGCTTTGACTTCTTGAAGTTGCGAGCTAATACCATGTCCTTGCGCTGGAATCACAGGGAACTGAATGGCACGGGCTTGTTCAGCCAAAATTCCTTCTTGTACTGCCATCGGCTGTACATCCAGATCCAGCAATAATTGAATCAAGGAAATTAATTCTTGCTCAACGCTACTTTCTAGAACAACTAACGCCCCAGCAGTCGATGCATTTTGTAATGTTTTACTTAATTGCTGTCGGATTGCATCATGATCATTGGTGTCAAGGGTAATGCGAATCGCATTGACCATTCTGCCAGTTATCCGGATATCAGCCATAATTTTTCCTTAAGACTTCTCAGATTTATTTTTTACTAAAGAAGTGATGTTGTAAATAGAGCAAATCCTAGAACAAAATGAAGGATTGCACTAGCTGCGTTTGTAATATTTTTACCTTAATGCTTATTCTTTGGCTTGATCATCTTTTTCAAGCTCTTCTAACCACTGTTTCACCTTAACTTGCTTGCGAATGGCATCCAAACTTTCATAGACCACAGACTCAACCAACTGTTCCAAAGACTGATTATCGATTTTTAAATCACTGACTTTTTCAGCTATCAAGCGATAGGTGGCATTGGGCTGTGCAGGATTTCCCACCACCATTGGTTCCAGTAAACCTTGTGTGATGTTTTCACCGAGTCTTTGTCCGATACTTTGAATTTGTTGTTCAATTCTTCCCCCCACAATTGGTATTAAACGTAGTAATTGGGTGAGTTCAGGGGTATCTTCAATCGCACGATTCACAATCAGACCGACATTTTGGGCAATGAAATACTGTCGCTGTTTCAGTTCAGTGGCGAGAGATTCTTGTAAAATTTCAGCCAATGCCTGTGCAAATAAAGCACGATGATGATCGACCAGATCATGGATAATTTTTTTATGGGTCGAACTGGTATTTAATTCGTGCTTCACCCCATCTAATACAGTAATCACGACGCGGTCAGAGAGCTCTTCCATCACCACGCGGTAGTAAAATTTGGCTTTGGCTTGTACCGACTCAGGAATCACGTTATAGCCCAATTCATGCAGGCGAAAAGCAATCACCCCTGCACGAAATAATCTTAAAAAACGTAAATGAGGAATAATCGCTAAAATTTCGTACCAATGAATGAAGGGAAAGAAAAACCAGCGACGATGGTGTCGATACACGATGGCAATGCCCCAACGCACCAATAATTCAGTAATCAAGAACAGAATAAACCAAGCTTCTGTGGTGATGACCCACGGATGCAAATGCTCACGATAGAAGCTTAAGACACTTTCTAGGTGAATGGCATGGAAAAACCATCCACCGATATTGCTCATGATAAAAAAATTAGCACACAAACAAAACAAGTTAAAAATGATCAGAAACACCATAAAAATGTCATAGATCAAAAACAGTTTGAAATACAAACTTTGTGGATCAACCTGATGATATTTAGACTTTTTGACTTGGTTATTCTGCATCATGCATAGACCCTTACTCGGTTAAATTGGAGGTTGAGTATTTGGCTTTCATTTTTTCAATCAACTGGTCTTTTTCAGTCCAAAGTTGATCGACCCACTGTTGGAATTGTTCACGAAAGTCTGCATCGTCTTCATAGTTTCCAGCGAGTACCCATGCAGGAATATCAATTTTACGTAAATTGACCGCAATCCGTGGGACTTCCCCGAGCCAAAATTCGCTATAGCCAGGTGCGCCGTCGGGATAGACAATGGTCATATCTACCAAGGCATCAATGTCATTACCTAAAATACTTAAGGCTAAGGCCAAGCCACCCGCTTTCGGTTTAAGTAAATTTTGATAAGGCGATTGCTGCTGTGCATGTTTTTCTGGAGTAAAACGCGTGCCTTCCAAATAGTTTAACAGGGTGAATGGTTGGCTAAGCAGTTGTTCACAAGACTTGCGTGCCTCTTCCATATCGCGTGTTTTCAACGCAGGGTTTTTCGCAATTTGTTCTTTACTATGCCGCTTCATCATCGGGAAGCCTAGAATTTTAAAGGCTTGGCCGACAAATGGAATAAAAATAAGTTCCCACTTGGTAAAGAAGCGGGTGAGGGGCATACGGGTTAAACCAAAATATTGGTTAACCGTGGTGTCGACCCAACTTTGATGGTTGCAAGTCATCAGGTAACGACCCTGCATACTCAGCTCAAGATCATCATCGACAGAAATGTCCCATTTCGTGTTGGGCAAGACATGATCGATTAAATAATTGTTCACAGCCAGCCAGCTGTTGGTGATTTGAATATTGGTCTCATCCACTTTTTTTGATTTTTTAAACAGTTTGGTCAGGCCAAGCGCGAGCACTGGCGGGCCATGAAAAAAAGTACTGCCTGTAATGACTGAACCAACAGTTAAACCACGTGTGATTTTTTTTAATAAAGGTTGTTTTTGGTTTGGCGATGACATAAAAATAAACCCTAAAATATAATGCGTTTCGCAACTCGTTCTATTTTCTAAAGGTCAATATAGTACGGGATGATCAAATAGAAAAGCACCAAACATTAACTGTGTAGAAATTGTGACGAAGAAAGCCTTGAAAAGGAAATTTTTTATTACATATTGTAAATAAAGGCTTTATTATTAACAAAAAATCAATGGTCTAGATCATCGTTTTACGACAATATTCGTTCTATAAACAAAACACACAAAGAAGGAGGCATGCGATGCGTGCACTAGCAATTTCCGCAGTCGTTGGGGCAATGGTTCTTACAGGTTGTCAAAGCACTGGTAATAACATTGGTGGTGTGGAATACGATAAAGCTGCTCTAGGGACCTTAATTGGTGCCGCTGCGGGTTATGGTATTTCTAAAGGAAGTGCAAATACTAGCCGTCAAAACAACCGTGCTGCAGCAATTGGCGCAGTTGTCGGTGGTGCAACTGGTGTTTACCTTGACAACAAAGAGAAGAAACTTCGTCAACAAATGGCGGGTACTGGTGTAGAAGTTAACCGTAATCCAGATGGTTCTGTAGGTTTGGTTATGCCAGGTAACATCACTTTTGATACCAACAAATCAAACATCAAGCCGAACTTCTACTCAACTTTAAATAAAGTTGCGCAAACCTTAACTGAAGATAACAAGAGCGGTATTCTTGTAACAGGTTATACAGACAGTACAGGTAATGATTCAATCAACATTCCTCTGTCTCAAGCGCGTGCGCAATCTGTAGCAAGCTACTTGGCATCTCAAGGTGTTTCTACAACACGTATTAATGCACAAGGTCAAGGTTCAGCAAACCCAATCGCGTCTAACGCGACTGCTGAAGGCCGTGAGCAAAACCGTCGTGTAGAAATCAGCATCTACGCAATTCAATAATTTTTATTGAAGACTGAAAAACCACCTTCGGGTGGTTTTTTTATGACTGTTAAAATATGAATTTGCATTATGCATCTGTAGCGGAGATGACTATAATCGAGCTCGGAATGAAATAGAGGAAAGACTATGTCACTGGCAAGTCAGTTAAATGACAAGCAACTTGAAGCCATGAAATACACTCAAGGACCCTTGTTAGTACTTGCAGGGGCTGGTTCAGGTAAAACTTCGGTGATTACCCGTAAGATTGCCTACTTGGTGAAACACTGCGGCATTCCTGCTTATCGTATTACCGCGATGACGTTTACCAACAAAGCAGCACGCGAAATGAAAGAACGTGTCACCAAGCTGCTGTCACGTGAAGAGGCAAAAGGGCTTTCAGTCTCGACCTTCCACACCTTTGGCCTAAACATGCTGCGTTTAGAGCTGAAACACACACCATTAAAAAATAATTTTTCTATTTTAGATGCGGACGACTGTAAGCGTATTTTGATGGACTTGATGCACCGTGACAATTTATCCGGTGCGGAAAGTAAAGAACTGATTGCCAAAGCCATGAAGATGATTTCAGATTGGAAAAACGATCTGATTCCACCTGAGCAAGCACACACCACCTGTGAAACCGCAGAAGATGTTCAGTTTGCGCACTTGTATCAACTGTATGAGCGTAATTTACGTGCCTATAATGCGGTCGATTTTGATGACCTAATTGTGATGCCGACGCGTCTTTTACAAGAAAATGCAGAAGTACGTGAGCGCTGGCAAAACCGTATTCGCTATTTATTGGTCGATGAGTATCAAGACACCAACACCGCACAGTATATTTTGGTGAAATTGCTGGTCGGGGTGATGGGACAGTTCACTGCGGTGGGTGATGATGACCAATCGATCTACGCATGGCGTGGTGCCAAGCCTGAAAACATGGCTTTGCTGAATGAAGATTTTCACAATTTAAAAGTGATTAAACTCGAACAGAACTATCGTTCGACCAGTCGTATTTTAAAAGCGGCCAATACCGTGATTGGTAACAATCCGCATATTTTTGATAAAAAACTGTGGTCAGATAAAGGTCATGGTGAAGTGATTCGAGTGATTACGTGCCGCAATGATGACGATGAGTCAGAACGCGTAGTAAAAGACTTAATTACGCATAAACTGATGAATGGTAAAAATTGGAAAGATTACGCCATTTTGTATCGGGGGAACTTCCAAGCACGTGCACTGGAAACACAACTGCGTCAAATGCAGATTCCGTACAAATTATCAGGTGGTCAGTCGTTCTTCGGACGAGCTGAAATCAAAGACGTGATGAGCTATTTGCGCGTCATTATTAATCCTGAAGATGACAGTGCATTTTTGCGAATTATCAATACACCTAAACGTGCCATTGGGCCTGTGACTTTAGAAAAGCTGGGTCTGTTTGCACAAGAAAATCATTTGTCTTTGCTCTCTGCAGCGGGTGATCAGCGTCTCACCATGGTGATTCCTAAAAAAGCCACCACGCAGTTGGCGGAGTTTGCAGACTTCATTACCACCTTTACCCGTGAGTTGCTTGAGGATGATGAACCTGTACCGATTATTCGCAAGATGATGGTTGAAGCGGGTTATATCGACTATGTCAAAGAGTCTGCGGCGACGCCTGCGCAGGAAAAAACCAAGCTGGATAATATTGAAGTGCTGTATAGCAGTATTCAAAGTTTGATTAACCGTGCTGAAGATGTTGATGAGAAAAACATTGAAAGTGTAATTCGTAAAATGGTGTTGCTGGATATGTTAGAGCAGCAGCAAGAAGAAGAAGACACTGACAAAGTAAACCTGCTCACGCTGCATGCATCCAAAGGGCTTGAGTTTCCATATGTCTATCTGATCGGTCTTGAGGAAGAGTTACTGCCGCATAAAAACTCGATTGCCGCAGATACGGTTGAGGAAGAGCGTCGCTTGATGTACGTGGGCATCACCCGTGCGCGTCAGGGTTTAACCATCACGCTTGCAGAACAACGTAAGGCGGGCGGTCAAATGAAGCAAATGACACCAAGTCGCTTCTTGGATGAGTTGCCGCAAGATGAGTTGGAATGGCTGGGGCGTAAAAAGAAACTGGCGGGCAATGTCGATCCGAAATTACAAGCGCAGCATTATTTAGACAATTTACGTGCGTTGATTAAGCGCTAAATATTTTTTTGTTTTAGAAATTTATTGTACTAGGAAAAAGAGAATGAAAGTTCAGGTTAAAGTGTTGGATTCACGTTTAGGCAATGAATGGCCAATGCCAACCTATGCGACAACGGGTTCAGCAGGCTTAGACCTTCGTGCATGTGTCGATGCTGCGACCGTCATTGAACCGGGACAAACTGTTTTGGTCAAAACGGGTTTATCTATTTATATTGAAGACCCACACTTTGCGGGTTTAATTTTACCGCGTTCAGGCCTAGGTCATAAGCACGGCATTGTTTTGGGTAACTTGGTGGGATTAATTGATTCGGACTATCAAGGTGAATTGATGGTGTCAGTTTGGAACCGTAGCCAAACAGCTTTCAGTTTAGAACCAGGTGAACGTCTTGCACAGTATGTACTCGTACCTGTGATTCAAGCACAGTTTGATATTGTAAATGAATTTGAAGCGACAGAACGTGGTGCAGGTGGTTTCGGACATACTGGTCAAAACTAATCTCTCAGTGATAAAGTAAAACAACAAAGCCTCTCCATGAAAGAGGCTTTGTTGTTTTAATGCTGAATGATCATTTTTAGTTCATAAAAAGTTACAACTCTTTTTTGAATCCTTAGTAAAATTAAACGCAGCGTTAAGCATAACAACAAGGACAGCTGAAAGAGCTGTTGATCTGAATAAATTAGAAGTTAGACCTATGGATTTTCAGCCAAAATTTCCTGCACATATTTTTCGTGCCTATGACATCCGTGGCAAATTGGATGTCATGAGTGCTGAGCTGATTCGTGCCATTGCACAAGCGCTCGCAACTCAATATTTAAAGACTGGGCAGACACGTTTAGCCATTGGTTATGATGCTAGACAAAGCAGTCCTGCTTTTGCAGAAATTATTTACAAAGAATGTCTTAAACAGGGCTTAGATGCGCAAATCATCGGATGTTGTGCTAGTCCTGTGTTGTATTACACGGCACGCCAGTTTGATGGCAATGGCATTATGGTGACAGCCAGCCACAATCCGAAGTCGGATAATGGGATCAAATGGATTATGCAGGGTGAGCCTCCTTTACCTGAGGCAATCCAACAGGTGGCACGCGATGCAAATGAATATTTTGACAGCCATGCAGAGATGAACTGGCAAACGTTGCCACATCAGATCGTGCCTGAATATTGTCTGGCTTATCAGGCGGCATTGCTCAATGATATACAGCTCATGCCTCAACCTCGACCCTATAAAGTCGTGGTGGATGGTTTATACGGTTCAGCGGGCCGTTGCGCCATTTTGGTCTTAAAGAAACTCGGCTGTGAGGTCTATGCTTTACGCTGTGAGGCCAATGGTGAATTTCCTGAACATGCCCCCGATCCCTCTCAAGCCAAACATCTAAATCTGCTGCGAAACGCCGTGCAACAGCAGCATGCTGATATCGGTATTGCCTTTGATGGTGACGGTGATCGTGTTGTATTGATTGATGAAAAGGGCGTAATCATTTCAGCAGACCGTTTATTGTCCTTGTTTGCGCACATGTGTTTGGCCGATCATCCTGAGCATGAAGTGGTTTTTGATGTGAAATGTTCCACCATGGTTCGAAATACAGTACTGGCCCATCAGGGTATTCCAAAAATGATTCGCACAGGCAGTTCTTTTCTACGTAAATATTTGGCGCAATCTGAAGGGCATGCGGTTTTTGGCGGTGAATATGCAGGGCATTATGTGTTTAATGATGGTCGTGGCTTTGGTTATGACGATGGTTTATATGCCGCACTACGTGTGTTGGAATACTTAAGCTTGAAGCAATGCACTTTGTCGGAAGCACTGGCAGACTACCCAGAACGTGCCAGTACAGAGGATATTTATATTAGCACCCATCAGATTTCACCCGCGCTGGTTTTAGCGAATGTGGAAAAACAAAGTCAGCACTTTCAAGCGGAAATGAGTAAAATTGATGGCGTAAGACTTGATTTTGAGGATGGATTTGGCATTATTCGAGCATCGAATACGGGCGAGTATTTTACCGTGCGTTTCGACGCGGACAGTGATCAGCGGCTCCATCAAATTCGCCATAACTTTGTGCACATGCTGACGGCAGATTATCCGCAGATTGCACAAGACCTATTAGACGCCCATTAAGGAGAGGCACATGCCACATCAACATACTGGCCTCGACAAAGCACAAGTCCTGACTGAAGCTTTGCCGTACATTCAACGTTTTGCTGGAAAAACGCTAGTAGTGAAATATGGTGGCAATGCAATGACCGATCCTGAGCTTGAGAGCTCGTTTGCACGTGACATCGTTTTGTTAAAAACCGTCGGTTTAAACCCAATCGTGGTGCATGGCGGTGGTCCACAAGTGGACTCGTTTTTAAAGCAATTGGGGCGTGAGTCTGACCGTATTGATGGCATGCGAGTGACCGATCCAGCGACCATGGAAGTGGTTGAAATGGTGTTGGGTGGTAGTGTGAATAAATCCATCGTGAACTTGATTAACCAACATGGCGGTCGTGCCATTGGTTTAACGGGTAAAGATGGTAATTTACTGCGTGCACAAAAGTTACTGATGGAAAAAACTGCGGAAGATGGCACAGTACAAAAAATTGATCTTGGCCTAGTCGGCGAAGTGACCAGTGTTAAAACTGATGTATTGGAAATGTTTACCAGTGGTGATTTTATTCCTGTGATTGCACCCTTAGGTGTGGATGAAGAGGGCAATACCTATAACATCAACGCGGATTTGGTGGCTGGAAAAGTGGCTGAAGCTTTAGGTGCTGAAAAGCTGATTTTGTTGACCAATATTTCAGGTGTTTTAGATGAAAATAAAAACCTGCTCACTGGTTTAACCACCCAAGAAGTTGACCGTCTCATTGAAACGGGCGTGATTTACGGCGGGATGATTCCGAAAGTGGGTTGTGCTCTAGATGCGGTGAAAGGTGGTGTGGTAAGCGCGCATATTGTGGATGGTCGTGTGCCACATGCAACGCTGTTGGAGATTTTCACCGATCATGGTGTCGGTACATTAATTACCAATCGCAGTAATAAGCACTAAATATTTTGAAAAGCCTCCTCGGAGGCTTTTTTTAGGCCTATGCATTTTATAAAAATAGTTTTATGCGTGAATGTGTTCGGGTTATGAAGCATTGTGAATTGCAAGCCAGTCAGGACTCATGCACAATAAAACCATCATAAATAAATATGTTTAAATAAGATCAAGATTATGTGCCAACTGCTCGGAATGAACTGTGCAACACCGACTGATATTACCTTTTCATTTCGAGGCTTTTCACAGCGCGCGGGGATTACTTCAGACCACTGTGACGGTTTCGGGATTGCTTTTTTTGAGGATAAAGCCTGCCGTTTATTCGTTGACAATCAATCTGCAGTTGAGTCCCCGATTGCTGAATTAATTCGTAATTATCCAATCAAATCACGCAATGTGATTGCACATATCCGCAAAGCGACACAGGGAAAAATTAACTTAGAAAACTCACATCCATTTAGCCGTGAGTTATGGGGACGACAGTGGATTTTTGCGCATAATGGCGATTTGCATGACTTTGATCCTGTACTTTCAGGACGCTTTACCCCAGTGGGCAATACCGACAGTGAACGTGCATTTTGCTATTTACTGGACCAACTGGTGAATAAATTTGGCTATACCGAGCCAAGTCTAGATCAAGTTTTTGATTTATTAACTGATGTTTCTCCACGGATTGCGGAGCATGGCACGTTCAATTTCTGTTTATCAAATGGGCAGGCCCTGTTTAGTTATGCCATTACCAAACTGCATTGGTTGGTGCGTGAGTACCCATTTAAACCTGCGCAGCTGATCGATATTGATGTTGAAGTTGATTTTAGCCAAGTCACTACTGCAGACGATCGCGTGGCCGTGATTACTACCGAACCGTTGACTCAAAATGAAGCGTGGACAGCCTTTGCACCCGGTGAAATGATTTTATTTCAATATGGTAAAGCGATCCGCCACCAAATGACCCATGTGGAACGTTTAATCCGAGAAGCCAAAGATCCGTCTTTAAAACGCGTTACTAAAGCAGATCAATATTAATTTATTTCAAAATGATTAGAATATAAAAGCATGTTGATAATAAAATAAAACATGCTTTTATTTTGGTACATACTTATAAAATAATAAAATTGATTAAATAATAACTGATTCTTTTGGTCGGATTTAAATTTATTTACTTATTTAAAATATATACTTAAGTTTAATTTTGTGAAAATAGTATAAAACCAACCAATTTGATTCACTTTTATTTTTAATTATAGTCGATATGATTAATTCATGTAATTAATCTATTAATTTTTATTGGGTGGTCGGAATGATAATGAAGTGGGTTCCAGAATATAATACTGGTATCGATGTGATTGACGATCAACACCGTCGTATTCTCGATTATATCAATGAAATTGATGCGATTGATGTCAATACTGACCGTGAACGCGTGAAACAGATTTTAGAAAATATTATTGATTACACACAGTCTCACTTTACTTTTGAAGAGTCTCTCCAAGAAGAAGCGGGTTATAAATATCGTGTACCGCACAAACGTGTACATGATTTATTTATTAAAAAAATTGAATCTTATCGTGACCGTTTTGAGCTGGGGCATTCAATCGAAGCTGAACTGCATGAAGTGTTGTCGAAATGGCTGATTAATCATATCCAGCATGATGATGCAGATTATGTCGGTGCCGTAAAAGAAAATATGATGGGCATTATCAAAGAAAAAGAAAAGAAAAAAGGGAAAAATTGGTTTGCTCGTTTCTTTTCATAAGTGAGCCAAACGAGGGATAAAAACAATAAATTTTAATTATATTTAGCGCAGCAAATCATCAGTTTTGATGGTTTGCTTTTTGTTTTTGATTTTCATAAGCGAGCAAGGCAAAATAGCGCAAGACTTATTGAAGGAACGCATCATGCAAGACAATGCTCTGTCACGATGGTTATCGCCGCTGATGGCATTTTGTTTATCATTTATTATCATTGCCACACTTGCACCCTTGGTGGGAATTCAGGTTGAACGTCAGCTCGACTTTTGGTTACTTTGGTTAGTGACCATGGTGATCTTGGCTTTACCTGTGTGTTACTTAGAAATTGCCTTAGCCAAGCGTTCAAAAACCACGGCATTGAATGCTTTGTCGAGTTTGACGCGTGATGCTGATGCTTCTCAGACGTGGCGTCTTGTGGGATGGCTTGCTGTCGTCTTTATTCCTTTTTTAGCGGGCGGCATGTTGTCTAATGCTGCGCAATTATTAAATCAATATGCACTGGCCGATATGACATCGTCCGTGATCTTTATTACTTTGGCCGTGGTTGCCATCGCGTTGTCTTTTGCCCCACGTCTATTGACCTTAGCGTTAACGGCGATCGGTGTACTGATTTCCTTAGTGCTTGCAAACCTTTCTGGTACAGGAACTGCTGAGTGGCAGGTGACACCTGTTGAATTTTCAGAATGGGGCAGTGCAACGGTATTGGCTTTGGTGGCAAGCGGTTTAGGACTCGGCCTGTACTGGCAGAACAGTTTGGCACAAGTTCAACAGCAAGATGCTGCAACCAAGACTGTTTTACCGATTTGGATTGCACAAATTTTGGCTGTGGTTGCTTTTGCATTTTTTGCAGTCCAAGCGGCATTACCAGCATATGCAATTGCTTTAACGGCGGTTGCAGCGGCAGCCGTGCTGTTACAGATGGCACGTGAGCAGTTGGCACAGCGCCAGTTAAATATTGTGATTCAGTGGCTCGTATTGCTAGCTGCAACGTTGGTGTGGTTAATTCCAGCCACTGGCCCGATTTTTAACATCTTACTGATGCTGTGGGGCTTAGTGATTTGTTTGATTTATGCCATTTTTGCGGGTTGGATTATGAAAATTAGCCATTTACGTAAGTCGATGAACTTTAGTAATGAAGCTTTTTATAATATTTGGCGCATTGCCGTGCGTGTGGTATTACCTGTTTCTATCGTATTGGCAATTGTAGCCGTACTTGGAAAACTGATTTAATGCGCATGCTTCAACAAGTCTGGGTTGCTTATGCAACAGCAGACCAGCAGTTTCATATTAGTGTGCCGTTTTCTGAGGGAATGACGGCACAAGATGCGATTCAACTGAGTGGTATAGGCTCGCAGGTTGAATTGCCTGAGCCTTTACAATTGGGCATCTTTGGTGTCCGCTTGAAAGACCTTCAACAGGTTTTGCAGGTAGGGGATCGTGTTGAAATTTATCGTCCTTTGAGCATTAATCCTAAAGATATTCGAAGGATACGTGCACAAAATAATCCTGTGGGTCGCTTTGCAAAAGGCAATCGCTTAAAACAATCGAAATGATATGAAAAACCCCTCAGTTGAGGGGTTTCTTTTTTAGAATAAGGCTTTATAGTGGGGGCGCGTTTAGAATCGCTTCTTTCGATGCTGGTAAGCCCGGCTGAGATGCAGGAATGGTTTCTAAGCCTTCAATTTTTTGCACAATACCGTTTGGGTCGAAATAGACTTTCAGGTGTTGACCTTGTGCAGCAGGAATCTTGGCTTTTTTAGCATACGTTCCTGGGGTATAATTGTAGATGTAGTCCCAACGTAGCGGATTCATTGGATCTGAAACTGTCGGGCTGCCAAGCAAAAAGCGAACTTGTTGATGGCTCATGCCAACTTGTATTTTTGACGCTTGTGCTTGAGTTAATGGCGTACCTTGAGGAATATCAACTTTATAAACGCCCAAGGTCGAACAGCCTGCGAGCAGTGAAGTGACGAATAACGCCAACATGATTTTTTGCATTTTGCTACACTATCCCAAATTAATTATGATGCAATTGAGCCACGGATAGATCATACTGCATCTACACTTTGTTGCATATTCTAACTTTAAATTTGTTGAGAGACCTTTTTACATGCCAATTTCAAATCAAGATCTACGCAAAGCTGGACTTAAAGTTACACTTCCACGAATTAAAATATTAGAACTATTAGAAAATTCAAAGCAACACCATTTAAGTGCGGAAGATATTTATAAGACTTTACTTGAACAAGGTGAAGATGTCGGTTTAGCAACTGTTTACCGCGTGTTAACGCAGTTTGAAGCAGCGGGCATTATTCAGCGCCATCACTTTGAAAATAACCATTCTGTTTTCGAAATCATGCAAGACGATCATCATGATCATATCGTTTGTCAAAACTGCAACAAAGTGGTTGAGTTTAGCAACGAAGTAATTGAGCATGAGCAGCACGAAGTTGCTGAAAAGCATGGCTTTACTTTAACAGGTCACTCACTCAACCTATATGGTTACTGTGATGCTGCTGAGTGCCAAGAAGCACTGCGTAAAAAGTAATAATTTAGATCTAAAAAAGGGCTTCATGAGAAGCCCTTTTTTATTGTTTAAAGAAATGCTTAAGCTTGTCCGTCAAACGTGATGTTTGCACTGGCATGCAATAGACGATCACCGCCTTCTTCAGACAACTTGATTTGTAAACGTAAGTCGTTCGGAGAGTCGGCATGTTTCAGCGCATCTTTATAGGTAATCTGCTTAGCTTTGTACAAATCGAATAAGGCTTGGTCAAAAGTTTGCATACCAAGTTCACGAGAACGCTTCATCAGGTCTTTAATTTCGTGGATTTCACCTTTACGGATCAAATCGGAAATTAACGGTGAGTTAATCAAAATCTCAATTGCAGCGCGACGAGAATTACCGTCTGGTGTTGGAATCAACTGCTGAGCAACCATCGCTTTAAGGTTTAAAGACAAGTCCATAAACAATTGGCTATGACGGTCTGCTTCAAAGAAGTGAATAATACGGTCGATGGCTTGGTTGGCGTTGTTGGCGTGCAGCGTTGCAAATACCAAGTGACCTGTTTCAGCAAAGGCAATCGCATAATCCATGGTTTCACGGGAACGAATCTCACCAATCAGGATCACATCGGGTGCCTGACGTAAGGTGTTTTTCAGCGCGATTTCAAAAGAGTCAGTATCAATGCCCACTTCACGCTGGGTAATGATACAGCCTGCATGCTCATGAATAAATTCAATTGGGTCTTCAATGGTAATGATATGACCTTTTGAGTTTTGGTTACGGTAACCAATGATCGAAGCCAAAGAGGTCGATTTACCCGTACCTGTTGCACCCACAAAGATGATGATGCCACGTTTGGTCATAGCCAACTCTTTGAGCACAGGCGGGAGTTTTAACTCGTCCATGGTTGGAATTTGCGTCTCAATCCGACGCAAAACCATACCTGGCATATCACGCTGTTGAAAGGCACTGACACGAAAACGCGCAGTTTTATCCCGATTCATAATCGCGAAGTTGCACTCATGTGTATCTGCAAATTCTTTACGCTGCTTTTCACTCATAATCGAGTTGAGTAGTTGCCCCGCGACATCACCCGTCAGCTTGCCCTTAGCCACAGGCACAATTTGACCGTTAATTTTCATGGAGGGTTCAACATCAGCGGTGATAAATAAATCCGACGCTTTTTGTTGAATCATATAATTGAGTAAGTCGTTAAAATCCATATCTATACCCCAAATCCATTGTTTTCTTATAAGAAGGTTTCAGGTTGCTTGGCAGCTGTACGTGCAGTCTGTGGACTGATCACCCCTTTGGTGACCAAGTTTTTCAAACTTTGATCCAGTGTGGTCATACCGTAGTTTGCACCAGTCTGAATAGCAGAATACATCTGTGCCACTTTGTTTTCACGAATTAAGTTACGAATGGCAGGAATACCAATCATGATTTCATGCGCGGCAACACGGCCACCGCCATTTTTCTTGAGTAAGGTTTGAGAAATCACGGCTTGTAGCGATTCAGATAACATGGCACGAACCATGTCTTTTTCTTCAGCAGGGAATACGTCAATCACACGGTCAATGGTTTTTGCCGCAGAGGTGGTATGTAGTGTACCAAACACCAAGTGACCCGTTTCCGCAGCAGTCAATGCCAGACGAATGGTTTCCAGGTCACGCATTTCACCAACCAGGATAATGTCAGGGTCTTCACGCAGTGCTGAACGCAGTGCTTCATTGAAGCCATGTGTATCACGGTGCACTTCACGCTGGTTGATCAGGCATTTTTTAGACTGGTGTACAAATTCGATTGGGTCTTCGACCGTTAAAATGTGGTCATAGCGGTTTTCGTTGATATAGTCGATCATCGCCGCAAGTGTGGTTGACTTACCAGAACCTGTCGGTCCTGTCACCAGTACAATCCCGCGTGGATAATCACAGATTTCCTTGAAGATTGAACCCAGCCCCAGATCTTCCATACTTAAAACCTTTGATGGAATGGTACGGAATACCGCACCCGCACCGCGGTTCTGGTTAAACGCGTTCACACGGAAACGGGCAATGTTGGGAACTTCAAATGAAAAGTCTGTTTCCAGCTTTTCTTCATAGTCACGACGTTGTTTATCGTTCATGATGTCATACACCAGACGGTGTACATCTTTATGCTCAAGTGCTGGCAAGTTGATTCGGCGAACTTCACCATCCACACGAATCATAGGAGGCATACCTGATGAAAGGTGTAAATCCGAAGCACCGTTTTTGACTGAAAAGGCGAGTAGTTCTGTAATATCCATAATTTCCCCGAAACAAACCAAAATGTCTCATTATTTTGTAGAATAATATACGGCTTTCATTCAGGCTTACCAACACCCTGAGTCCTATCAATGTAAAAAAAGATTTTACAAGTGAGAACTGTGTCAATGAATCAATCGCAACAATCCCGTCAATCCGTATTAGATCAGATTCAACTGGCGTGTGAGCGTGTTCAGCGTGATCCTGCATCCGTGCAATTGCTGGCTGTTTCAAAGACTCATCCCAGCCAAAGTCTGCGGGAAATGTATCAGGCTGGACAGCGTAGCTTTGGGGAAAACTATTTGCAGGAAGCGTTGACAAAAATTGATGAACTACAGGATTTAGAGATTGAATGGCATTTTATTGGTCATGTACAGCGCAATAAAACTAAACATTTGGCGGAAAAGTTTGATTGGGTGCATGGCGTAGATCGCCTGATTATTGCTGAGCGATTATCCAGTCAGCGTATGGACAGTCGAAAGCCTTTAAATATCTGTATTCAGGTGAATATTGATGGGCAAGACAGCAAGGATGGCTGCCAGCCTGATGAGGTTGCTGAACTCGTTAAACAGATTAGCCAACTTCCAAACATACGTTTACGTGGGCTAATGGTGATTCCAGCGCCAGAAAATAGTGTCGCATTTGCCGATGCAAAAACCTTGTTTGAGCAAGTAAAATCACTACATGCACGGCCTCAAGATTGGGATACCTTGAGTATGGGAATGTCAGGTGATCTGGACGCTGCTATTGCGGCAGGTTCAACCATGGTCAGAGTCGGGACAGCGCTGTTTGGTGCACGGGACTATCATCATTAGAGCTTGGTAATTTGGGGTTTGATTTTGATCAGTTCGGCTGTTCCAAATAAAGAGGCAAAGGGCACATCTTTAGCATCCAAACCTGTACCAACCCTTACAAACTCATCAATCGCTCCCATATTCGTTGCATCAAACAGTATCCATTGTTGACCCAGATAAACTTCAAAAATGGCATGGAAATCAGGTAGCGCCTTGTAAAAAGGCATATAGCCAAACACGATTTGACATGGTGAAATTCTAAGGTAATGAACGAATCGTAACAACTTAAGCTAAGCAAACAAAATGCCAAGTTGGGTTTGCCAGTTTTTAAATGAAGCGTTGGGTTACTGCATATTAACCCACTACTTCAATCCGACTTGAACCAGAACCCATCGGCTGCACCTGAATCTGCACAGGAATCCGTTCATGCATTTCCTGAATATGTGAAATTAAAATCACTTTACGGCCTTGGCTTTGTAATTGATCCAGCGCATTCATCACCATGTGTAATGACGAAGCATCCAGTGTGCCAAAACCTTCATCAATAAATAGTGATTCGATTTTCATTGAACCTGAGGCCA
>ERZ650302.262-NODE-262-length-27748-cov-4.839165_pt1 | contig 27748 bp, 28 predicted proteins | sample MGYA00376238_ERZ650302 | MGnify/ENA primary metagenome ERZ650302 (study PRJEB26733, sample SAMN07839298) | wastewater metagenome | biome: urban; feature: wastewater treatment plant; material: waste water | place: USA: North Carolina | collected 2016-04-28 ... | reverse complement strand
AGCTTTTGGTCAAGAATGTCATTTGAATCAAACTTGTAGAGATAATAGAATTCGTTTTTTTAACGATGATATACCTCTGAAAAATATTTTTAACTTCAAAGATCTTTAGAATTTAGTTTGGAGTATTATTATTTATTATGCCCTGATAGAGAGAGAAGTGGAAAAAATCATATTTACAATTAAACATAATTGTAAGAGAAAATATTTGAAATCCAAGTCAAATTATATGTTGTCAAGTAAATGAAGTCAATGAGTGTTTAAATAAAAAATCAAAATAGATAATATTGCTATTTTCTGAAAGTAATAATCTGTCCCACATTTGTCCCATATTGTAAAAAATAAGAATAAATTTAAACGATTTATATGAACTTAAAACTCATTAGAATAGCCTTTAGAATATTTAAAATGATAAAATTCACTATAACTATTCATGCAGGGGGCATCAAGAAAAGGCTTTACACGTCGGTGTAGAGCTTTTTTTTTATTTATTTTGTAAAAGTTTTTAAAATTTAGCCATAATCTGTTTTATTGCTTGTCATTATGAGCATAATTTACGTTAAATTACAATTTATGCCGATATTAAAAAGAAGCTTTACCACCATAGATAGTTAGATCAGGATAACTTTCCATTTTAGACATATCCAAAATAGGCATAGCTGAAGTAATCAATTTTTTTACAGCGGGTAGATCTAAAGATTGTTTATGGGCTTCTTTATCTTCCCATACTTCATAAACATATACTGCATCTAAGTCGTTTTCATCTTGTCCCACAATGTAACAAAAGCAATTGTCGACATCTTCTAATTCTTTAGAGGCTGTTAATAATATGGACAATAACTTATGACCATTTCCTTTAATAGCATGTAATTTCCCAAATTTACAAAATCGTTCCACTATGTTATCCCCCAATATACATAATCCTTGCTATCAAGTGTGCTTGATAACTTATGCCTATTATATCATGTAAAATAAAAGAGGAGATAGTATTTTGAATCAATACGAGAATGGCTTGAAAATTCGTGAAGCAGTGATAGGAAAAGAAGCAAGCCATTTCGTATTCATATTTAGGTTATCAAATACATCTTTTTTGAGCAACACAATATTTAACCTCTATGTTGTTTAAATTGATTAATTGGCTATTGAGTGTGTAATATGTTGTGTAAGTTCCAAAGGATATCGTTCAAAATAATCTGAAGGAATGAGTCAATGAATATGCTCTCGAAAGAACAGATTAAAAAAATGGTTAATCACTACGATATAAAAATATAACAGCACACGCTTATTTTTTCTTATTTTTTTTTCTTGCTAGAGCAGTAAATCCAAAACTTAACCATGCAAAAAATAGTACTAACCAAATAGTGTTATCAGGGCTCTGTCTAACAAAATAAGTAATTAAACTTAAGAATGCTACAACAAAATACAAATAATGACTATGTTTCAAAAAATCTTTCATGAAAATATCCTCCACATCAAAATAATTATAGAAGTGCTTAATTAATACTATTAAATCATAAGTAAAGTTAAAAATAATCATACTAAAGTTGTAAATGCCAATTTTATTCCCTTCATATTCGGACTATCTTTTTATTATAATTTAAATTAAATTAGATGTAATAGAATTTTTTTGTTATAGAATGGTAAGGAGATCCTTGATGGAAAACAATAGTCCAGAGTTGATTGTCATGTTAACACATAACGATCGAACAGTTGCAAACGCTCATGATATTTTTGAACAGTGTCAGAATTCTAAAGCTAAATTTTGGGGATTTAAAGGATCAGGTTTACCGATTGATAAAATGAAGCAGCTATTTGCCCAGATGAAAAAGCAAGGGAAAGAAACATTTTTAGAGATTGTTGAATATACTGAAAATGAGTGTCTGATTGGGGCTAAAATGGCAGTTGAATGTGGCTGTGACATATTAATGGGGACTTTATTTTTTGATTCTGTCAATGCTTATTGTCTTGAAAATAATTTGAAGTATATGCCATTTGTTGGTGAGGTAAGTGAGCATCCATCTATTCTTGAAGGGACTATAGAGAAGATGGTGAGTGATGCCAAGACATATATCGAAAAAGGAGCGTTTGGCATTGATTTGTTAGCTTATCGTTATACGGGAGATCAAGAGTTATTGATAAAAGAAGTTGTTGCCAATGTTGCAGCACCGGTCTGCGTTGCAGGGAGCATTAATGATTATCAAAGATTGTCTGTCATAAAAGAAGTGGAACCTTGGGCATTTACGATAGGTGGGGCTTTTTTTGAAAACAAGTTTCCAGGTTCTTTTAACGAACAGATAAATGTTGTTTGTGACTATTTTGAATAACAGAAATTAATCATCTGAGGAGGAGTTATGTTTAAATCATTTTATCCATATGAACATGTGGATAGTGTCCATGTGATAGATTATCGAAAGCTTTATAATATGGGATATAAAGGGATTATTTTCGATATTGATAATACTTTAGTGCATCATGGAGAAAATTCAAATCCAGCAGTCGATCAATTATTTAAGGATATTCATCAAATCGGGTTGAAAACAATACTTTTGTCGAATAATTGTGATGAAAGAATCGAAAGTTTTTTGAAAAATATTGATGTCCCTTTTATTAGTAACGCAAACAAACCAAAAACGGATAATTATTATAAAGCGGTTCGAATGTTGGATATTAACGTGACGGAAGCGGTCATGGTTGGAGACCAATTGTTTACAGATATTTATGGTGCCAATTCTTGTAGGATGCCTAATATTCTCGTTAATTACATGAGGTATGATGACGAAGAAAAAATTGGTATTAAAAGACATGTGGAAAAGTCTCTTTTAAGTTTGTATAAAAAAAATAAGAGTTATCAAAATCGACTAGGGGATATTCAGCTAAAGGGGTAAGGAAAGTGGTTTTTTGGAATAAAGAGTTATTGTTCTGTGATATTAAACCAACGTGTTATGCTATTTCTGTTAAAAAAGAAAATTTAAAGCGTCACTTGCAAGATTTAAAGCGCAAAGAAAATTTTGCGACAGATTTTCAGAAAGAAAAGTTAACATACGTAGTATCTGAAAGATCTTCAAATATGATTAAAAGAGCAGAGGGTGTCGACTTGGCATCACAGTTCAATAAAGCTAAAAATATTGAACTTGCCTGCCAAAAATTAAATGGTTTAGTGATTAAACCTGGTGAGGTTTTCTCCTTTTGGAAATTAGTAGGGAAAATTTCCGAAAAAAAAGGGTATAAAGCGGGTAGAGTGATTGAAAGAAATAAGTTAATTTTGGGCATTGGTGGTGGTATTTGTAATTTAGCTAATACCATCAATTTACTGGTCATCCACAGCCCTTTGTTAATTACTGAATTTCATACTCACTCGGATGCTTTAGCGCCTGATGAGACTGGTAGAATCCCTCTCAATGCTGGGACATCAGTAAGCTATAATCATATTGATTATAGGTTTAAGAATACAACAAATCAGAGTTTTCAATTAATGCTGTGGTGTGAAGGAGAAGTGTTACACGCAGTACTCAGAAGTGAAAGAGAATTGCCTTATACTTATGATATTCTTGAAGAGAATCACCATTTTACAAAAGAGAAAGAAAAATTTTATCGAATATCTAAAATTTATAAAGCAACATTAAGTAAGACATCTGGAGATATGGTAGAGAAAACGCTCATTTGGGATAATCACTCGGAAGTCATGTTTGATTATGGGTTGATTCCCAAAGATCAGATTCGCTTTTCATAATAGCATTAGGTAGGTAACTCTATAGGAAACGCCGCAAAAAATCTATGCAAAGGGTCACTATTTTTAACTTTTTTTTGGCTACTTAAAGATTTTGTAGCGTATGGTTTTAATCAGATAAGTATTAATAAACATCAGACTGGAATAAAGGATTCGAAACTAGAAAAAGCAGGTTATCGTTTTGAAACGTTGATTCCTGTTTTTTTTGTTTTATTTTAGATGTTAGGATGGTTAAACTCAATGTAATAACTGTTTATCATATTAATTAAATGTTATTTTGTTAATATATAATGGTAAAGATACCTTTAAAAAGAAAAAATATCTCGAAAAATGACTAAAGTGTTAAAAGTTAAGTGTAGAATAAGTCTATATATATTAAAAGATAAAAACTTAACAGCACAAAAGCAAGTTAAATTTTTCAAAAAGGAGAACAGCCCACAGCTCACTAACCTACAACATCAATTTTATCAATACGTCCTAGTAACTGAGTTTTTCGAAAGTCGGGTTTTTTCCGCGCTTATTTCAGGTTAAACTAAAAAAATTTCGGCTAGCTTTTGTTGTCTGAATATTGCGAAGATGGCAAAAAAGAGGTATAATTGAATAAAAATGTGAAGGGCATGTCGCAGTGTTGTGCCTTTTTTCATACGAAAATGGGGTAAGCTAATGGACGTGTCTAATCTTTTTAATTCGAATTTGGATCAAATCAAAATTTCGGCGATTCGTCGTTTTGACCAGGAGGTGTCAAAGATTCCTGGTATGTTGAAGCTGACGCTTGGAGAGCCAGATTTTAATACGCCTGAGCATGTTGAAGCGGCTGCCGTGGCTGCTGTTCGTGCACATGAGAGTCACTATACTGGCATGTCCGGATTGCTGGCTTTACGTGAGGCGGCGAGTCAGTTTGTGGCTGAAAAATATGACCTACAGTTCGATCCAGAATCAGAGATTTTGGTGACGGTTGGGGCGACGGAGGCGATTTCTGCTAGTCTCATGTCTATCCTAGTGGCGGGCGATAAGGTGTTGACGCCTGCGCCTTTATACCCTGGGTATGAGCCTTTAATCCAGCTTGCGGGTGCTGAGATGGTTGAAATTGATACGACGACTAATGGCTTTGTCTTGACGCCAGGGATGCTAGAGGCAGCTTTGATTGCTAATCCTGAAACGAAGGCTGTGATTTTGAATTATCCGTCAAATCCAACGGGTGTGACTTATAACCGAGAAGAAATCAAGGCTTTGGCTGAAGTCATTCAGAAATATCCTGTTTTTGTTATTTCGGATGAAATCTATTCTGAGTTGAACTATACAGGTGAAAAACATGTGTCGATTGCTGAATTTGCGCGTGAGCAGACGATTGTGCTAAATGGCCTGTCTAAATCTCATGCTATGACGGGTTATCGGATTGGTTTCATCTTCGCGGATGCGGTTTTGACCAGTCAGATCATTAAAACGCATCAGTATTTTGTGACAGCAGCAACGACGGTGTCGCAGTTCGCGGCCATTGAGGCTTTGACCAATGGTAAAGATGATGCGGCGGTGATGAAAAAAGAATATGTGGTCAGACGAGATTATATCATCTCACAGATGACACCGCTTGGCTTTGAGATTGCGAAACCAGATGGGGCCTTCTATATTTTTGCTAAAATCCCTGCGGATTTAGAACAAAATTCTTTTGATTTTTTGATTGATTTTGCCAATGAAAAGCAAGTGGCTTTTATTCCCGGATCAGCTTTTGGCAAATATGGTGAAGGCTATATCCGTTTGAGCTATGCGGCAAGCATGACGGTGATTACTGAAGCTATGGCACGCTTGACAGCTTACGTGACTGAAAAGCGTGAGCTTTAATCTCCTTACCTTTCATTAAGTGACTCTGATCTTGCTTAATCCCCAGCAAGCATTGACATTCCCCGCTTTTGGGGAATTTTTTTATTTTTGTTATAATGAAGTGGAGAGGTTCTAAGGGATATGAAAAACGTTGAGACGCGCGGGTTGGTGCTGTTTAGTCGGCATTACCGTGAGCAGGATAAATTAGTTAAAATTTTTACGGAACGTTTTGGCAAGCGGATGTTTTTTGTGAAAAATGCTGGGAAGTCGAGGTTTGCGAGTAGTCTTCAGAATTTTACGCAGCTTGAGTTGTTGGGGACGATTAATGACGATGGCTTGAGTTTTATTTCTGATATTAGTGAGGCGAGGCCTTATCAGTTTATCAATTCGGATATTTTTGCTCAGGCCTATGCGAGTTATTTGGTTGGTCTTTCGGATGTGGCGCTGCCTGATAATCATTATGATGCGCCACTTTATGGCTTTTTGATGAAGTCGCTTGATTTGATTGAAGAGAAGATTGATATGGTGGTGGTGACTTTTATTTTTGAGCTACAGGTCATGTCGCGTTTTGGTGCCCAGTTAGATTTTGGACAATGCGTTTTTTGTCATCGCAAGGATTTACCCATGGATTTTTCTTACAAGTTTAATGGCTGTCTTTGTCGAAATCATTTTGATGAAGATATGAAGCGGTCGCACGTGGATCCTAATGTGATTTTTCTGTGCCAGTCTTTTATGGCCATGGACTTAGAAAAGTTACCGAGTATTAACCTATCTGATGACCTGAAAAAGAAAATTCGAGTCTTTATTGATGCGCTTTATGACCACTATATTGGCGTGCAGATTAAGGCTAAGAAATTTATTGATGGTCTGGATGGCTGGGCTGATATTATGAAATGAAATGTCCTCAAAAAATAGACTATGAGCAATCTTCAATATTAATTGAAATTGCTCATAGTCTATTTCTGTATAGATTTTTGATGCATTGTAAAACAGCATCATCAAGTTGTAAGAAACAATGCGAAATCGGTTACAAATTCGTTGATTTTTTGATAAACTCGTACTATTTCGGTGAAACAGTACGAAAAAAATAGAAAAGCATACTAGCAGTTAATTTCATTGCCTAGTTTGCTTTTCTATTTTAGTTACTGAGGACCTTTTGTTACAGACTTTTTTGATTATAGCGTTTTTTGATCTCAACTGCGAGGGCTGGATAGTCTGTCATAAAACCAGATAAATGATGGTTAAAGGCAAAATAGATGTCAGCATCATTGTTTAAAGTCCAAGGTCGCAGCGGTTTATTGTGCTGCTTCAGGTAGCTTTTATTTTTTTGCAGCCAGTCTAGGCGGGGATGTAGGTGGGAGATATAATCCGTCTGCAAACCTAGCTTAATTTTCTGTTCAGAAGTCGACATGAGGAGGCATAAATCTGCACCTGGCTCTAGCTCTGATAGACGTTGGAGCGATTCGAGATTAAAGGAGCAGTAGATATGAGAAAAAGGATAGTGCTGTGAGGTGAGCAAGTCACTGGTCATTTTTTCAATGCCAACATACTGAAATTTATCCGTCTTGATTTCAACATTGAGCACGCCTGTGAACTGTAGCTGGATCAGTAAGTCTAGCACCTCGGACAATAGAGGGATTTTCTCAGTTGCATAGTCGGTACCAAACCAAGCCCCTGCTGAATAGTTACGGATTTCTGAAAATGTCAGATTGCGCACAAGTCCTCTGCCATTTGTGGTGCGGTCAATGGACTCATCATGAATGACGACGAGTTGACCGTCCTTGGTTAAATGGACATCAAGCTCGATGCCGTCAGCACCTACCCTGATGGCTTCAGCAAAAGCTGCTAGGGTGTTTTCAGGTCGATTTGACTTACTGCCACGGTGGGCGAAAATCTGCGTTTCGACAGGATCCTGATGGAGCAGATGATAGATGCTGGCTTGAAATCTAGCCCGTCGTGACTTAAAGTAATCACGGTTTCTGTAAAACCATTTTTTAATCCCCGTAAACATCTGCCCACTCCTTTTCAATTGCGGTGACAAATTCTCGCATGATGTGATCACGCGCCCCTGCGAGTTGCTTGGCTTTTTCAGTATGCAGGCTTTCAGAAATCTGAAAGAGTTTTTCATAAAAATGATTAATCGTTGTGCCTTCAGCGACATGATAAGCTGCTTTAGAGGTAAAAGTCTGTGGCAACTTATCGGGATTATAAAGCTCACGCTTGCGATCAAAGCCATATTGCAAGGTTCGGACGATTCCGAAAGCCCCAATGGCATCTAAACGGTCGGCATCTTGGACAATTTGACCATTGATGTCAAGTGCCTGCGCAGTCCCATCAAGATTGGCTGAGAAAGAGAGATTATCTATGATCTCAAACACTTGGTCAATGTAGGGGAGATCAAGCGTTGTGAGAAAATCAACGACTTCTTGTTTGGCAGCGACAACATCCTCAAATAATTTGTCATCATAGGTATCATGGAGAAGCGCAGCCGTTAAAACTAAGTCACGATTGGCTTGCGGATAGTCTGCTAAAATGTGTTCAGCCAATTTATAGACACGAAAGATATGATCGAAACCGTGACCATCTGTCAGGTGTGCGTGTCTATTTTGGGCAAATGCCATGATTTTTTCCATTATTTGAAATAGTTAATCCCCATAGCGGACTTGACTTCATCCAAAGTCTGAGCTGCGACAGCCTGTGCTTTCTCAGAGCCTTTTTTGAGCATCTCATAGACTTGCCCCATGTCTTGAGCGTATTCTAAGCGACGGGCACGAATCGGCGCAAATTCGCGGTCTAAGACCTCGAGCAGGTAGCGTTTGGTTTTCACGTCGCCGAGGCCACCAGCTTGATACTGCGCTTTCATCTCAGCAATGGTTGCAGCATCTTCGGGTGTGCCAAAAACATCGAGATAGTGGAAGACCATATTCCCTTCGATTTTACCAGGATCTTCGACGCGGACGTGGTCAGGGTCAGTGTACATACTCATGACTTTTTTCTGAACGGTATCGGCATCGTCAGAAATGAAAATACCATTGTTGAGGGATTTAGACATCTTGGCATTGCCATCAAGACCTGGCAAACGACCGGCACTTTCATTTTCAGGGTAGAGGCCTTCTGGTTCAACCAGGACATCTGTCTGGTAGGCATGATTAAAGCTGCGGACAATTTCGCGTGTTTGCTCAATCATCGGTTTTTGGTCATTGCCAACAGGGACGAGGTTGGCCTTAAAAGCTGTGATATCCGCTGCTTGAGAAACTGGATAAACGAGGAAGCCAGCTGGGATAGACTCACCAAAGCCTTTTTGGGCGATCTCTGTTTTAACGGTCGGGTTGCGTTCGAGACGCGCTAACGACACGAGGTTCATGTAGTACATCGACAGCTCAGCGAGCTCAGGAATTTGTGACTGGATGAAAATTGTTGACTGCGCTGGATCAAGGCCAACAGCTAGGTAATCAAGCGCGACTTCACCAACAGATTGAATGATTTTTTCGGGTTCTTTGGCATGGTCAGTCAGGGCTTGTTGGTCTGCTAGGAAGACAAAGAGTTGGTACTTGTCTTCGTTTTGCAAGAGCACACGATTTTTCAATGAGCCAACATAGTGGCCGATGTGGAGCTTACCTGTTGGGCGGTCTCCGGTTAAGATAATGGGTTTCATATGAATAAATTCTCCTGTAAGATGTTGAGGCGACTGTTTTGAGGTTATGAAAAATAGGAAAAGACGTAAGCGAAGGGAGTTCGTTCGGACTTTTATCTTTTTTCCTAGTCTCAAGGAGCCGAAACTCGATTAGTATATAGTTGAGGTGATGAAAATTTGATAAACAAAAAAGTCCTCGACAAAATCATTTGTCAAGGACGTTAACACGCGGTGCCACCTTAAATTACGAAAAAAATATTTTCCGTCTCTTAGCTCCCTCAAACAAGGGATTGTGCGGTATCGAGCACGGCCGTGATTCTTATCGTTTTGAATCAGATTGAACATCAGTTCTTTTCGCAGGCCATTCATTTGGTTGAATTCTTGTCTCGCAATGACCGACAAGTCCCTGAAAATTCGGATACACGTACGCATATCGACCAAGTTACTTACTCTGCTAATGGTTTTATTTTACGATTATTCTAAGGGAATGTCAAGGTGTCAGGACGGCAAGGCTTATTTTGTCGACAATTTTGATCCTTGCACAGGACTTTCCTGATAATCTCAGTCGAAAATCCAATCAGCGCCTATCATTTTCCTACTAAAAATGCTAGAATAGAAATAACACGTAAATTGAAGATAAGAGGACAAAAATGCTACAAGTAAGCGATATTAGTTTGCAGTTTTCAGACCGTAAACTGTTTGATGAAGTGAATATTAAATTTTTACCAGGCAACTGTTACGGTTTAATCGGGGCCAATGGTGCAGGAAAATCAACTTTCCTGAAAATTTTAGCAGGCGATATTGAGCCAAGCACAGGCCACACGTCGATGGGACCAGATGAGCGGATGAGTATTCTACGTCAGAACCACTTTGACTATGAAGACATCCCTGTTTTGGACGTTGTTTTGATGGGGCATCAACGCCTCTATGACGTTAAAGTTGAAAAAGATGCCATCTACATGAAGGAAGACTTCACAGATGAAGACGGGATGCGTTCAGCTGAACTTGAAGGTGAATTTGCTGAGCTTGGTGGCTGGGAAGCAGAATCTGATGCAGCGCAATTGTTGCAAAACCTTGGAATTCCTGACGCTTTGCACATGCAAAACATGTCAGAATTGACCAATGGTGAAAAAGTCAAAGTTCTCCTAGCGCAAGCCTTGTTTGGGAAACCAGACGTTCTCCTTCTTGACGAGCCAACCAATGGTTTGGACATTCAGTCGATTAACTGGTTAGAAGAATTTTTGATTAACTTCGAAAATACAGTCATCGTTGTCTCCCATGACCGTCACTTCTTGAATAAAGTATGTACGCACATGGCCGATTTGGACTTTGGTAAAATCAAACTCTTTGTTGGTAACTATGATTTCTGGAAAGAATCATCAGAACTTGCCCTTAAATTGCAAGGTGATGCCAACCGTAAATCAGAAGAAAAAATCAAAGAATTGCAAGACTTTATCGCGCGTTTCTCTGCCAATGCGTCTAAATCTAAGCAAGCGACATCTCGTAAAAAAATGTTGGATAAAATCGAGTTGGACGAGATTGTGCCTTCTTCTCGTAAATATCCTTTTATCAACTTTAAGCCTGACCGGGAAATCGGAAATGACTTGCTAAAAGTTGACAATCTCTCTGTCAAAATTGATGGCGAAGTGATCTTGGATAAGATCAGCTTCATCCTTAATCCAGGAGATAAAACAGCCTTCATCGGTCAAAACGATATTCAAACGACAGCATTGATCCGTGCCATCATGGGCGATATCGAGTACACTGGTGAGGTGAAGTGGGGCGTGACAACAAGCCAAGCTTACTTACCAAAAGACAATTCACGCGACTTTGCAGGTGGCGAAACTATTCTTGATTGGCTCCGTCAATTTGCCAGCAAAGAAGAAGACGACAATACTTTCCTTCGTGGTTTCTTAGGTCGGATGTTGTTCTCTGGTGAAGAAGTTAACAAGTCTGTTAACGTCCTCTCCGGTGGTGAAAAAGTCCGTGTGATGCTAAGCAAACTCATGCTCTTGAAATCAAACGTGCTTGTTTTAGATGACCCAACCAATCACTTGGACTTGGAATCAATTTCATCACTCAATGAAGGTTTGACTAACTACAAAGGCAGTTTACTCTTTGCCAGTCATGACCATGAATTCATCCAAACCATTGCCAACCACATCATCGTGATCTCTAAAAACGGTGTGATTGATCGAATTGGTGAAACTTATGATGAGTTCCTTGAAAATGATGAAGTCCAAGCAAAAGTTAAAGCGCTTTGGGCTGACTAAACTCTTGTTATTTAAAGTCGTAGGGATACGGCTTTTTCTGTTATAATAAAACCATGACTATTAAACTAATCGCAACAGATATGGATGGCACTTTCTTAGATGGCAATGGCGCCTATGATCGAGAACGCTTTGATGCGCTTTTAACAAAACTAGAACAAAATAATATACTATTTGTGGCGGCATCAGGCCGACAACTTTTGGCTTTGGAAGCGATGTTTGCTGATTTTTCTGACCGCATGATTTTTGTCGCAGAAAACGGTGGGATCGTCAAATATCGTGATGATATTTTATTTGAAGAAAAAATGCCTTTTGATAAAGTCTTGGAGATTGCTGATATCGTCAGAAAGTCTGACTATATCCAGGATGACTCTGTTTTATTGAGCGGGGCCAATGGGTCTTATATTTTAGAGACAACAAGCGACTATTACAAGAAAAAAGCTAACTTTTACTATGAAAAGGTGCAAGCAGTTTCTGATTTTTCGGAAGTTGTGGATGACATTCTCAAACTCACCGTCAGTTTTACATCTGAGCGTGTACTGGAAGGTGAAGCTTGGGTCAATCAACAAGCGGCAGGGGTTCGGGCAGTCACCACAGGGTTTGAATCAATCGATATTATGCCAGAAGGCATCAGTAAAGCCACAGGCTTGTCTCATCTCGCTGAAAAATTTGACATCAGCCCATCGGAAATTGTCGCATTTGGCGATAATCTGAATGATTTAGAAATGTTAAATTATGCAGGCAAGGCGGTTGCTATGTCTAATGCACGTGAGCCAATCAAAGAGATAGCAGACGAAATCATCGGTCATCACAAGGATCAGTCTGTGATGAACTATTTGGAAAATAGTCAGTTCTAAAAGGGGATGAATTGAACATATTAATGATTGGTGCAACAGGATTTATTGGAAAAGAAGTTGTTAAACAACTCGCGTTGGAGGATGTTTCCTTAACTTTGCTAGTAAGAGATCAATCAAGAGCAGCATCTCTGAAAGCATTAGCGCCTTCGAAGATAGCGTTAGTGACAGGTGATTTAACGCAACCAAATCTTGGTTTGGATGAGACGGATAAAGCAAGCGTTTTGAAATGTGATCTGATCCTTCATTGTGGCGGGCCAATGGATATTACCTTATCAGAAACATTGGCTAAAAAAGCCTTCTTAGAAGGCAGTCGCTATGTCATGGATTTAGCTAAAGAGATTCAGAATCAGAAGGGGTTGAAAAAGTTAATCCATGTCGCGGGTTACATGAGTCCATTTAATGATGAGGCTTCTGTATGGGAAGATACTGATGTTTTTAACGAAGTTCATCCAGCTTTAATCGGAACGCCGCCATATGAGCAGATGAAGTTTTTATCAGATATTTATATGCGACAAGAAGCTAAAAAAAATCATATCCCTTTAGCTGTCATTAATCCCCCAACAGTTATTGGGGATGATCAGACTGGGGATACGGCACAATTAGGCGGTTTTGGTTTATTTATAAAAATCATTAGAGGCGGTTCTTTACCAGTTATACCTGGTGGCAGAGACTATCGACTGCCTTTAATTAATAAAAATATCATAGCAGAGTTTATCGTGCAAACGATATTTAACGAGTCACAAGAAAAAATGACCTACACGCTTGTTTCCGATAAAGCTTCAGATCCTGATATTTCAGATTTAATGACGACAATCTCTGAAAGTATGCATATCAAGACACCTCGTTTGACTGTTCCGTTTGGTCTATTAAAATTTGTGATGACTTTTGGCGGAAGTCAGCTCACTGGGATTCCTAAAAGTAGTTTAAATTTTTTGACGAATAGAACATTTGATAATCAATTGACTAAAAATGATTTTGAACCTGAATTAGTGAGCAAACTGTCTGCCTCCAACGTTCCTCTGGCGATTGCAGATATAGATTTTCGTTTAACTTATGTGGAAGCTGGAATCACTCCCTATACTAGAACAAGTCTACAGGGGGCAACAGTTTACCGTTTAGATGGGAAAGGTAAACCCCTTGTGTTGATTCATGGGCTATTTAGTGATGGCACCGATTTGTTTGACTTAGGTTTAGCCTTAAACAAGCAAACGGCTAGAGAGATTATCATACCTGATTTGCCAGGTTTTGGAAGGTCACCTTTTGTTAAGTCAAGAGATAGCTTAATACCCTATCTGGATTTGATCGCGTCGATCAAAAAGGCAATGCCTGAGGGTGCCATTTTTATCGGCCATTCTTTTGGTGCAGCCTTATTAATGGAAGCTTCAAATCGAAATTATTTGGTTGAAAGTGACAAGATCATCCTTTTACAGCCACCTTTCAAAAAAATCGTTAAAGAGCCGTATTCTTGGCTGAGTAAGCTAATGTTAAAACAAGCATCAGACAAACAATTAGCACATTACTTTAATCGCAATGGTCTTCTTTTGACGAACGTAGCAAAAAATGATATGTATTTAAAACGCGTCAAAGCGAGTTTTAATTCGCCCAGAATATTAAATACGACTTTAGAGTTAAACAAAGTATTAAAAGGTATGACTCTCACCCTCTCGGAACATCGCGTTTATGACGTTTTGTGGGGCAAACGAGATAAGAGTTATTCACTACCTATAGATCATGAACAAGTTATAAAATTAAATGATGGTCATTTTTTCCCAATTAGTAATCCGCTAGAAACAGCAACTTATATTTCAAGTTTGATATGAGTTTGCTTCTTGCATTTTGAAGTCATATCTGCATAAAAATCATAAAAAATACGCCTCGATCTTGTATTTATTAATACAGATAAGGCGTATTTTCGTTTTTATTAATAGGACTGATGTTTAAGTATTAAAATGTTTTGGCAATGCCGTCAACTTCAGCCAAAGCAGCAGCCAAGATTTCATTAGCACGTTCAGGTTCGTAGGCATGACCTTCGATGTAAACTGAAGTGATGTCATCGATACCGATGAAGTTTAAAATGCTGTTAAGGTATTGAGAAGACGCATCGTTTCCATTGTAGGCACCACCATTGGCTTGGATGTGGAGAACTTTTTTACCACCAGCAAGACCGACAGGACCTTCAGCAGTGTATTTGAAAGTTTTACCAGCAACATTGATTGTGTCGATCCATGCTTTAAGGCGTGTTGGCATGCTAAGGTTCCAAAGTGGGTTAGCAATCACAATTTTATCAGCAGCGAGGAATTGATCAGTCAACTCACCGAAACGGCCCACTTTAGCTTGTTGATCAGCGCTAAGGTCACCAAATTCAGTACCAGCAGCCAAGGCGTTGAAGGCTGAAGCGATGTCAGCATCAATTTCTGGGACATTATCAGCGAAGACATCAAGAACAGTGATTGTATCAGATGGGTTTGCTGCTTCATAAGTAGACAGAAATTGATCTAGTGCTTTAAGTGAGAAAGATGTTTCAGATGTAAGGGGGTGCCCTTTAATAACTAGTGTATTTGACAATGGGAAGACCTCATATTTTCTAAATATTTTTAATTACCTTACTATTCTATAAAAAAAAAAAAGAAAATATGCTTTGTTTACGCTTGTAAATTTTGTTACAAACTTACAGTCAAAAAATGATTCATCACCCAGACTGAATATGAGCACGATGGTAGTATTTTTATGATAGAAGTGCTACTCTTATATTAGAGTTATTTCGCAATGAAAACGAGGGTATTGAAATGACAAATAATAAACGAGGCGTCATTACAGGATTAATTGTTATATCTGTGTTGGCTTTTTTTCTATTCTTTGTTGATGTCGGACATTCAAAACAATTAAATGATGACAGCCGTCTACCACTCATCTTGATTCCAGGTACAAATTCGGATCAAGATAGATTTGATGACTTTATTCAGAGTATGCGAAAAAAAATAGGTCCAAGAGATATCCTAAAAATAGAGGTCCAAAAAAATGGAGACTTGAAGTGGACATCATCATTAAGGAAAAAATCCGTTAATCCTTTTATTGTCATCAGTTTTGCTGACAATTCTGAAGAGGCCGTTGATGAACAAGCGAAATGGATTCAGATTGCTATGGACAAAGCGCATGACTTATACAAATTTGATGCCTATGACGCAGTAGGACATTCCAATGGCGGCTTAGCATGGACAATGTATTTAGAAGAAGAAACAAGCAGTCAAACCAGTCAAATGAAAAAACTGATCACATTAGGAACGCCATATAACGATCTTGAGACAGAGGATAATCCTTATCCGAATAGGGGCTTATTAAAAGAAACAGAAAGATTGCAACACATGGTTCAGATGAAACATGCGATTCCTAACAGCCTGTCAATGGTCTCAATTGCGGGAGATTATAAAGATGGTAGTGATGGTGTTGTACCTATTACAAGTGTACTAGCCAGTGAAGAAATTTATAAAAATGATATTACGAGCTATAAGGAAAAGGTTTTTTATGGTGATGATGCGCAACATAGTGACCTCATTGAAAACGAAATTATTATCAATTATATTGTGAACGAGTTATATTAAGTTTTCAAAATGGCGCAATAGAGTATCTCATTCAAAAGGTATCTAGCTTTGCTATCAGGGACTTTGCCTAACAAAGACACATTGATATTTAATAATATGGATAATTTTAAAAACGTCTTTAAATGCTGTTGCTGTGCTGTATATTGACCCTTGTCAGGGTTATGTGCTATAATGTTAGAATGAAAAAGAAATTAGCGATTGACGCAATGGGTGGCGATTTTGCACCCAAATCTGTTGTCGAGGGGTGTCTTTTGGCGCGAGCCGAATTTCCAGACACTGAGTTTATTTTATTTGGTGATGAAACGAAAATTCGCCCATTATTGAGCGATGAGACTAACATTACCATTGTCCATACGACTGAAAAGATTGATTCTGGTGAAGCTGACCCTGTCAAGGCGATTCGTCGTAAGAAGACAGCAAGCATGGTTTTAGCTGCGACAGCGGTTAAAAATGGCGAGGCAGATGCGCTTGTTTCTGCAGGCAATACAGGTGCTTTGCTTGCAAGTGGTATCTTTACAGTTGGCCGGATCAAGCAAGTTGATCGACCTGGTTTGTTGTCAACCCTACCGACTTTGGATGGTAAAGGGTTTGATATGTTAGACCTCGGTGCCAATGCTGAGAATACGGCGCACCATCTCTATAACTTTGCCATTCTTGGGTCCTTTTACGCTTCCAACGTCAGAGGCGTGACGTCTCCACGTATCGGACTTTTGAACAACGGCTCTGAAGCTAGTAAGGGTGCACCATTGCAAAAAGAGACTTATGACCTGCTTGCAGCAGATGAGAGCCTGAACTTTATCGGTAATGTCGAAGCGCGTGATTTGATGAGTGGTGTGGCTGATGTTGTCGTCGTGGATGGTTTCACTGGCAATGCTGTCCTCAAATCAATTGAAGGTACAGCATCAAGCTTGATGAAATTACTGAAAACATCTATTAAAGATGGCGGTATTGCATCAAAACTTGGTGCCTTGCTGATGAAAAAATCTTTATACAGTTTAAAAGATGCGCTAGATTATGAGAAAGCAGGCGGTGCTGTCTTGTTTGGCTTGAAAGCACCTGTTATCAAAAGCCACGGCTCCTCAAATGCAGACGCGATTTTTGCGACACTTAAACAAACGCATAAAATGCTAGAAACTGACGTGGTTGGAAAATTAGTGCAACATTATCAGGAGGACAAATAAATGGCGATCAGTAAAGAAGATCTTTTTGCTAAGATAAAAGAAAATTTGGTGGAGACGTTAGAGCTTGATGCAGATAATGTCACGCTAGAAACTAATATTGTTGAAGATTTAGGCGCAGATTCAATTAGCTTGATGGAGTTCACCCTGGCTTTAGAAGATGAATTTGGCATTGAAATCTCTGATGAAGATGCAGAGCACATCTTAACTTTGGGTCAAGTTGTGGACTACGTTTCGAATAAAATTAATTAAGTTTTTAAATTAATTCAGACGCAATACAAAAACACATGTTTTAGCTTATCCGCTAGAACATGTGTTTTTTCTATTCTTTATAATTTAAATCGGTGCCTTTAAGCTGAAAAATGCGTGTGGCTTATCAGTATCTCCTTGTTTTTCAGTATTGACAGGAATCATATACATCTCACGATAGTGGGCGATTTGCTCACTTATTTTTCGTCCGCTAAACTGTTTAGCGATTGTCTCGACTGCTTGCCAGCTAAAAACTGGCGGCAGCAGATTGAGCCATTTAGGTTTGACTTCAAAACTTTCCTGAATGACTTGACTAGCCTTTTTGAGAATTTCAGCATGATCAAAGGCGAGCAACTGATCAGGCACACCACTAATGTGCAGCTCAAGCGTCTCAGGATCTACCGAGAAATCAAACCACTGCGTACGCGCAGCATCATCTCCTGCCTGAGTCTCAGGAAAGTTAGGGAGATAGGTTAAATGTGCCACAGTAATCACCCAACCTCTAGGATCACGACCAGGCGTTGCGACCGTCTCCAACTGATCCACGCGTTTAGGGTCAATCTTAAGATGTGTTTCCTCAAAAACTTCACGGATAGCCGCTTGCGTTGTATCTTCAGTTTTATCTAGAAAACCGCCAGGCAGCGCCCAATGATGTAAATCAGGATGCGCCTTGCGTTGGATTAACAAAAGATTAACCCGATGCGTATCAGGATTGTAGGCCAAGATGACATTGTCAACAGTGACGCTAGGTGTTTCATAAGTTGGTCGATCTTGTTTGGCATACCAAGTCAAGAACTCCTGTTCACTTGCCTCTTGTTCATAGTAGTTTTTTTCTGCTGCTTTGCTCGCAAATGTTTGCATGAGACTCCTTTTTTGGATCTGTTTTTTATGTATCTTAAGTTTAACTTAGGTTATCAAGCCTGTCAAATTTATTCTATCAACATTTTTTATTCGTTTAATTTAACATAATACGATTTTTATTAGATATAAGATATAAGTTGATTTAATATGATAAATAAGTTAAAATAAAAATAAAGAACTGAAAACGTTTTAGCGTCATAAAACGTCATATGAGATGTGTGAGGGACACGAAAGAGAGGATTAAATGAAAAAAAGATTGCGGTGGGGAATTGGCGTTATTTTACTGTTGATACCAGCTTTACTTACTAGTTCAGGCTGTCAGAAAAAAACGAAGGAATCTGAAGCAGAAGAACAAAAAGTTGAATTAATGAAAAAACCTTATAAAAATGAGGAATTTGCAGCAGGTACTTATGCTCAAGTCTTAATTTATGATAAAGGACATGGAGATGCGGATTTTGACGTTGTCAAAAATCAGCTCAATGAATTAGCAGCGAAATTTGAGGTTTACGAGCAAGGTGAGAGTGAATTTGATAGAATTAATGCACAAGCAGGGATTAAGCCGGTTAAAGTTTCAAAAGTTACTTTTGAGCTAGCAGAAGCTTTGCAAAAGTATGGCAAAAGTTCTGATGGTTATTATAATCCAGCTGTTGGTGTCATGACACAACTCTGGCATATTGGCTTTTCAAGTGGACAAGTGCCATCAGATGAGTTGGTCAAAGCAACTTTAGATAAAGTGAATATTGACGATATTGTTCTAAATGCCAAAGATCAAACTGTTTTTCTCAAGAAAAAAGGGATGATGATTGAAGCCGATGGCATTGGCAAAGGTTTTATTGCGGAAAGATTATTGAAAACACTTAAAGATCAGGGTGTGACAACCGCAGTTGTCAACCTAGGTGGTCATGCCTATACCATGGGTAAAAATCCAAATCATAAAAATGGTAAATGGGAAGTGGGTATTGCCAATCCACAATTAGGTGAGAATCAAGATAGCCCGTTAGTCGGCGTCCTGACGAGCAGACACACGAGTTTTGATACAACAAATTATTATGGACGATACTTAAAGGCTGGAGATAAAATTTATTCCCATTTATTTGACACAAAAACTGGTTATCCGATGGAGACTGATCTATTAAGCGTTACCATGGTTGGGGATAATCCTACCTATGATGATGCATATAGTAATGTACTGATGAATATGGGGTTAGAAAAAGGCATGAAGTTTGTGAATGATCACGATGAAATAGATGCTGTATTTGTTACCAAAAGTAAAGAAGTGCATATCTCTGAACATATTCCAGGGGAATTTGAGCTATTAGATAAGTCATTTAAAGTGGTAGAAGGTGTTGCGAAAAAATAAAAGGATAATTGATGAAAGCTTGTGGTAATGATATGAAGAATAAAAAAATGTTAAAGATAATAACGCTCTCCCTTACGTTTTGGGCTAGTTTTGTCGTTTCGACGCAGACTTTAGCAAGAGAAAAAGGTGATCCTAAAAACGATAAGGAAACTAGGAAAGTTGACATTGATTTGCGTTTCAATCAACGATTCACAGATGAAAAAAATCCTGTTAAGGTAGAAACAAATGAAGCCACTGTACCAAAACTGGTAGAGCCTGCAATGCAAGCAGCCCCTGCTCCTGCTCCAACACCTGCTCCAACACCCGAGCCCACCCCTGCTCCAGCCCCTGCACCCGCACCAGTAACGGCAGATGTTCTATCTATGATAGGTAACAGTATTCCTTTTCAAAATGGTGGTATGGGTAGTGGCCAGGCCATTATTGATGCCAATCCAAATGGGATGTCATCGACTTGGGGTGGTGCGACACCGTACTCGGGTACAGATGGTCTTAATACACACTTCATTGGTCACCACTGGGGTGCCTTTGATCCAGTGATGAGCCTAAGCAATGGTGGGACAGTGACAGTCTTTGATGCAAATGGCCAGGCTTTTAACTACAGTATTTACAAAATTATTGTGGTTGATACCTATGGTAATGATGTTAACACAGGTGCCTCAATGTATGGGGAAATTACCTCAACAGGTGGTGGCGAGAGAATTGTTTTGCAAACTTGTATTGATGAGACGACAAGACGTATTGTTTTTGCTTCAGCTTAAATCTTATAGTTAATAAAAACATGCCTTAAAAGTTGGAAACATCTAACTTTTAAGGCATGTTTATTAGTTTAATTAGTCAAGACCACCTTGAAAATCAGTGTCAATATCTTGTACGTATGCTTTGTAATAATTGACCAAGCTACTTTTGAATTCTTGGTAATCATCTTCGCTATAGTCGCGATTCTCATCGATTTGTGCTTTAAAATGTGGTAAGTTTAGTTCTGTTCGGATGCGTTGTTCTAATTCTTCTCTAGTCATCAGTTTAGTTCTCCATTTTATTTTCGTTCTTAGGCGGGATGGGGGAGTCAAAATGCCAAGTGATATGACCAATATTTGATTTATCCATCGTGGGTTGTAACTCCATAATAAATGGAGGCTTTTCGATTGCAGGTCGTTTTTCGAATGGCAAGCTAGTATCATAATCGGCATTAGTTACCTGCTGATCATCGGATAAATTATCCATTCCTTCATAATCAGGCAAGGGGTGATTGAGGAACTGCATCAGAAAATCAATGTTCTCTGGAGGTATCTCAGTTTGATTAGCTGGCTCGAGTTCACCAAGTAAAGGTATTTTTCTCTCACGTAAGATGCGCGCATAATCGTAATTTGCATTATCAAATTCAAGTTTAGTCGCATCGTAAACAGCTTGCGCTTGAACAACAGTATAAAATGCAGCCTGACTGATTGACTCCTGTTCATGCTTGATACCTTGTGCAGCATCATATTCTTTCTTTGTGACATCAAGGTCGTGATTGGCTGCAGTGAGCGATTTTTCTGATAAATAGGGTTGTACTTCTAAATTACTGGCATTTTGAATGGCAAGAGAGTAATTCAAGGTTTTGATTTCAAAATTCCTTTGGGCTTCAGACCGATCTTTTTGAGCTACTTCTAGCTGAGTCATCGCCAGATTAAGTGATGAATCAGCTTCTTGATAGGCAAGTTCTGCTGCTAGGAGTCGGTCTTTGGCTTGTAAAAGTAGATCAGTCATTTGCCTCCTTTATCTGTTGATTGATGGTAGTGGTAGATGTACCTTGATAAAAAGTGACATCATTTACTTACTTGCTTTTGTGTCGATTAATTTCTTCCTGCCTCAGTTGTAAGGCGCGCTCGTATTTGCCTAAACCATCAGAATGGAAATAGTCAGCATGTTTTAACTTGTCGGGTAGATACTGTTGATCGACCCAATGGCCTGGAAAATTATGGGGATACTGGTAATGTTCAGCCCGTCCAAGCTTTTTAGCGCCAGCATAATGGCCATCTTGTAGATGAGGTGGAATCGGTAGCGCACTGTATTTATGTAGATCAGCGATGGCTGAATCCATAGCTGTGTAGGCTGCGTTGGATTTAGGGGATAAGGCTAGATCAACCACGACATTAGCCAGTGGAATCCGGGCTTCTGGAAACCCAAGTCGTTCAGCTGCCGTAACAGCTGTCACGGTACGAGCGCCCGCATCCGGGTTAGCTAGACCGATATCCTCGTAGGCGATAACCATGAGCCGTCTGGAGAGACTCTGCAAGTCGCCGCCTTCAATCAAACGTGCCGCATAATGCAGGCTCGCATTGACATCTGATCCGCGAATTGATTTTTGAAGCGCAGATAAGAGGTCATAGTGGGCATCACCATCTTTATCAAAGGTCGCAGCAGATTTTTGTAGGGAGTTTGCCATATCATCTAAAGTAACATGGTGTTCAGAACTTGATAAAACAGCAAGCTCTAGCGAATTCAAAGCGGATCTAACATCACCATTTGTAGAATGAATCAAAAACTGTTTGGCATCGTCATCTAGTGTGACATCAAAATCAAACCCACGGTCAGGATCAGCGATGGCACGATCAACTGCGAGTGCAATATCCTCAGGCATTAGAGGCTTCAGCTCAAAAATTTGAACTCGGCTCCGAATGGCTGGCACCACACTGAAATAAGGATTCTCGGTCGTCGCCCCGATCAAGATAATTTCACCATTTTCGAGTAAGGGCAGTAAAAAATCTTGCTTGGGTTTATCGAGACGATGGATTTCATCCAAAAGGAGGACGAGTTGCCCGGAAAACTGGGCTTCTGCTGCAATTTCTTGCAACTTTGTTTTTTTGTCAGAGGTGGCATTAAAAGTTCGAAAGGCCATATCTGCAGTCCCTGCAATGGCGGAGGCAATCGAGGTCTTTCCAATCCCTGGAGGACCGTAGAGGATCATTGAACTGAGTAGCTTAGTTTCAACCATTCGTCGGATAATTTTGCCTTCGCCTACAAGATGGCGCTGGCCGATAATTTCATCTATCGTTCGCGGTCTCAAACGTCGCGCCAAATTTGCTTGCATCTTTTAGGCTCCTAGTCAATATATGATAAGTATATTATAGCATTTTATTGGTATTTAGCCTTTATAAAGAGGGGATTTTCGCGCTAGAAAAATGATTAATGGACTAAATAATAAGGTGTCTCAGTTTAGAAATTGGGACACCTTATTTTTATTTGTTAAAGTTTGCAATTTATTAAATAGAGGATTACACTAGAGTTATAGAGGTCGTTTCTCTAAAAAATAAAGAAAGAGGTATCTGTATGTTGACGTCAAAAAAAAGGTTTAATTTAGTACATTTTATTTTAGGGTTAGTGTTGTTTGTTACAGGGGTAGTCTCAATTTTTAATCCCTTGAGTAGTTTAGTCGCAATCGTTGTTGTTTTTGCAATTTCTGCGATTTTTGAAGGGATTATTCAACTTGTATTCCGAAGTCGTTTACATGAGTATACTGGTTATAAAGCAAATTCAGTTTTAGTATTAGGGATTTTAGATATTCTGATTGGGTTATTTCTTTTATTTAATATGACTGTCGGTTTACTCGCGTTACCTTACATTTTTTCAGTTTGGTTCATTATTGACTCGATAGGCGAACTGATTGTTTCGGATATTTTCAAGTCAATTAACACAGGTTATTATTGGTTTAAAATCATCCTGAATATTTTAGGGCTCGTTTTGGGTATCATGATGCTGTTTAATCCCATTGTCTCTGCTTTAACGCTGAGTCTTCTAGTCGGTTTCTACTTCTTATCTTCTGGCATTGATTTTATTGTGACTTCTTTCTAATACGATATAATCAGTCATCCGAATTGCCATTTTGAGCTTATGAGACACAGACTTTTTACTGAAATAGGAATGGCTAGAGGAATCTGGTCATTTTGTTTGCTATTTAAGTAGATAGTGTTTTGGGTAGACACAGACGTATTGCCACGTCAAGATGTATGTTATAATGAGATGATAACATTTTTAAAAAATTGAAAGCAACTTGGGGAGTTTAGCACTATAAAAACATCCCGATCATAAAGGAGAAACATGTCAAAATACGGTTTTTTAGATGCCTTAGACAAGGCTTTAGCAAAAGATTTTACATATGATTATGAAATTAACTGGGATAAGAAAAATCATGCGGTAGAGATTTTTTATCTACTTGATGTTGAAAATCCAGGAGTGGCTGTTACAGATACGGAAGATGATACTGAAGCTTCAAGTGAGAATATTTCATTTGAAGATGCCGTTGTCTTTTATAATCCTACAAAATCAAAAATCGCTGTTGAGGATTATCTGGCTAGCTTTCCCTATGAGCCTAAAAAAGGTTTATCACAAGAATTTATCACCTATTTCGTGGCTTTCTTACAAGAAACAGCGGATAATGAATTAGATGCGCTGACAGACTTTTTGAATTCTGACGAAGCAGAATTTGCAGGGACATTTAACTTGGAAGCCTTTGAAAAAGGTCTGGCATCCCTAACAGAAACAACGTTTTTTGCCTATCCCCGGTATTAATTAGGAGGACATAATCCATGAAAAAAATAATAGGTTTATTGGCTATTTTGTTGCTAGCGATTCTCACGATTACTGCTTGTGGTGGTAAAAAGACGGATACTAAAAAAACGTCAAGCACATCCAAAAGTAAGGTAAGCAAGACTGTTTCAAAATCAAGTCAGTCTTCTTCAGCAACGACTAATAGTGATATTTCAGCGTCTACATCAGAATCAGTCCAAGAACATTTACATGGAGAAGCTGAAGAAAGTCAGTGGTCTCAGCAGTCTAGTGAGGCTGCCAAAGTGATGACTGTTGCAGAGGCAAGACAAACTTTGCGTGAGCTTAATATCAACGATGGTAATTTTTCAAATGCCGATATTAATAAGTACATCTTAGAAGCACAGGCCGCAGGTCAAGAATTTGGTGCTTATATGGTAGCACAAGGTTTTGGTGCCTTAAATTAAAGAGCGAGTTATCGCTTTTTTGTGTCAATCAATACTGACTAATCAATTAATAAAAAATATCACTTAAACGACTTGAAGAAATGAGTAAAAACAATGAATAACTGGAATGAATTATCGGTCAAGGTTTCACGTGAAACCGAAGATGCTGTCAGCAATATTTTAATTGATGCTGGCGCACAAGGCGTTGCCATTGAAGACACGCAGGATTATCTAGATAATCTGGACAAATTTGGTGAGATTTTACCTGAGATTGAGCAGCTAGAGACGGTTATCATCAAAGCCTACTATCCAGAAAACCTTTCAATTATTGAGATTGCGGAAAGTGTCAAAGCACAAATTTCAGGTCTTCTTGCATTTGATTTAAATCCTGGGGACTTTACTGTCACCACACAAAGTCTAGCTGAAAATGACTGGTCAGATAGTTGGAAACAGTACTTCTTACCGACTAGGATTTCCCACGGCTTAACCATTGTTCCGTCTTGGACAGATTATGCGCCAGCATCTGCCGATGAAAAAATCATCCGCTTGGATCCGGGTATGGCTTTCGGGACAGGGACACACCCGACGACCAAACTCTCTTTGTTTGCTTTGGAGCAGACCTTGCGGGGTGGTGAGACACTGCTAGATGTTGGCACTGGCTCAGGTGTTTTGTCTATCGCTGCGCATCTCCTAGGGGCTCAAAACATCCATGCTTTCGATCTAGATGATGTTGCAGTGAAAGTTGCTGAAGAAAATATTCAGCTCAATCCTGATATGACGAACATCATCGTCAAACCAGGAGACTTACTCCAAAACGTGACGATTAAAGCGCATGTCATCGTTGCTAATATCCTAGCCGACATTCTCATGAACGTCATTGACGATGCCTATAACCTCCTGTATGACGGTGGATTTCTGATTATGAGCGGCATCATTGATAGCAAATCTCAGATGATTCTGGATAAATGTCATGAGGCTGGTTTCGCCCTTGTGACGCGGATGCAGCAGGGCGAGTGGCACTGTGTCATTTTGCAGAAGGCAGATGACGACGCGAGTGTTGTTGGAGGGTAAGCGCAGATGCAACAGTATTTTTTGAACCAAAACTGTCCGGAGATTGGCGCCACGTTTAGTCTTGAGAAAGCAGATAGTCATCATCTTTTCACCGTCATGCGAGCCCAGGCGGAAGAAAAAGTTCAGGTCGTCTTTTCCGATCAAACCCTCACCTTGGCCGAGGTTAATGGTGATCAGGCGACTTTGACCCTGCTCGAAACTTTAGCAAGAACAGTAGAGCTACCCGTAGGCGTGACGATTGCTGTGGGACTTCCTAAGAGCGATAAATTAGAGTTTATCACGCAGAAAACGACTGAACTCGGGGCACAAGCTATCTTGGCCTATCCAGCTCAATGGTCGGTGACCAAACTTGATGCCAAGAAAGCCATTAAAAAACAAGAGCGTCTGCAAAAAATAGCCAAAGGTGCAGCAGAGCAGTCTAAACGCTTGATGATTCCTAAGACAGAGATTTTGAGCAATCTAAAAGCCTTGACTGACCAGTTTGAGCAATATGATCAAGTTCTGATTGCTTATGAAGAGTCAGCCAAAGCAGGTGAAACAGCGGCCTTTGTTGACAGATTATCACAGTTGAAGGCAGGTCAAAACCTGCTTGTCATTTTCGGTCCAGAAGGTGGGCTATCACCAGAGGAAATCGATGTCTTCACGCAACTTGGCGCCGTTAAAATCGGCCTTGGACCACGGATTATGCGAGCAGAGACAGCGCCTATGTATGTCTTGTCTGCTATTTCTTTTTATACGGAATTAATGGGATAAATTTATCAGCCGATAAACAGAGATCACACGTAATCATTGACACAACCATTTCTCAAAAGAATCACCGAATTAAGGCGCAAGCCTTTTTCTTATCTCCAAAAAGTGTTAAAATAGTACTAATTATCATCATTTTAGGAAAGGATTGAGTTTCGACTGAGAGGTATGTCTAGGTTGGCTCAAAAATAAATACTATGGCAAGTGAACCAAATCTCACCGGCGCAGAAGTTGTCGCTTTAACTGAACGCTATATGAATGAGCGCGATATTATTCTGGTCAAAAAAGCGTTAGTTTATGCGACCAATGCGCATAAAGAACAGTATCGTCAGTCAGGCGAACCTTATATCATCCATCCCATTCAAGTCGCAAGTATTTTAGCCAAACTGAAACTTGATGCGGTGACTGTTGCCTGTGGTTTTTTGCATGATGTTGTTGAGGACACAGAAACAACTCTGGATGATTTAGAAGCGGAATTCGGCCCTGAAGTCCGGATTATTACAGATGGTGTGACCAAACTCGGTAAAGTTGAGTACAAGTCTCATGAGGAACAACTAGCAGAAAACCACCGCAAGATGCTCATGGCCATGTCAAAAGACATGCGCGTGATCTTGGTTAAATTAGCCGACCGCTTGCATAACATGCGGACGCTCAAACATCTGCGCCCTGATAAACAAAAACGCATCTCTAGAGAGACGATGGCGATCTATGCGCCACTCGCCCACAGACTCGGGATTTCTCGGATCAAGTGGGAGCTGGAAGATCTCTCTTTCCGATATCTCGATGAAATTGAGTTTTATCGCATCAGAGGCTTGATGAAGGAAAAGCGTACGGATCGCGAACGCTTGGTCGAAGAAGTGACGTCTAAACTCAAAGACTACACCGAAAAAGCGGGCGTCATCGGGGAAATCTACGGCCGTCCTAAGCATATCTACAGCATTTACCGCAAAATGCACGATAAGAAAAAACGCTTTGATGAGCTTTACGATCTGATCGCTGTCCGTTGCATCTTAGAAACGACAAGTGATGTCTACACAACGCTTGGGTACATCCACGACCTCTGGAAACCCATGCCAGGTCGCTTTAAAGATTATATCGCAAATCCCAAGGCCAATGGCTACCAATCTGTACACACCACAGTTTATGGCCCTAAAGGTCCGATGGAATTCCAAATTCGGACACGGGAAATGCATGAGATCGCCGAGTATGGTGTGGCCGCCCATTGGGCTTACAAAGCAGGGCGTAAGGACAAGGTTTCTGCTAATGAAATTACGCAAAATCTTAACTGGATCCATGAACTTGTCGAATTACAAGATGAGTCAAATGACGCTCAAGATTTTGTCAAAGCCGTTCAAGAAGATATTTTATCAGATAAGATTTATGTCTTCACTCCAAATGGTGAAGTCCAAG
>ERZ650302.260-NODE-260-length-27810-cov-5.476275_pt1 | contig 27810 bp, 28 predicted proteins | sample MGYA00376238_ERZ650302 | MGnify/ENA primary metagenome ERZ650302 (study PRJEB26733, sample SAMN07839298) | wastewater metagenome | biome: urban; feature: wastewater treatment plant; material: waste water | place: USA: North Carolina | collected 2016-04-28 ... | reverse complement strand
AACCTTACATAGCTGGAAAACAGCCAAAGGTAGAAAATATGATTAAGCTTAATACAAATGAAAATGCCTATGGTCCAAGTCCGGCTGTTATAGATGCATTGGCGAAATTTGAAGGAAAACACCTCCGGCGATACTCTAGCTTAGATCAGGCTGATTTGCGTCAGGCACTTGCACATCAGCATGGATTGGATCCGGAGCAGTTTGTGATAGGAAATGGTTCAGATGATATTCTTTCCATGGCTTTCCTTGCTTTTTTTCAAACCGAATCGCCTGTGTTATTTCCAGATCTAACCTATGGGTTCTATAAGGTATGGGCTCAACTCTATGGTGTTCCTTATGAGGAGGTTCCTTTGAGAACTGATTTTAGCTGGCATGTAGCTGACTATCAGAGGGAATGTGGAGGTATTATTCTAACCAATCCAAATGCACCGACAGGGCGTTTTCAGACCTTAGATGAGATCGAGGCTGTATTGAAAGCCAATTCACAAGTAGTGGTTATAATTGATGAAGCCTACGTCAATTTTGGTGGACAGTCAGCATTGGGGCTTCTTGATAAATATCCGAATTTATTTATTACTCGTACATTTTCTAAAGATGCTTCTCTAGCAGGATTGCGAGTTGGATACGGTGTAGGTTCTAAGCAACTCATAAGTGTGATTCAAGCCGTTCGCAATTCGATCAATCCCTATAATGTTGATGCGATTTCAGAAACACTTGCACTTGCAGCAGTGGAAGATTGGTCATATTATCAACAGTCTTGCCAAGCCATTATGGAAACACGTGATTGGTTTGCAAATGAATTAGAGGGCTTAAACTTCGATGTCTTACCTTCATCAACAAATTTTCTTTTAGTCAAACCCTCATTGGTTAAGGCGGAGGAGCTGTTTGCCTATTTAGAAAAAGAAAATATTTATATTCGCTATTTTCCTTCCCAGGAACGAATTCAGGATTGGCTTCGTATTTCCATTGGAACGCAGAAGGAAATGGAAACTGTCCTATTAAAAATAAAGGAATATTGTCATGAACAAACGAACATTGCCACAGGGCTTACATGATAAACTGTTTAAACGGGCCAAAGCAACTTATGAAATTGAAAGAACGGTTAGTGACCTCTTAATGGAACGAGGATTTCATCGGATTGAGACACCAACATTGGAACATTTTGAAGTTTTTTCTGATCAGGTAAATAGAGATAATTACCATTTATTTGATAAAGAAGGTCAATTACTTAGCCTGCGCCCAGATATTACCAGTCAAATTGCCAGAGTTATTGCCTCAACACGGGTGCACACACCAATTAAATTTTCATACTCTGGCAAGGTTTTTCAAAGTCAGGAGTTGATGCGGGGGTTGGAAAATGAGCGAACTCAGGCTGGTATCGAAATTATTGGCTTTCCTGCTCAAGTAGCATATCAGTATGCCATTTCTAGTGCGAAGGAAGCTCTTGATAAGCTTGGATTAAAGGGATATAAATTTGAGTTTTCTCATGCGGCAATTTTAAGGACCATCTTCGATCATCTTGAATTGACTGGTGAACTTGCAAATGAACTCTCTCTCCATATTCGGGATAAAAACATCACTAAGTTGAATGAATTTACCAAGCGACACCCTAGTGAATTTGATGGCTTTATTCGTAGGCTTCCTTATTTATTTGGAGAGAGTGAGACGGTCTTGAGACAAGCTCGGGAAGTGGTGACCAATTCTCAATTACTCAAGGCCTTTGATCAATTAGAAGAATTGATTACCTTCATTGAGAAAGACTTAGGTATCGTAACTGTAGATTTAGCGCAACTTTCAACAGTTCCATACTATACTGGTATGATGTTTAAGGTTTTTGATCAACAGGTACCGGATGCCTTCTTATCTGGAGGGCGATATGATAAATTATTTGAGCGATTTGGTGCTCAGAAACTGACGGCAGTTGGGTGGGCTTTAGAGATTGATGCTGTTTATCAGGCAATCCGTAAGAATATTGATTATGAAGGAGGCCAGTAAGATGGTGGAACAAGTAACCATTGCTCTAACCAAAGGGCGGATTGAGAAAGAAACGCTTGCTTTACTTGAAAAAGCTGGATTTGATATGTCCTTTATGATGGAAAAAGGGAGAAACTTGATTTTTGAAAGTCCAGATGGGCAGTTTCGTTTTTTATTGGTCAAGGCTCCTGATGTAACGACCTATGTTCGACATGGGGTGGCAGATTTAGGGATTGTTGGTAAGGATGTGCTGATTGAGCACCCAACTGGTTTTCTTGAAATGTTAGATTTAAATTTTGGACTTTGTAAATTTTCAGTAGCTTCCATTCCTACATACAATCCAAGTGACCATAAGCGCAAGCGTATTGCAACCAAATATCCAACTGTTGCCATGGAATATTTTAATAAAAAAGGTGAAGATGTTGAAATCATTTCTATACAAGGTAGTGTGGAAATTGCTCCAGTATTAGGGTTGGCAGATGCTATTGTGGATATTGTGGAAACTGGAAATACCTTAGTTGCTAATGGTCTCGTAGTTTTCGAAGATATTTGTCGCATTTCGACAAGGTTGATTGTTAATAAGGCAAGTATTAAGAACAAGCCCCAAATTCGTGAGTTTATTGAAAAATTGGAAACGATTGTTGGAAATGAGGAGGTACCCTTTACATGAAACGATTAAGTGGAAAAAGTCAAGAAATTGCACAGCTTCTCTATGAAGAACAGATTGCACTAAATGCAGAAACTGTATCGGTTGAGGAAGTTGTTAAAGACATCGTGGCCGATGTTGCTCAAAATGGTGATGAGGCTCTTATACGTTACAATCAACAGTTTGATGGTATTTATGTGGAACAACTGGCTGTTTCTGATGAGATGATTGATGAAGCCTTTGAGGCTATTGATCCGCAAATCCTTTCTGCCTTACAAAAAGCGAAGGCGAATATTGAATCCTACCATCTGCAACAGGTTGAAAAGGGATTTGAAGATCAACCATCAACTGGTGTTATCCGTGGTCAGTTGATTCGTCCATTGGAGAGGGTTGGAGTCTACGTACCAGGTGGTACTGCTGCCTATCCTTCATCTGTTCTAATGAACGTTGTTCCAGCTAAAATTGCTGGTGTTTCAGAAATTGTAATGATTACTCCTCCACAGGAAACCTATCATCCAGCTATATTGGTTGCAGCAAAACTAGCTGGTGTAGATAAGATTTATCAGGTGGGTGGGGCTCATGGCATTGCTGCTCTTGCATATGGAACGGAGTCTATTCCCAAGGTAGATAAGATAACAGGTCCTGGAAATATTTATGTAGCAACGGCAAAAAAACTAGTTTATGGTTTGGTTGGGATTGATATGATAGCTGGACCATCCGAAATTGGGGTGATCGCAGATGAAACAGCTAACCCTGTTTATGTTGCTGCGGACTTATTATCACAAGCTGAACATGATAAATTGGCACGAGCTATTTTAGTGACTAATTCGGCCAAACTGGCTCAACAAGTAGAACAAGAAATTGAACGGCAGCTTGAATCACTACCGAGAAAGGAAATTGCAGCAGCATCAATTGCTGATAATGGACGAATTATCCTCACAGAAACAGTAGATGAAATGTTTGAGCTGATGAATTTGGTTGCTCCAGAGCATTTGGAAATTGCAATGGAAAATGCCTATGAATATCTACCATTTGTCAAACATGCAGGCTCTATCTTTTTAGGACATTTTACTAGCGAGCCTATTGGAGATTATTTTGCAGGGACCAATCACGTCCTTCCTACATCTGGAACCAGCCGTTTTTATTCAGCATTGGGAGTTCATGATTTTATCAAGCGTATTCAGTATACACAATATAGTAAGGAAGCTGTACAAGCAGCCAGTCAGGCCATTACAACCTTGGCATATTCAGAAGGTTTGGCTGCTCATGCACGTGCAATTGAGGTGAGAAATGAAGAAAGTTAAAGGATTATTGGTCATGGATGTGGATAGCACCTTGATCATGGAAGAAGGAATTGATTTATTAGGCGAGGAAGCAGGGGTAGGCGAACAGGTTGCAAGTATAACCGAGCGTGCCATGCGGGGTGAGTTAGATTTTGAAGAAGCACTTCGGGAACGTGTTGCCCTGTTAAAAGGCTTGCCAGAAACAGTTCTGGATACTATCTTAGGACGTATTCATTTCACACCTGGGGCAGAAGAACTGGTAGCAGAGTTGCACAAGCGAGATTATAAGGTTGCAGTTGTTTCAGGCGGCTTCCATCAAACGGTGGATATCCTAGCGGAGCGACTCAATCTCGATTATGTTAAAGCTAACCACTTGGAAATTATCAATGGTAAATTAACAGGTCGTGTTCTTGGTGAAATAGTGACTAAGGATGTAAAAAAAGCTCAGTTGAAAGCTTGGGCTTTAGACAATGACTTAGAACTGAAGGATACGGTTGCCATGGGAGATGGAGCCAATGACCTACCTATGATTCAGGAGGCGGGTATTGGAATTGCTTTTTGTGCGAAACCAATTGTTGAACAAGCCGCTCCTTACCGTATCACCGAAAAAAATCTCTATAAGGCAATTGAAATTATTGATGAGGTAACTGCATGAGACAAGCAAGTATTGAACGAAACACTTTTGAAACAAAAATCAAGTTGACGGTAAATCTGGATCAACAAGAACCTGTTGAGATTGCAACAGGTGTAGGTTTTTTTGACCATATGCTGACGCTTTTCGCCCGTCATAGCCGCATTTCACTCCTTGTTACTGTAGATGGAGATACTTGGGTGGATAGTCACCATACTGTTGAGGATGTGGGAATTGTTTTAGGACAAGCTATAAGAGAAGCCTTAGGTAAAAAAGAAGGTATAAACCGCTATGGAACTAGCTTTGTACCCATGGATGAAACGCTTGGAATGGCTAGTCTTGATCTTTCTGGTCGTTCTTACCTGGTTTTTGATGCTCATTTTGACAATCCAAAATTAGGAGATTTTGATACTGAATTAGTGGAAGAATTCTTTCAAGCGTTGGCCTTCAATCTACAAATGAACCTCCACTTAAAAATATTACATGGAAAGAATAGTCATCACAAGTCAGAAAGTTTATTCAAGGCTACTGGTCGTGCTTTACGAGAAGCAATCACGATAAACCCTGAGATTCAAGGGGTTAACTCAACAAAAGGGATCTTGTAAGATGATGATTGTAATTGATTATGATGCTGGCAATACTGCAAATGTATTGCGAGCTTTAAAGAGTATTGGAGTAGAAGCAGTATTGTCTGCAAATCCAGAGAAAATTCGGAAGGCCCATGGACTAATATTGCCTGGAGTAGGAGCCTTTCCTTCTGCAATGGCGGAGTTGGAAAAACGCCAACTCATCCCAGCCATTAAGGAGGCTGTAGCTGGTGGAACACCACTCTTGGGAATTTGTCTCGGGATGCAGTTGCTTCTTGAAGAAGGATTGGAACACCAGCCAACTCAAGGATTAGGACTGATTCCTGGAACGTGTCGGCCAATCCTACCAGAGGCTGGATATCCTGTCCCCCACATGGGATGGAATGTTTTGCAGACGAGACAACAGAATCCACTCACTAGTGATTTAGATGGAGAATCTGTCTATTTTGTCCATAGTTATTTTACAGATATTCCCAATGAATATTTGGATGTAACTGCCTCTTATAGCCAAGAAATTCCAGCTATGATATCCAAAGAAAAAGTGTATGGTGCGCAATTTCACCCTGAAAAATCAGGCGAGATTGGCCTAGGTATTTTGCGGAATTTTGCTCAAGTTTGTCAACTAGAAAGTAGAGGTGGGATATGAAGATTTATCCAGCCATAGATATAAGAGAAGGTCGCGCTGTTCGTCTGTTCAAAGGAGACTTTCGTCAAGAGACAGTTGTTAATCCAGATGTGATTGGACAAGCTAAACTATTCAAAGAAGCTGGTATTGATTTTATCCATGTTGTGGATTTGGATGGAGCTTTGGAAGGGCGGGCTGCCAACCGTGATTTAATTGCTCAGTTAAAACAGGAGACCGATTTGAACATACAGGTTGGTGGGGGAATTCGCACCATTGAGCAGATTGCGGACTATTTGGAAGTTGGTATTGATCGTGTGATCATTGGTTCTATGGCAGTCAAAAATCCTTCTTTTGTGCAAGAGGCACTAGCTCATTTTGGCAGTGATAGAATCGTTGTAGGAATTGATGCAAAATTTGGTCGTGTCGCAACGGAAGGGTGGCTTGAAACCAGTGATGTAGACTTTGTTCAGCTTGCTTTAAAAATGGAAAAAATTGGTGTCCGCTTATTTGTTTATACAGATGTAGATCGCGATGGAACGCTGGCAGGTCCCAACTTTGCTCATTACAAAGAGTTAATTGCAAAACTCACAAGTGCTAAAGTAATTGCTTCTGGTGGTATTCATGCTCTCAGTGATTTGGAACAATTAAAAGCAATTGGTGTTTACGGTACGATCGTAGGCAAGGCTTATTATAGTGGAAGAATTAGCCTCGCTGAACTGGTTGAAGTGGAGGAATAATATGTTAGCGAAACGCATTATACCTTGCCTTGATGTCAAAGACGGCCGAGTGGTTAAAGGCGTTAATTTTGTCAATTTAACTGATGTGGGGGATCCTGTTGATGCTGCCAAAGCCTATTATGAAGCTGGTTGTGATGAACTAGTTTTCCTTGATATTACAGCAACCCATGAAGAACGAGATACGACTGTTGATATGGTACGCCGAGTTGCAGAGCAGGTTTTTATTCCTTTTACAGTTGGTGGAGGTATTCGGTCGGTCGAAGATATGAATAAGATGCTAAAGGCTGGTGCCGACAAGGTTTCTGTAAATTCATCAGCTGTTGCAAATCCACAACTCATTGCGGACTGTGCAGAAAAGTTTGGTAATCAATGTGTGGTGGTGGCAATAGATGCAAAAAAAGTAGAGGATGGTTCCTGGCATGTCTTTGTAGCAGGTGGTAGAAAAGATACAGGTATTGACCTACTTGACTGGGCCAAAAAGGTAGTTTCCCTCGGTGCTGGTGAAATCCTTTTAACCAGCATGGATAAGGATGGCACCAAGTCTGGTTTTGATATCGAAATGCTCAATGCTGTGGCTAATGTAGTGACGGTTCCCATCATTGCTTCAGGTGGTGCGGGCAATAGCCAACATATCTTAGAGGTTTTTGAACAAACTCCTGCTACTGGAGCGTTGGCTGCTTCTATATTTCACTATGGTGAAGTGAGCATTGCTGATACTAAGCAGGCTATGCGACAAAGTGGAATAGAGGTAAGAGTGTGATGGTGCAGTTAAATTTTGAAAAGCAGGGAGGACTGATACCTGTGATTGTTACAGACTACCAAACAGGTCAGGTCCTCATGCTTGCTTACATGAATCAAGATGCCTATGAAAAAACACTAAGTACCAGGCAAATGCACTACTGGAGTCGTTCTCGCCAGGAGCTTTGGCATAAAGGCGCAACGAGTGGACATTTTCAAGAGGTAGTCTCCATAAAAACGGATTGTGATAATGATACTCTCCTTGTATCCGTTCGACAAACAGTTGCTGCCTGCCACACAGGTGCATACAGTTGTTTCTTTAATGATATTTTGTAATGAAAGGAAAAAAGATGCTCAATACCCTATATCAAGAAGCTCTAGATCGTAAAACCAACCCCAAAGAGGGTTCTTATACCAATTACCTTTATACCAAAGGCTTGGATAAAATCTTGAAAAAAGTCGGAGAAGAATCGACAGAAGTTGTACTCGCTGCAAAAAATGCAGATAAAGATGAAATTTCTCAAGAAGTTGCTGATTTGCTCTACCATTTAGCAGTACTTTTAGTGGAAACAGAAGTATCACCTCAGGATGTAGAAGCTGTATTAATTGAACGTCAAGGAAAAATAAGTAAAACAACCGACAGAAAAGAAATCACCAATTACTAGTGAATTTAGGGGAACTAATCGAAAGAAATTAATATCTTTGATTTCCGTTACTTCCAGTTAACCAATATGTTTAAGTTAGGCTAGGGTAGGGTAGTAAATCTTTGACTTACACTCTTCGAAAATCAAAATTTTCCGTTGACAAGAGCCTTGATGAGTGGAGTTGGAAAGACATTGACCAGGTCAAAAAGAGTTCCCCTCACTTCCAAATATGTAGGTTCGGGCTTCTATGGTCACCTTCTAATTTTACGGTGACCAGCTGAAACAGTTTCCCAAACAAGCCTCGCTTTTATTTTTTTAGCTCGGGTTAAAACAGTCACTTCCCTGACTGTTTTAATCCACCCCACTGGACTATTTTGACACAAACTTCGTTTGTTTTTTTCCTACCGCCAATAATATCCCAGATTGTTAGAGTAATCTGAGATTTTGACACGAACTCTGAGAAGTGGCCCTGGGCTTGAGGCAAGCCTTGGCTTGTTATAGTCGAATGAGAAAGTAACAGAGTAATATCTTCGGCTTCATGTCCCGAAGACAGATTGCAATATTTCCAGACTTCAACTATCTATCAGATAGTTGAAGCTAGGGTACTTTCGATTTTCATAGAGTATTAAAAAGTATTAGAATGTTGATGGAAATAAAAATCAGATGTTCATTGTAATGTGAGCATCTGATTTTTTTAGTTGAAAAAAATTCTCGAGTCTAATATCTAAAGATCAATCTCTGATTGAAATTACTTTTCAAATTCTGCTTTGCTTTTAACATCGCCGTATTCTTCAGCAACTTCTTTACTGAGAATGTCTGCGTAGCTTGCAAGTGGGATGTCTTGACCATATTTTTTACGGAGAGCTGTTGTGACTAACCGATACGCTAAGTTGGCATTGCGAGACAAGATGGGACCATGGAAGTAGCTACCAAAGGTATTTTTGTAGTGCATACCCTCTCCCCCATCTTCCTTGTTGTTCCCATTACCATAGACAACATTACCTAGCGGTTTCTGATTATCAGCCAAGAAGGTTCGGCCTTGGTGGTTTTCAAATCCATAGTAGGTTTCATTAAATTCATCATTATGAATTTTGATATCCCCAATATAGCGGTTATTAGTCTGGTTGAGTGTATAGTGACCTAAAATGCCTAAACCGTCAATTTTACGTCCACCTGCTTCAATATAATATTTACCAAGTAATTGGAATCCTCCACAGATGGCTAGCATAACACCTCCATTTTCAATGTAGTCAGCTAGATTTTCTTTTTTTGTTGGCAAATCTTTGGCTAGAATAGATTGCTCATAATCTTGACCGCCCCCGAAAAAGGCGATGTCATATAAGTCTTTGTCAAAACGGTCTGTCAGCGAAACAATGTCGACTTGAACTCGCGCCCCCAGCTTTTCAGCAACATATTTGAGCATAAGGATATTGCCATTATCACCATAGGTATTCATCAAGTCGCCGTAAAGGTGAGCGATATGGAGATCGTATTGATAGTCTTTATCAGGACTTTTTAAAGAGGTATAGACCATTATTTCATCTCCTTTCCAACGGCTTGACGCTGAGCGAGTAAGTCACGAAATTCCAACATAGCTGTATAAGTAGCCAATATATAGGCGTGTTGGCTGCTAGATTGCTCTATTAAGCTCATGATGTCCTCCAGTTTAGGTGTTTCAGCAATCTGGTTTTCAGGGAAACCAGTCACACGAAGGCGACGGGCAATCTCTGATGAACGAACCCCACCAGCAAACACTTGTGGAATGTCCATTTGGGTTATTTGCTCAAAGTCTGCATCCCAAATCCAGCTGGTATCAATACCGTCAGCGTAGTTTGCGTTAAGAAGGACTGACAAACTAAAGTCATATGGAGCCAATTTCATCATTTCAATGGCTTGAGTTGCACCTACTGGATTTTTGATAAGGACAAGTGTGCAATCCTTATCCCCTAATTTAAAGGATTCTTGGCGACCAAAAACTGCCTTAGATTTATCAAAACCGGCTTTGATTTCTTCAGGTGAAACTCCGAAGAATTTAGCGACACTGACTGCTGCAAGAGCATTATAAATGTTGTAGAGACCACCGATATTGATTTTATAATCTTGGCCATCAATCACGAAAGTAGAAGAAGTATTGGTAATTTCCTTCAACTCAGTCAACTTGTAGTCCAGCTCAGGTCTGCTAAAGCCACAGTTGGTACAAATATAGCTTCCTAAGTTAGCATATGTATTGAGCTTGTACTGGATAATCTGGTGGCAATGTGGGCAAAGAATGCCTTCAGTATTGTAATGGGCCAGTCGTGGTTCATGTTCTTCCGTTGCAAAACCGTAGTATTTAACTGGATTGATAACAGAAGTTGAATTGAAGAGCGGGCTATCACCATTCGCCAATATAGTTGCTTGAGGAGCTTTGGATGCCCCGTCCAAAATCATCTGATAGGTGGTATAAATTTCACCGTAGCGATCCATTTGATCACGAAAGATATTGGTGAAGACTATTAAGCTAGGTTTAATAAAATCTGTAATACGAGCAAGGCTGGCTTCGTCAATTTCCAAGACAGCTATTTTTTTGCCATTCTTATTTTTCTTAGCTGATAAAAAAGTGGCTGTAATCCCGGTAATCATATTGGCACCACTAGTGTTGGTTGTGATTTCTCCAAATGCTTCTTGGAGAATTCCAACTGTTAATGCGGTTGTCAACGTCTTGCCATTTGTTCCGGTAATGACGACAACTTCATAATCCTTAGCTAAACTGTCTAAAATATGTTTATCGAATTTGAGGGCGATTTTGCCAGGAAGGGTCGTTCCTCGTCCAAGTTTTTTCAAGATAAATTGACTGGATTTCCCTGCTGCAATCCCTAGTAATGTATTTATTTTCATGGAACTATTTTAACATAAAATAAACTGTTTATCTATTATGGAACTATGAGATACTTCACAATGATATGTCACTTTTTTTATCAGTTAAAGAGTGCTCGAACTCATATTTGTGACTATTTTGTGATATAATAGAACCACTACTGTGTTATACTTTAGAAAGTGTGAGGTATACATGTTAAACTTAAACCAATTATTTGATTTAGGCTATTGGTCAAGTTTGATAGCAAGTCCATGGACTGCTCTTCTTCACCTAATAGATATTAGTATTGTTGCTTATTTGATTTATAATTTTAGTAAGGCCATCGCTGGTACTAAGATTATGACCCTCATTCGAGGAGTATTTCTTTTTATTATTGCTCAAATTGTAGCAAGTATTTTTGGCTTACAAACGATAGCTTGGTTGATTAACCAAGTCATCACTTATGGGGTCATTGCAGCAGTTGTTATCTTTGCTCCTGAATTTCGAGCTATGTTGGAAAAGCTCGGGCGAACAACTCAGATTTTTACGACAAATACCGTCAGTGCGGAAGAAAAATTAATAGTTGCCTTTCTTAAGTCGGTTGCTTACATGTCCCCACGGAAAATCGGAGCCTTAGTGGCGGTTGAGCAAGCTCAAACCTTGCAGGAGTATCGATCTACCGGAATTCCGTTAAATGCAGATGTGTCCAGGGAACTTTTAATTAATATTTTTATTCCCAATACTCCTTTGCATGATGGGGCAGTTATCGTTAAGGAGGACAAAATCGCAGTAGCTTGTGCCTATTTGCCTTTGTCTGAAAGTGCAGGGATTTCCAAGGAATTTGGGACACGACACCGCGCTGCGATTGGATTATCGGAAGTGTCAGACGCCTTTGTCTTTATTGTTTCAGAGGAAACGGGCAGTATCTCTATTGCACATAATGGCATTTTCAAACATGATCTGACCTTAGAAGAGTTTGAAGCAGAGTTACGGGCTACTTTTATTCGAGAACCTGATGTCAAACAATCTGTATGGAAACGATTGAGGGGAGGCAAGAATGAATAAAAAGTATAGAACAGTTGGTCATCTCACCCTATCTATTTTTTTAGCCCTCTTACTCTTTTTCTATGCTACGACAACCAATTATAAAAATTCAGAGTCATCTGCGAGTAATAACGAATCAGAAACCTATATTCATACTTTAAGTGGCGTCCCAATTGACATTGAATACGACACGAATAAGTATTTTATATCTGGTTTCTCCTCAACTGTGGCTGTCGAGTTACGAGGATCCAACCGTGTACTTCTACAACGAGAATCTGATGAATCGACTCGCACTTTTCAAGTTATTGCAGATTTAAGAGAGCTTACGGATGGCACGCAAACAGTTACATTACAATTAGCTAATTTACCAGCGGGCGTCAGTGCTACATTGGCACCAGATGCTATTACTGTTAAAATCGGGAAAAAAGTTAGTCAGAGTTTAGCCGTTGAAGGGGTCATCTATAGCAATCAATTGGCAAGTGGATATAGTGTGTCTAAAGTCACTGTGGATGTCAGCTCTGTAAAGGTGACTACTGATGAAGAAAACATGGCAAAAATTGATCATGTGGAAGCAGTTGCAGTTGATATTAGTAATTTAGACTCAAATTATAGTGGTACAGCCAAGCTACAAGCAGTTGATAGTGATGGAAATGCCTTGCCAGTGGTTTTATCTGAAACAGAAGCAAATATTCAAGTCGTTGTTACACAAACAAAATAAGGAATGAATAAAAATGGGTAAATATTTTGGTACGGACGGTGTCCGTGGAGAAGCAAACGTAGAATTGACGCCAGAATTGGCATTTAAACTAGGTCGTTTTGGTGGCTATGTCCTTAGTCAACATGAAACGGATGTACCTCGAGTTTTCGTGGCGCGTGACACACGTATTTCAGGACAAATGCTTGAGTCTGCTTTGGTTGCAGGTCTTTTATCAGTAGGTATTCATGTATATAAACTTGGTGTGCTCGCAACACCTGGTGTTGCCCACTTAGTCAAAGCAGAAAAAGCTAGCGCGGGGGTTATGATTTCTGCAAGCCACAATCCAGCACAGGATAATGGAATTAAGTTCTTTGCTGGTGATGGTTTCAAATTAGATGATGCATTGGAAGCAGAGATAGAAGCCCTTCTTGATGCGGAAGAAGATACATTACCACGTCCGTCTGCTCAAGGTTTGGGTGATGTAGTGGAGTATCCAGAAGGTCTACGCAAGTATCAACAATTTTTAGTATCAACTGGTACTGAATTAGAAGGTATGAAAGTTGCTTTGGATACAGCTAATGGTGCAGCGGCAACTTCTGCTCGCCAAATTTTTGCAGACCTAGGTGCAGATTTGACGGTTATGGCTGAAAATCCAGACGGTTTGAATATCAATGAGGGCGTTGGTTCTACGCATCCTGAAAAATTGCAAGAATTAGTTAAGGAAACCGGTAGTCAAATTGGCCTTGCCTTTGATGGAGATAGCGATCGCCTGATTGCTGTAGACGAAAATGGTGATTTAGTAGATGGCGATCGCATCATGTATATCATTGGTAAATACCTTGCTGATCGTGGTCTATTGGCCAAAAATACAATTGTGACCACAGTTATGTCCAATCTCGGATTCCATAAGGCCTTGGATCGCGAAGGAATTGAAAAAGCTGTGACCGCAGTTGGAGACCGTTATGTGGTCGAGGAAATGCGCAAAGAAGGTTACAATATTGGTGGTGAACAATCTGGTCACGTAATTCTTATGGATTATAACACCACAGGTGATGGCCAACTGACCGCTGTGCAACTGACTAAAATCATGAAAGAAACAGGTAAAACCTTGTCAGAGTTGGCAGCAGAAGTTACGATTTATCCACAAAAATTAGTCAATATTCGTGTTGAAAACAGCATGAAGGATAAATCTATGGAGGTTCCTGCTATCGCAGCTATCATTGAAAAGATGGAGGCAGAGATGGCAGGGAATGGCCGTATCTTAGTTCGTCCAAGTGGGACTGAGCCACTATTGCGTGTTATGGCGGAAGCCCCAACAGATGCTGAGGTTCACTATTATGTAGATACAATCGCAGATGTGGTTCGTGCTGAAATCGGTTTAGATTAAAAGAGTAAACAGAGACTGGAAGCATTTCCAGCCTCTTTTGTGAGGAATTTATGAGTATTTTAGAAGTAAAGAATTTGAGCCATGGCTTTGGTGACCGTGCAATTTTTGAAAACGTCTCCTTCCGTCTCTTGAAAGGGGAACATATCGGACTTGTCGGTGCCAATGGTGAAGGGAAATCGACCTTCATGTCCATCGTGACAGGTCAATTGCAGCCAGATGAAGGTAAGGTTGAATGGTCACGTTATGTAACGGCAGGTTATTTAGACCAGCATGCTAAATTAGAAAAGGGTCAATCGGTCCGTGACGTCTTACGCACAGCCTTTGATGAATTATTCAAAACCGAAGCTCGTATCAATGATATATATATGTCAATGGCTGAAGATGGGGTTGATATTGATGCTCTTATGGAAGAGGTTGGAGAACTCCAAGATCGCTTGGAAAGTCGTGATTTCTATACTTTAGATGCTAAAATTGATGAAGTAGCTCGTGCTCTTGGTGTCATGGAATACGGTATGGACAAGGATGTGACGGAATTGTCTGGAGGTCAACGGACCAAGGTACTCTTGGCTAAGTTGCTCTTAGAGAAGCCAGATATTTTGCTCTTGGATGAACCAACCAACTACTTGGATGCTGAGCATATTGATTGGCTCAAACGATATTTGCAGAACTATGAAAATGCATTTGTTTTAATTTCCCATGATATTCCATTCTTGAATGATGTGATCAATATTGTTTATCATGTTGAAAACCAACTTTTAACTCGCTATACCGGTGACTATTATCAATTCCAAGAAGTCCATGCCATGAAGCGTGCACAATTGGAAGCGGCCTATGAACGTCAACAGAAAGAAATCGCTGATTTGCAGGATTTTGTGAATCGAAATAAGGCTCGAGTTGCTACTCGAAATATGGCCATGTCTCGTCAGAAGAAGTTGGATAAGATGGAGATTATTGAACTTCAATCCGAAAAACCAAAGCCATCCTTCGACTTCAAAATGGCACGCACACCAAGTCGATTTATCTTCCAGACCAATAATTTAGAAATAGGATACGATCGCGTTTTAACACGTAAACCGCTCAATTTAACCTTTGAGCGTAACCAAAAGATTGCCATTGTCGGTGCCAACGGTATTGGTAAATCCACCCTTCTCAAAAGTCTTCTAGGCATTATTCCACCGCTAGGAGGAACTGTTGAGCGTGGGGAGTATTTAGAATTAGGTTATTTTGAACAGGAAGTTGCTGCTGGTAATCGTCAGACGCCACTTGAAGCGGTATGGGATGCCTTTCCTGCACTTAATCAAGCGGAAGTCCGTGCTGCCTTGGCTCGCTGCGGTTTAACCTCTAAACATATCGAAAGCCAGATTCAAGTCCTTTCAGGTGGAGAACAGGCTAAGGTTCGTTTCTGTTTGCTTATGAACCGTGAAAACAATGTACTTATCCTTGACGAGCCGACTAACCATTTAGATGTGGATGCCAAAGATGAACTTAAACGAGCTCTCAAAGCCTACAAGGGCTCTATTCTCATGGTCTGCCATGAGCCTGATTTCTATGAGGGCTGGGTTGACGATGTTTGGGATTTTAATGACCTGACTTAAGAAGTAATACTCAATGAAAACCAAAATCCGACTTGCTCCAATTGTCCGGGGAACCTTTGAAGGTTCGAAATAGGCGAACATAGTTCGTTTCGCTCTGATGCAGATAGAACTCTGTTCCTTTTATATTTCAAGGGAACAGGCTGAAAACCTCCTCAGGAGCGCTTTACAGTCATCAAATTAAGTCAACAACGTCTGATTTTGATTTTCGAAGAGTATAGGCTGCCGAAAGGTAGCTTTTTCTTTGTATGCATACTATAATAGAATGAGCATAGTAAAGGAGGTAAAAACATGAAAAGAATAGAACGAGGTCACACTGGCTAGACCTCTCCAGAGGAAAAAAGAATGACAAAATATGTAGACTTCAATCAAGATAGATGGAATAGGGTATCAAGTAGACAAGGTAATCCCTATACAATTCCTCTTAGTCATGAGGAATTTGAACATGCAAAGGCAAATTCCCTCACCGTCGCTTTGACAGTTGGAGAGACAGTTCCACTTAACTGGTTTGAAAAGGCTAGAGGAAAAAAATTATTGGGACTAGCTTGTGGAGGTGGTCAACAGGGACCGATTTTTGCAGCTCATGGTTATGAAACGACTATAATGGATTTTTCTCTGAAACAGTTGGAAAAAGATAGGTTCGTTGCAGAGCGAGAAAATTTAGATTTACAGACGATTCAGGCAGATATGACACAAGCTTTTCCTTTTGAGGATGAAACTTTTGACATAATTTTTTGCCCTGTTTCAAATGTCTATATTGAAGACCTAACCAATATGTGGCAGGAATCCTATCGGATCTTGAAAAAGGGCGGACTGCTCATGGTGGGCTACATGAATCCTTGGATTTATGTCTTTGATGCTGACGAGGTCTGGGATCAGCCAGACAAGACCTTGATACCGAAGTACAGCCTGCCTTTCAACGCACGAAAATTAGAAGAAGCAGGACAAATTGCGATTGACCCAGAATATGGCTATGAATTTAGCCACACCTTAGAAGAACAGATTGCTGGGCAATTTCGAGCTGGTTTTGCCATGATTGATTTTTACGAATCAAAGGATCATCGCAATCGCCTGTCCCAATTTGGTTCAGATTATCTGGCGAATTTGTCAATAAAATTATAGAGTTAAGCTACCGAAAGGTAGTTTTTTTATAGATGATTGAGTGTTTCACAATAAGATCTCAAATATTTTGACCGATTAATCAAAATATATTATTATATATTTGATAGTAATGTAACTGATAATAAAGGATTGAAAGGAAGATATATCATGAAGTACCAATTTAAACGGATTATGTTGTTGACAATTCTAACTACAATATTCTTATCTGCATGCCAGCCAGCTAAAAACGAAATGGATTCTCTTGAGCAGTATAGGACCGAATATATCGGAGATAATAACAATGTAATTAAGATTGCAAGTTTACAGGATTACCCAACAGGTTACACGTATGATCATATTGAAATACGTTCAGATGAAGAACCATATGAGCTTATCATCTATTTGAAAGTAACTGAAATGCCTGACTCTGACTATTTAGATTTAGAGCAGAATAGTAACTCCATTTTTGACTTGATTGCTAATTTAGGAAAGATAACCTTTGTCAATGAAGAAACCCAAAAAGAAATAGTTTCATATAATAAAGAATGACCTGCCTTATGTAGGTTATTTCTCAATTATGAGTATCGTCTGAATTTTATTAGATAGTTTCAAAATACTTGACATATTGATAAATAGGAGTATAATTAGAATTGTTCTAAACAAACTTTATAATCATTATAAATTGGAGGCGATAAATATGACAATGAAAGATTATGGAAAAGATCCATTTATAACCAATATTGAAACTGCTACGCTAGAAAATACAAACTATCGAACAGCAATTTGGACTGGTGAATTGCTTCAAGTGACCTTGATGTCCATTCCAGTCGGAGAAGATATTGGTGCGGAAGTGCACAATGAAAACGATCAGTTCCTCCGCATTGAACAAGGTCATGGCCGAGTTATCATGGGAGAATCTGCTGAAAAGATTACCTTGGATAGAGAAGTTGGACCAGAAGATGTTATCTTGATTCCAAACGGTACCTACCATAATGTCATCAATATTGGCCAAGAAGACCTCAAAATCTATTCTATCTATGGACCAGCCCATCACGCTCATGGTACGGTTCATGAAACACAAGCTATTGCACTTGCTGCGGAAGAAGCTGAAGAACATGGTCACTAATACACCGATTTTTGAACTAAAATCCGTCGGCTTATCTGATAAAGATAAGTCGATTTTGACTGATATTCATTTTTCTGTTAGTGAAGGTGAGCGTCTAACCTTGGTTGGGCCTTCGGGTAGCGGAAAAAGTAGCATCTTAAAATTATTAGCAGGGCTTACTTCAGCGACTCAAGGACAGATTCTTTTTAGAGGAAAAGAAATAGAGAAGCTGGATATGCCCACCTATCGAAGAGAGGTTTCCTATTGCTTTCAACAACCTGTACTTTTTGGAAATACAGTCGAAGACAATCTGCGTTTTCCATTCACAGTGAGACAGTTAGAATTTGATAAATCAAAAGCGATTACAGCCTTAAAAAATGTAAATTTAGGTGAAGATTTTCTTACCCAAGGGATTACAGAATTATCAGGTGGTGAAAAACAACGTGTCGCTCTTATACGCAATTTACTTTTTGAACCTCAAGTTTTGCTATTAGACGAAGTTAGTGCAGGGTTAGATGCGGAGACCAAAGCTATTGTGAATCAATTACTTACTGATTACCACATTTCTGGAAAAACATTAATTGAAGTGACGCATGACCAATCAGAAATTGATGGGGCTAAGCATGTTTTGAGAATGAAAGATGGGAGGATGCAAGCATGAACTCTGTTTCAGTAGATAATCTATCCCTAGTCTTAATTTTCGGCTTGGTTTTACTTGCGATGGGAATAAGCCAAAAAGAGAAACTAGGGCTGACAAAAGATATTTTGGTAGCGGTTGTCCGTACGATTGTTCAGCTATTCGTTGTTGGCTATATTTTAAAATTTATTTTTCAAGTTTCGAATGTTTTCCTCAGTTTGGGTATGGTGTTGATTATTCTTTATAATGCCAGTGTACAAGCAAATAAACGCAATCCAAACAAGAACAAAAAGCTGATTTATCCTTTTCTTGCTTTGCTCACTTCCACCAGTATCACTTTAGGATTGTTACTGTTATCAGGTGCCATCCAATTAATACCTTCTCAAATCATTCCAATTTCAGGGATGTTGGCTAGTAATGCAATGACAGCAATCGGTCTATCCTATCGAGCAATGTACCGGTCCTTTACTGATAACCGCCAACAGGTGTTGGAAAAATTAAGTCTAGGGGCAACGAGTAAATTGGCTTCACAGGAAATTTTGCGAGAATCCATTCGGACTGGTATGCAACCGACAATTGACTCAGCCAAAACTGTTGGTTTAGTCAGTTTACCAGGAATGATGTCTGGACTGATTTTTGCAGGAGTAGACCCTGTCCAAGCCATTCGCTATCAGATTATGGTCATGTTCATGCTGCTATCAGCAACCAGTCTCGCATCTGTTATAGCCTCATATGCGGCCTATAAGACTTATTTTACAGATAGGACGCAGTTAGATTTTGAATAAGGAAAATGATCTTTCTGTGTGAAAGGTCTTTTTTTTTATCGGTGAAGTCTGCGAAAATATGATAAAATAGACTTACTTTGATACTGAAAAGGAGAACATATGACAGTAGATTTTAGAGCAGAGTTTGACAAACGCAAAGATGAGTTTTTAGCGGACCTCTTTGACCTCTTACGCATCAATTCTGAGCGTGACGACAGCCAGGCAGATGCCCAGCATCCATTTGGACCTGGACCAGTGCGTGCCTTGGACAAGTTCCTTGAAATCGCAGAGCGTGACGGCTATCCGACTAAAAATGTCGATAACTATGCAGGTCACTTTGAGTTTGGTGAAGGCGACGAAGTCCTTGGTATTTTCGGTCATTTGGACGTGGTGCCAGCAGGAAGCGGTTGGAACACTGACCCATACGAGCCACAAATCATCGATGGTAAGCTCTTTGCCCGCGGATCTTCTGACGACAAGGGACCAACCATGGCTTGTTACTACGGCTTGAAAATCATCAAGGAGTTGGGTCTTCCGACCTCTAAAAAAGTCCGTTTCATCGTTGGTACCGATGAAGAGTCTGGCTGGGCGGACATGGATTACTACTTCGAGCACGTCGGCCTTCCTTTGCCAGATTTCGGATTTTCTCCAGATGCTGAGTTTCCGATTATCAACGGGGAAAAGGGCAATATCACAGCTTATCTTCATTTTGCGGGGGAAAATAGCGGAGCTGCTAAACTGCATTCCTATACTGGTGGTTTGCGTGAGAACATGGTGCCTGAATCTGCGACAGCTATTATCTCTGGCGATCTAGCAGATTTGGACAGCAAGTTGGCAGCATTCACAGCTGCTTATAGCCTAAATGCTGACGCGGAAACTCTTGAAAATGGTCAAGTTCAAGTCACCGTCATCGGAAAATCAGCCCACGGTTCAACCCCAGAAGAAGGTGTCAACGGAGCAACCTATTTGGCAAAATTCCTCAGCCAATTCGCCTTTGACGGAGCAGCTAAAGCCTATCTTGATTTGGCTGGTCAAGTCCTTCTGGAAGACCACGATGGACATAAACTCGGCGTAGCCATCTACGATGAGCAAATGGGAGCTCTTTCTATGAACGCTGGTGTCTTTAAGTTTGATGAAACCTCATCTGATAACACCATTGCCCTCAACTTCCGTTATCCAAAAAATACCAACCCAGAAACCATCAAGGCTGGTTTGGAAAAACTGGGCGTGGAAGCTGTTAGCCTGTCTGAGCACGGTCATACTCCACATTATTGCCCAATCGATGACCCAATGGTCGCAACCCTCTTGTCTGTTTATGAAAAACACACAGGCTTGAAAGGTCACGAACAAGTAATCGGTGGCGGAACATTCGGCCGCTTGCTCAAACGTGGTGTTGCCTACGGAGCTATGTTCCCAGGCGATGTCAATACCATGCACCAAGCCAACGAATTTATAGAAGTGGAGCAACTCTACCGTGCAGCTGCCATTTACGCAGAAGCTATCTATGAATTAATCAAATAGTGCGAACCCATATTTACAGTACTGCACTTTTATCTAAGGCTAGTTTTTCAGCTACTCATCGTTCGTTTTTTTCAAAATACAGTCGGTATTCCTTCAAAAAACTGCCTTGATTAGCTGAAAAACTATCTCTTATATCAAAGTACTTTACTTGTAAATGCAGGTTCTAATCAAGATGGGTTCGCCCGTCTTTTTTAGGAGGGAAAATGGAACTGACAGAACTCACAGTTGCAGGTATGGAAATGGTCAAACAGCTCTTCTCATCTGTATTTATAGTCAATGAAAATAAAAATCAGATTAGGCGACGCAGATGCAGATAGAACTCTGTCACTTTATTATTGTCAAGTGACAGGCTGGAAACCTCCACTGGAGCTTTCCACTCATCTTCCACTTCGTATGTTCTTCTTCTTTGGACAATATACGAAACAGTGGCACTTAGCACTTGCGGGCTTAACGATTGCGATTATTCCGGTCATTCTCAGTTACTTCTTTGCCCAAAAACCCATTATTAAAGGTGTGGCCGATGGTGCTGTGAAGTAACGTGTGGTGATGAATAAAAAAATAACAACCAAAAGACATGGAGTAAGCGAAAACCCGCTCCATGTCTTTTTAATTAATTTTACGATACTGACTCGGTGACATCTGATACTCTCGGGTGAATAGGCGGTGAAAATAAGGATAGTTACCGAAGCCGCACGTAAAAGCGATTTGTTCGAGGGTCATATTGGTATATTTCATTTGATTGATAGCCGCCTCTAATTTGATGTGCTGAGCGTACTGAATCATCGTCTTATCGGTATGGTCTTTAAACAAATGACTCGAACGGGAGACACTTAAATCGACTTCATTCGCAACATCTTCAAGTGTTAGTCGCTCGAGTGCATGTTCTTCAATATAACGCATCATTCGAGTCACAATGAAGGGGCGTTGAATTGAGTGACGGGCATTTATTTCTGCTTCAATCATCAACATAATGCTTTTCAATAGATGCGTGTTCAAGTCATGGTTTTGTTCATGACTGGGACGGAGCTTTTCTGTTGATAATAGTCGCCACAATGTCACAATCGTATCGGTTGATGAAAGCGCGGCAAAATCGGGACAATCAAGTTTTTCCCACCAATCCTCTAACCAATCCCCGGTGATAAGTAAATGATAATCCCCGCTTAATTGATTCGGTTCAATCGTCAGTTCATAGTGTGTGCCTGGAGGGACGAAGATAATCGATCCTTGTTCTAATTGATATGTTTTACTTTGAATCGTCGCTTTACCTCTTCCTTCAATTTGTACACGAATTAAAAAGTGATTAAACCCGTTACGACGTAAGTCGTGATAACCATCGGTATGTGATGAGTAACTGCAGTAATCAATATTCATTAAAAGTTTCCTCCATTTGTAGCAAGATAGGATATGAATTCATCATATCATCTATTTTAAAAAAAAGAAAGAGACGGTAAGATAAAGTTAATCAAATAAAACGTAAGTGAAATAAGATAATGAAAACGTTTTATAATAAAGGAGCAAATACACATGAAAACATTAAAAGTAGGCATCATTGGTTGCGGGAATATTTTTCCGATGCACGCGGCAAGTGTTATGGAAAGAGACGATGCTGAACTCGTCGCTGTCTGTGACGTAAAGAAAGATCGTGCTGATGAAAAAGCAGAGCAATTAGATACAAAATCTTATTATGATTACGAAGAGATGATGGACACAGAACAGCTAGACGTTGTGCATATTTGTTTACCGCACTACTTACACGCACCAGCAACAGCCGCTGCAACGAAACGACAGATTCACGTGATGACAGAAAAACCGATGGCGATTAACTATGATGATGCCAAAGCGATGATTGACGGCGCAAAGGAAAACGGCGTGACACTAGGTGTTATTTTCCAAAACCGCTACAATCCAGGTTCACAATTAATTAAGAATATGTTGACCTCAGGTGAACTAGGCGCCGTGAAGTCGGGTAAATTACAAGTCACATGGGACCGATCAGATGAATACTATCAAAACAGTGATTGGAAAGGGACTTGGGATAAAGAAGGCGGCGGTGTCATTATTGACCAAGCGATTCATACAATGGATTTAATGCGCTGGTTCGTTGATAGTGAGTTAAACTATGTCGATGCCTCAATCAGTAACCGTGCCCACGAAATCATTGAAGTAGAAGATGCAGCCGAAGGTGTGATTGCTTATAAAAATGGTGTCGTAACGGCCTTCCATGCGATTAATTACTATACGTATGATGCCCCAGTCGAAATTGAATTACACTGTGAAAATGGACTGGCGAAGATGGTGGCAGACAAAGCGACGGTTACATTAAATGACGGGCGCACCTTTATTGCGGATCATAACCCGCTTGAAACAATCACTTATGACTCAGGAGTGAAAGGGTACTGGGGTGTGAGTCATGTGAAACAAATCAATAATTATTATGACGTACTTCAAGGTAAAGTGGACGCACTTGATATCCCAGCTGAAGAAGCACTTAAAACCCAACAAATGATTAATGCTATCTATCAATCAGGAAAAGAAAAACAACGTGTACATTTCTAAAGACAATCATTTGTACAATATTAAGCAAGAGGAGATAAAGGGAGGCTATTAGAATGAATATTTTAGTGTGGAACGAAAACAGACATGAACAAAAAAATCCAAAAGTCAGTGAGATTTACCCGGAAGGTATTCATGGGGCAATTAAAAGCTTTTTGACAGAGGCAGGTCACGAGGTGACAACGGCAACCTTGGATGAAGAAAACCATGGTCTATCTGATCATTTATTAAATCAAACCGATGTATTAATTTGGTGGGGCCACCTGGCGCACGATGAAGTAAAAGATGAGTGGGTAGAAAAGATTCAACAACGTGTATTAGATGGTATGGGCTTATTAGTCCTTCACTCAGGTCACTTCTCAAAAATCTTTAAAAAGCTTATGGGAACCAGTTGTGATTTAAAGTGGCGTGAAGCGGATGATAAAGAACGTTTATGGGTTATTGATCCGACTCACCCGATTGTTTCTGGGTTAGGGAGTTATATTGAGCTTGAAAAGGAAGAAATGTACGGGGAACATTTTGATATTCCAGCCCCTGATGAATTGGTCTTTGTCAGTTGGTTTGAAGGCGGCGAAGTCTTTAGAAGTGGGGCAACATATAAACGCGGACGCGGGAAAGTCTTTTACTTTAGACCGGGTCATGAAACGTACCCAACGTATCATAATCAAGAGATTCAAACGGTGATTAAAAATGCGGTTAACTGGTTAAAAGTAACCCAAACAAATCAGCCGACCTACGGCAATAGCGGGCCACTAGAAACTATTTCAAAGAAGGGATGAAGATATGATACCGGTAGCGATTCAGCTCTTCACTTTACGTGAAGCGTGTCAACAAGATATGAAACAAACATTAGAGCGAGTGAAAGCCATCGGCTTTCAAGGTGTTGAACTGGCCGGCTATGGCAATTTAACGGTGGAGGAAGTTAGAGCTATCCTAGATGCGCTTGATTTAACCGTCGCCGGTAGTCATGTACCACTCACAGACTTAATTAACCGGTTAGATGAGGTAATTAACGAACAAAAATTGTTAGGTAATACACGGGTGGTATGTCCATTTATCTTACCAGAAGACCGGACGCATGAATTTTATCAAGATTTACCGTCTGTCTTACAGTCGATTCAACTAGAACTTCAATCACATGGAATGGACTTACTGTATCATCACCATGATTTTGAATTAGAACCTTATAGTGATGATGAAAATGTGCTTGAGTACCTACTCAGAACAGTTGACGGTTTAAAACTAGAGTTAGACGTGTACTGGATTCAAAAAGCTGGGGAAGATCCGATTACGTGGATCAATAAGTATAAAGACCAACTTGCACTTGTTCACTTAAAAGATATGACGAAAGATGAGCGAGCGACCTTTGCGCCATTAGGGACAGGGCGTACAGATTTATCAACGATTCTAAATACAGCGACACCTGCTTACTGGATTGTGGAACAAGACAAAACCGATGGTGATCCGTTTGATGCGATTCAAACAAGTATGACGTTTTTAAAAAAATGAAGGAGTGATTTAAGATGAGTAAATTAAAAGTAGCAGTCATTGGTTGTGGGAGTATTAGTAAATATCGTCACTTACCTGAATATCATCAAAATGAGGCAGTAGAAATTGTCGCCTTGTGCGATATTGTCGCTTCACGTGCTGAAGCGATGCAAGAACTTTATGGTGGTGCGGTCTATACAGATTATGAGGAACTTTTAAAAAATGAAACGGTTGACCTTGTGAGTGTCTGCCTACCGAACGCGCTCCATGCGACGGTCTCAATTGCTGCACTTGAAAGTGGTGCTCACGTGTTATGTGAAAAGCCGATGGCAACAACACAAGCTGAAGCAGAAGCGATGATTGAAGCAAGCGAGAAAAGCGGAAAAACGTTAATGATCGCGCATAATCAGCGGTTTGTACGTTCACACCAAAAGGCAAAAGAATTGATCGCAGAAGGAGCAATCGGAAAAGTATATAGCTTCCGTACGACATTTGGTCATGGTGGACCAGAAGGCTGGAGTGTTGACGGCGAAAACTCATGGTTCTTTAGAAAAGACGATGCGGTAATCGGGGCAATGGGTGACTTAGGTGTCCATAAGGCCGACCTGATTCGCTATATTTTAGGTGAAGAGTTTACTGAAGTATCAGCGATGGTTGAAACGAATGCGAAAGAGAATATCAGTGTCGATGATAACGCTGTGTGTCTCTTAAAGAGTACTTCAGGTGTGATTGGCACATTAACAGCGAGTTGGGCATATAAAGTTAACGAAAGTAATGCGACTGTTATTTACGGGGAAAAAGGTGTGTTACGTCTTGAAGATGATCCAAATTATAGCTTGATTGCCACGTATACGGATGGCAGTAAAGTCAACTATGAACTTGGAAAAATCCAAACGAACGAAGAAGGTCAACAAACATCTACGGGTGTCGTAAGTCACTTTGTTGAATCGGTGAGAACGAATACAAAGCCTTTAATCGATGGTGTGGAAGGTAAGAAGTCATTAGGTATTATTCTTGCGGCGATGGAATCAAGTCAAACAGGTCGAACGATTAAATTAAACTAAATAATCAGATTGTGTTTGATTAGAATCGGTGTGATGATTATGAATAGTGAATGAAAAGGAGCGAATAGAATGAAATTAGGTGTCTTTACCGTATTATTTGCGGATAAAAATCTCGAAGAGATGTTAGATTATGTGAAAAATGCAGGGTTAGATGCGGTTGAAATTGGTACAGGTGGCTATCCAGGTGATGCGCACTTAAAACTCGATGTGTTACTAAATAGCGAAGCAGAAAGACAAACCTTTTTAGAAAAGGTCAATTCACGTGGTTTAACAATCAGTGCCCTTAGTTGCCACGGGAATCCCGTCTCACCAGATGAAGCTTTTAGAAAAGACTCACACGAAACGTTAGTCAAAACGATCAAACTTGCAGGACTATTAAACATTCCAGTAGTCAATACCTTCTCTGGTACACCGGGAGATTCGGAAGATGGTAAATATCCAAACTGGCCCGTAACACCGTGGCCAGAAGAATACAGTACCGTACTTAAGTGGCAATGGGAAGAAAAACTCGTGCCTTACTGGAAAGAAATAAACACGATTGCAGAAGAAAATAACGTTAAGATTGGTTTAGAACTGCATGCGGGCTTCTTAGTTCATACGCCGCATACGATGTTAAAATTACGTGAACAGACAGGGAATGCGATTGGAGCTAACCTTGACCCAAGTCACTTATGGTGGCAAGGGATTGACCCTGTCGCGGCCATTAAGATCCTTGGAAAAGCCAATGCGATTCATCACTTCCACGCAAAAGATACGTATATTGACCAGGAACATGTGAATATGTACGGTTTAACGGATATGCAGCCATATAGTGAGGTGCAATCACGCGCTTGGACATTCCGTTCTGTTGGCTATGGTCACTCAGTGAAAGTATGGAGTGATATTATTAGCGCTCTGCGTACGTATGGGTATGATCATGTCATTAGTATTGAACATGAGGATCCCATTATGTCGATTGATGAAGGGTTTATGCGTGCGGTTGAGAACTTAAAATCTGTGTTGATTTATGACCAACCAGCTGATATGTGGTGGGCATAATACATCAAGACTCAGATGAGCTAAAAATAATAGGGAGAAAGAGACTGGGATAAAAAAATCCATTTTCTCAAAATGTGAATATTTTTTCTCTAAATAAGAATAAGATCACCGCAACTGAAATATACTCGCTTTCTGAATGGACCTTTAGCTCATGGGACTGCAATTACTCGCCCCAACAGAAACTTTCGTTGTTCCCACAGGAGTCTCGCATATTTCAGTTGCTAACTTAGGCTTCCTAGCAAAAAAATAACCGAACCATAATTGGCGTTAGTCAATTACGGTTCGGTTATTTTAATATCTTATTTGCCTTTGCCCCAGCTTCAATATGTAAAAATACATTGACTTTTAAAACTAATGGTTATATAGTTAATTACATAAGTGACTAACCAAATAAGTTAGGTGATGAAATGTGAAGCAAACTATAGACAACAGTAAACCAATTTTTCAACAGATCAAAGAACAAATTGAAGATATGATTATGAACGACACTATTTCAGAAACTGGCCGAGTCCCCTCAACAAATGAATTTGCAAAATATCACAAGATTAATCCTGCAACAGCTGCTAAAGGTATTAATCAGTTAGTCGAGGAAGGTATAAAAAATGTGGTTTTCATGCTCTAGAAGCAGATGTAACAATGGTCAAGAAAGTAGGACATCATGGAACTTGCTGATATTCGTCAGGCGATTATGGAGGATTTAACCAATCAAGCTTTTACGAAAAAAGGGATAAAGCCGCTTTTCCAAGCATCGTCTACCGCAAAAATTCTCATTATTGGACAGGCACCGGGATTAAAAACACAAGAAAAAGGTCGCTTATTTGATGATGCTAGTGGAGAGAATCTGCGGAAATGGTTGGGAGTAGATAGGGAATTCTTCTATGCATCTGGTCTTTTTGCTATTCTTCCTATGGATTTCTATTATCCAGGAAAAGGGAAGTCTGGGGATTTGCCGCCTCGCAAGGATTTTGCGCCCAAATGGCACCCACTCATTATGAAGCAACTACCCCAGATTGAGCTGACCTTGTTGATCGGTAAGTATGCCCAGGACTATTATTTAGGAGAATCCCATAGGACTTTGACCGAGAGAGTGGAGAATGCAGAGATCGGAAGAGCGTCGT
>ERZ650302.259-NODE-259-length-27825-cov-11.339899_pt1 | contig 27825 bp, 25 predicted proteins | sample MGYA00376238_ERZ650302 | MGnify/ENA primary metagenome ERZ650302 (study PRJEB26733, sample SAMN07839298) | wastewater metagenome | biome: urban; feature: wastewater treatment plant; material: waste water | place: USA: North Carolina | collected 2016-04-28 ... | reverse complement strand
CGTTAGGTCAGGGACGCGAATCATACGCTTTCCCGTTTGCTTGTCAAGCGTTGTTCGTCACAACTGCTTAACTCGCTCTGTGTTGGCGTCTGCCGTCTCAGTGGGGCCGCATTATAGGGAGTGATCTTTTTTGATCAAGCGCTTTTTTAAAGATTGTTTCTGACTGCACTTTTTTTAATCATCATGTACATAAAAGACTCCAAAATTGCCTTTTAACCGTTCAATAGAGAAAGTAATCATCAATTGAATATCATTAATTCTCCGGATTACGGGTAAGTCATAGGTTGATTTAAAGATTTTGTGCCATTCTTATTGGTACATTCATGTTGTTTTTCATGGGGTATGGATTTATGAAACAACTGACAATGGAATCTTCCCGCTTTCAACTCTTTGTGCGTCAGGCTCTGATTTTAGCCTTATCTGTTCATACGCTCTTTCTTATGCTTTTTGTTGCACTCAATATTCCAATGCTGATTATGGCTCATATAGCCAGTGTCGTTCTTTATATACTAGCCATCCGGCTTAGTCGTTCATCTGCCTTTAAAACCATTGCGGCATTAATTTGGATCGATCTCTTTGGGCATGCATTAATATCTAGTGAGGTTTTGGGTTGGCAAAGCGGATTTCATTTGTATTTATTGCTACTCATCCCTATTACGTTTCTTTATGACGTCAAACCACAATCCCGGCGCATTTTGCTGGTCGAAGTCTCTGTCGTGCTTTACCTACTATTGGACTATCACTTATATGATCAGGCAGCCATGGTCGAACTGCCTCCGATTTATGCCATGCTGATTCGCTACCTGAATGCAATCGTCTGTTTTGCTGGTTTGAGTTATCAACTGCATTTTTATGCGACTTATTGGCAAGACCGCGGATATCAATCTGTTGATAAGCCTGATACGGATAAATTAACCGGGTTACATAATCGAGAAGCGATACTGTCAAAGATTGATGAGATATTTTCTTCATCTTCACTGACCAGACAGCATATGTCGCTGATCATTGCTGACATTGATTATTTCAAAATGATTAATGAACAGTATGGTCACAACATTGGTGATGCCGCGTTGGTTTATGTGGCTCAAATCTTACATGACTCCATTCGCCAGAATGATCGGGCATCTCGTTGGGGAGGCGGTGAATTTTTGCTTCTGTTACCAGGTGGTCCATTGAAATCTGCTGAGCAAATTGCTGAACGGGTACAAAATAAATTACGTAGTTTGCCTTTGCATAAAAATGGTAAAACTATTTCTATTTCGATGACATTTGGTATCGCGGAATTATTGCCAGGCGAGGATTTTAATCAATGTTTGATCCGGGCGGATATGGCGTTGCGTCACGGTAAGGAACATGGCCGAAACCGTATTGAGCTTGCTGCATCAGACATTCCTGTAACTACACCGGTGTAATGCCGGTGTAGGCCCGATCTGTATGTCATATTGTACAATATTTAGATTGTTTTTTAGCCTTTACCCCCTTCTTTTCTGCTCTGCTATCGCCTTTTAATAGATTTAAAGAACACTTAATCTGCAAAAAGGCGGCTTTTTGTAGTAAATTCGCCCAAATATCCGGATATAGCACCTTTTGCCTTCGACGTTTTCTGTCTATGAGGTGGCTTTTATCTGCCCGGATATTTACGCATCGCCGATGCGGCACAGGGAGGAATGTTATTGACGGGATGTCTATTAGCTTTATCTACTTAGGAATAAAACCATAATGAAAATGAATAAACTGACAGCCATGATTCTGGTCAGTATGTTAGTGGGGATCCTCACTGGCCATCTGTACCGTTCGAATGTGACTGATCCGGCAGCGATTGCTGCTTTTGCATCGAATATTTCAATTCTGACTGACATTTTCCTGCGTCTAATCAAGATGATTATTGCACCATTGGTATTTTCTACGCTGGTCGTGGGTATTGCCAAGATGGGAGATAGTCAAACCGTAGGCCGCGTCGGTATCAAAGCCATGGCTTGGTTCATGACAGCATCACTGGTTTCACTGGCATTAGGTCTGGTGATGGTGAATTTGCTACAACCAGGTGTTGGTTTGAATTTGCCATTACCCGATGTTGCAGCCAAATCAGGTATTAGTGCAACGGCTATTACACTGAAAGATTTTGTCACTCATGCAATTCCAAAAAGTGTTGTTGAAGCGATGGCGACTAACGAAATCCTGCAGTTAGTCATTTTCTCCTTATTTTTCGGGGTTGCGGCAGCCGGTTTGGGTGAAAAATCTAAACCTGTCGTCGATGTTATGGAAAGCATTGCCAATATCATGCTGAAAGTGACTGGCTATGTAATGAATTTTGCGCCATTTGCTGTTTTCGGTGCAATTACCGCTTTAATTGCAAAACAAGGTCTGGGTATTCTGCTGACGTATGGCACGTTTGTCGGTGAGGTTTACGGCTCGATTCTGATCTTGTGGGTTCTACTGTTACTGATGGGCAGCCTATTTTTGGGCCGTCGAGTATTGAGCCTGCCGAAATTCATTCGTGAACCTATTCTACTAGCTTTTTCTACTGCCAGTTCAGAGGCGGCCTATCCAAAAACGTTGCAGGGTTTGAAACGTTTTGGCTGTTCAGAAAAAATTTCCAGCTTTGTGTTACCTGTGGGTTATTCATTTAACCTAGATGGTTCCATGATGTACTGTACTTTTGCCACTATGTTTATCGCACAGGCTTACGGTATTGAAATTACTATCGCGCAACAGATCACCATGCTGTTGTTGTTGATGGTGACATCGAAAGGTATGGCCGGTGTACCTCGGGCCTCATTAGTTGTGATCGCTGCTGCCATGGCACAATTCCATATTCCTGAAGCAGGTTTATTGCTGCTCTTAGGTGTGGATCATTTCCTGGATATGGCGCGTTCTGCCACTAACGTCATGGGTAATGCGATTGCATCTTCTGTAGTAGCAAAACTGGAAGGTGAGCTAACGGAATCAAATGACGACGATGAAGATCTGCTGGGTGATGCGGTATTGATAAAAGAGTAATTTAACCAATATTCATTGCTATACCCAATAAAAAGCCCGCAGTTGCGGGCTTGAATTTGAATATTGAGTAACCTCAAAAAATCCTTTAGTGACAAGGGTTTTTCTAATCACAATTTCCTTAGTGGTACACCCTTTGGTACACCCCTTTTTGATGTGTACCATCATATTTTAGAAGAATGGGTATCACTTCGAAGTAATAGAGCAACGAAGCTGGAATATCACCAGCAAGCTACAGACGGATCAAATGATCCAACCAACCCATTAGACACTTCAACCAATCGCCAATCGAAAGACTGATCTAGCAATTGCAAATCATGATGAACAAATCGAGCAGTATCTGTCATACATTTCAACTTGGCGACTAAGAACAATTCAAAACAGAGCCATAACACATTGAAAAATAAAACCAATACCAGAAATGGATCTTCAATGGATTTCAATCCAATATTTAGAACATTTCAAATCACACTAACCCAACAATTCAAATCCAAATATGTTTATCGCATCGACATAACGCAATAACGTGTCGATAAAATCGATTTTTTTCAACATATCATCGCTGCCTGTGATTAAACCCTATCCAAATACAAGGGGTACACACAATCTGCGGCCCCTTCCCCTGCTGAACCATTGAGCGCAATTCTGCATCCAGTCACCAGAACTGTATGGACGCAAAAACGAGCCGATACCGGAATGCCTGGATCGGGCATCTCGGCACCCTCATTCTGAGGTTCTCGAAACCTACAGTTTGTCGGTTATGCTGCTGGTGGTCGTGGCAGGCTTTCTCCCCACCAATGGTGGTTGGATTTGCTTGATCGTTGCTTGATTGAATGTGTTTTCAAACCACATTTGGAAATGGTGTTATTTGCCCACTATTTAACAGGGCTCACTTTTGAGCTTTGCTTTTATATCAGTGATTTAGCAAGTGCGCTTTTGTTCTGGCTGAAGTGTGTAGATTCTACACATTATGGGTATGGGCTGAATTTTCAGCTTATACAACTAGAAGCCTTTATACAGGCTTTTAGCAATAAGCCGCTCAGACTCCATAAAGGAAAAGGGTCGGCATATCACCAACCCCTTTCAACACTGCGCTATATCGACCGCCGCCGGGTTTGTTTTCTCGCCACACTCTGTGCTGCTGATCGGCTGGTATTATATACAGCAATTCTAAAAGGGAGCAAAAATCCCTTTAAAACAACCAGCTCATTTTTAAGCCGGTCAACCATTGTCATTATGACCATAGTTTAAGGTGTGGCCGTGATGACCATACCCTACCGGAATTATTTTCCAGTTCATGACCCACATTTGGACGGTCAGAACTGAACGATACTGAAACAGGTGGTTTCAATCTCAACATGGGGTATCGTTTTTGGAATGCCCCCCCAATGATTCATCTGTTTGAATATTAGGTTTTATAAGGTTCGATGTCAGGTTTTGACAGGTTCAAATGTCAACTTTTGTCAACGGGCTGGCAGTCTTCAAACCTTAACAATTACTAACATGTATCATCCAGATAGCTGCTCAGATCAATTACGTCGCCTTTGCGTTTCGATGCGCACAAAAACCTGTGGAATCCTGATGACTGTTCGCAAAAAAACGTGCGTTTTCGTAAGCACCTACTGCACAAAAAACGTTATAAATCGTTATATTAAACAGCGAATAAAACGCCAGTTTTCGCCAGTAGCAACAAAGGGTTGCGGCCAATGCCAATAAGGCTTCAACGCCTTTTACTGATTGGTTTTTTGCAGGTTCGCACCTCGGTTCGCAGTGCGAACTTTTGCGGACTAATATTTGCGAACTGCGCAATGCGAATTGCGCAAAACCTTCCCGGATGTCACCTTTAAATTTGCGCACACTATTCACTACGCGCACAGCCATCAGCGCATCATAAAGCCAGTAACGACAAGGCTTTGCAGAGCATCCCCGCACAACCAGCCGCACAGCTCACAATCATTAAACTGAGTGATCGCCGTCGCGTTTCGTTTTGCGCAAATACCTTTGTTTATCGAATCAGGCACACACTGAAAAATGCGCACTAACTGCGCGTACCGTGCTGCGTACCCGCTCAGATTACAGCCAGATGATATTCCCCTGCATGGTCATCATAACCACTCAGGTATTGCTCCATTGCCATAATGGCAACACAGGCATTGTGAATGCCTCTACACTCGGACACCCAATGACAGTACGCTACGTTTTCCTTGGGTTGTTCTATGGGTTGCTGCTTGGGTTGTAGCTACCATCCAATGCCTGATTACATGCTGGATTCAATGGGTCGCTGCTTGGGCCATTTGGCTGGTCGTTGGTTTGGTGCGTTCATCATTCAAGGCTTTATGTGGTGCGGTTTCTGGCTGGTCGTTCCTTGGGTCGTTTGATGGATTGTACCGAACATGAGTAACGAATAATCACTCTCCACTAATGGTGGTCAATACCGTGAAAATCTCTATTGCATGGGGTTGTGTTTAAAAACCGTAGCTGATACTGCTCTATACCGTGGAAACCTAGCATCTGGAAACCTCGTAAACTGTGGTAACTAGTCTGGTAACCTATCTCTTGGTAACCGGTCTAGACTAGCTACTTTCCGTGGATACCAGAGTGGATACCTCTCTTTTGGATATCGCCCATGAAACACCCCATTTCAACGATGCCCACCAACTGAACGCCCTTCACGACCATCAAAATGAGGTTTGGATGTCAACTTTTGTCCACTTTTCTGGATGTAGCTGGCTCAGTAATGGTGTCACGCAGATAAGCCCACCAGCTAGAGCCAACACAGAGCGCACAGGATTAATATCAAAGACAGAACAATATCTGTGTAGCCATACAGTACGCCTACTCTGAAAATGCGATTTATACGGCTTTAACGCGATGCTAATTTTTAATTATTTTGCGGATAGGGTGAAAGCAGTTTTGCAGTGGCTGATTTATCTAATGTCTCAGCATTTTTGCGTAGACATTGGATAGAAGTAGCGCCAAAGGTTTCGTAATCATGAAATAGGTATGTGTGTCTTTTGTATGACCGAGGCTAATTATCCTGCCAACAATGAACATCAATTGAATCTTTTATCAGTAGGTATAAATTGACACATGAATACAGACTACATCAGTGAGTTAACGATGTCAGATAAGCACTATTGGTTTCCTGCAATGCGCTACGGCTTTGGCTGGGGGCTTCCTCTCACATGGCAAGGCTGGTTTGCAATGCTGGCTGTCATCGCTCTGGCTGCCTTGGGTGGGCTGACCATTCCAGAACGTTACGGCACTTTGGTATTCATCATTTATGTCGTGATACTGGTATCGCTGTTTCTAGGGCTTTGCTGGTGGAAAGGTGAGCCACCGAAGCGGCTCCATTGATTGGGTTACATCAGCAGGTTATCCATGATGTCGTCTGATTCGTCCATGCCTGTTCTCTCATGATCTCGCATATACTTCAGCACAGCCTTTGCTTCATCCCTGTTCCTTGGTCTGATCTCTGCAAGCAATCCAAATATAAACCTTTCACGGGCTGACGATTCCGGTGATGTATCATAATAACTGTCGTAAGCGTTTCTGAGTCGATATAGCTGACTCCAGTAATCCAGCTCATACAAACAATCAGCAAGCGTATTGGGTAGATACTCCGGGCATTGTTTGAACCGTTCTGCTGCTTCATGCTTATCGTAGCCAATCACATATTTCCTTGGGTCTAATCCCCTCAGCATCTCAGTGCAGAATACCTCTGCCCTGGTGTCATCAAATATCGCGTCACCGAATCGGGCCAATGCCTCACAGCGCCGTTGCTCTCTCATGATGGATTTCTTAGCCAGACTATCCAGATCTGCAAAGCCAATCGCCCCGAACGTAGCAAAGAAGTTTCCCGGCTGACTGACATGCAGATAGTCATGGTAACGCTTCTCCAACTCTTTGAATGGTGTCTCAATACGTTTCGCGGCTTCCATAGCCCGTTCAATCAATCCGGCCTGACCCGTTGAAATCACAGCCCGGAGCCATAGCAGCGCATCCACTTCCTTGTCACCGGTAACGACCTGCTGTGGTGGTAGATCTAAGGTTGCGGGTTGTGTACTTGTGGCTTTCTGTTCCTCCGGCAAAGTGAACATAGCCCGATGCTTTGGATTGTCTTTAAAGCGGCCGGAGCGCGACAGGATAGTTTTGACCGTACCCAACGGCAGGCCGACCAGTTCAGATACTTTGCTCAATGAGTTGTTACGGCGTAACGTAATCACTCGCTGACGTTGCTCATCCGATATTCTTGAAACCCCTAGTTTCATTGAGTCCCCCTGTTTCAGAATGCCAAATCATCATCGAACGGTGGGACATCACCGGGATATTTAGCCGATGCGGTGGGTGGTAGATGATTTGCCGTGCTGGTTTTCCTGCCGGGTCTCACTGTCTTTGCACTGATCAGGGTGTCGGCTATCAGTTGGTGTGTTTCTCGCTGCGTGCCGTCCTGTGTCTTCCAACGGTTAAGCTGTAACTGTCCTGACGCACTGACCATATCCCCCTTGTGATGTCCGGCCAGCAATTCAGCCTGTTTGCCAAACGCCAGCAATGACACCCACCAGGTGGCTTTACCTTCGGGATCTTCTTTGCAGGGCAGATCTACTGCCAGCTTTGCCGATGTCATGGCGGTGCCGGTTCGGGTTTGGTGAGCTTGCGGATCTACCGTCAGCCGACCATAGAGAGAAGTTTGTGCGGTCATGTTTCTTGCTCCGAAAACACGTATATATATACAGAAAGTACGGGTCACACGGGTCATCCGGTCACATAATGAAATTAATCAATAAAATCATATTGTTATGATTGAAAGATGTGACCCATAGGCTGGGTCACACGCCCAATGTTTTGGGTCACACCGTTAAAACATCAAATAACACCCCGTGGTAATGGGTCATGTGGGTCATATGTGGGTCACATGTAAAATGATTAATAAATTGATTTATATCTGTTTTTTACCTGTATGACCCAATGACCCATGTGACCCATGCTTTTCTCGCGTACGTGAATAAAAAATAAAGCCCGAAGGTTATCCGGGCTTGAAGGTCAGTTAAACATCATCCTCTTGGGCGGCATCGCCTTCTGAGGCAAACAACAACGCATACAAGCGGGTGTATCTGCCATCGACCCGAAGACGGGCCGTGTATCGACCTTCCCTGTCTTTGTCATGTTTCAACATGCCGCAATCGGATAGGATTTTTGCGACAGCTTGCGGATTAAATCCATGTGCCGTTTCATTGATGAATACATGCGGGAAGGTGTAGAACGTCCATCCGTCAGCATTAGGGCCTTCTTGCTTGCGATAACCTGCAGGATCTCGAATTGTTGGCTGTGAGCAATCATATGGGATCACCATGTACCGGCTAAACGCATTGCTATTCAGAAAGGCCACCGCTTGCTCAATAATGGTCTTACGTTCCCTGTTCTCCATACCGAATAGCGCGACCCATTCATTAAAACAACGCTGTACCGCTTCTTTGCTCTCGTCTGGTGTCCAGCCTGTCAAGTGTGAGCCACACACCAGTGCTGCTTCCAGAATGGCAAAGCGTGACGCGACACGGCGAACCTGATCACTGGCTTTCTCCGGCAGTCTTGCCTGCCATGCGGTAGTCGTGGTTTTAATAGCCTGAATAACATCTTCTTTGTGGTCGGCCAGATAATTGACCCACGCACGCCCTACTGCGCCATAGCAACGCTTTGCGGCCTGTTGTACCGCATCTGCATGGGCTCTGCTGTCAGTAAGTCCGTGAATATTGGCAATTGCCTGAATAGGCACATTCAGTAAGCGCACCAGATGACCGGCATGTACCTTTTCACCCGCTTCATGCAGGAAGGTTTCCAAATCCTTTTCACCGGTACTTAAAGCCAGTACCCGCCAGCGCATGGCCTCACGGTTACCGCCATCTTTAGCGCCCTGTATCTTCCCGACCCCGTTGAATAACGCATAGGCAGAAGTGGCTACATCTTTAGGTTTGGTGCTCTGTCCGATTTCATCCAGTGACATCAGTCCGTCATTGTGTGCGGCCGCCTCATTAGCCAGACCCAGCGCGGTAGAGTACCAACTCAGTTTCAGTTCTTCAGGATGCCCCCAGATACTGTTCGCCACCATACCAATGGTGGTTTTCCCGGTGCCGGAATTGCCGAACAGATGAACCCCGAAGCTATCTGCCTCAACTAAATCCAGCAATGGCGCTGCCAACGAACAGGCCACACCCAGCATCATGCAAACATTGCCTTGAGCCAGTGCGCCTACCTGTTCCTGCCATTGCGTTATGGTGCCGCTGACACGGTAAGCATTGGCACTAGCAGAGCGGCCATTGAAGAACACCGGATCGGCCGGATTGCCGACCACTTCAGCATTGGGTAGAACATAGGCACCATGCTGCCAGCCACTGCGGGAAACTACACGCCAGAACTGATTTAAACCAGCCAACTGCATATGATTACCCAGGTGCGCACGTAACAGGCGGGATGTGGTCACAGACAAACCACCACGGCGCATACGGGCCCAGCCTTCCCGCTCACCGACAATCTCCAATGGGAAAGCATCTGTGCGTTCTGCACCAGCGCCATTTTCTTTCCAGCGGATCATGCGAAAGTGAGCCCCATCCTCATCTCGCCCACGGCCTATTAACTCAATGGCCGTACACAGCCAGCTCTGGGTTTCGTGAATTTCCCCGGTGTCTTTATCCATCTTAGGCACGATATAAACCAGATCGCTGCCTTTGGTCTCTATGCGGGGCTTGATGTCATCCTTAGGTGCTTTGGCTGCTGGTTTGGCTTTGTCTGCCAGTGAAACAACATTGCTTTGTTTGCGGCTCATCAGAATAGCCTCTCTGGTTTTATCTATGCCGTATTGCTGGTGGTAGTCGTTCCAGTCACCGGATATCGGCGGCAACGCAACAACCCCGCCAATCGAATCAGCGACAGCCTGTGCTTTGAGTAGTCCAATATTTTCTTGGCGGTCTGCGTCATTGTCAGCAGCCAGAATGATTTCAGCTTGTGGGTGCTGCTCTCTCACTGTCTCAGCCACGGTGCGGAGGTTACCGGCATCTACGGCACAGTAAACAGTGAACCCGGTAGCTAGGTGAACGGATAATCCGGTGGCGTAACCTTCACAGATAGCCAGTACCTCAGAGCCAGCAATACGATGAAATGAACCCGCTTTACGGCCACCAGCGAGAAGATATTTATGCCCGGTATCATCAATGGTCTGGCAGGTGGTCAGCTCTCCGACTGCGTTATACAGCGGAATAACTGAAACCCCCTGTTTCAATTCCGTATTTCCGGCCATGACCGGGCTTTGCAGAATGAGCACTTCACACTCAGCCAAGCCTTTGCCGACCAGATAGGGATGTCCTTTGGCTGGCTGGCATTGGTTCAGAATGTTTTGCGCCAGTTCAGCAGCAGCTTTGTGTTTAGCTTGTTCGCGTTGCTGTTCCTGTTCTGCCTGCTGTTTCGCTTTAGCTTCATTGGCTTGGATAGCTGCCATATCAAGACCAGCGGATAACCCTAAAGCCTGAGCCACCAGCAAAGAGGCTGCTTTGTTGTCATTCCCGGTGACTTTACACACCAGATCGAGCCCATCACCAGCATGTTTACCTTCACACTGGCGACAAATCCAGGTACCACGGCCTTCTTTGTCATCAAAATGAAAACGGTCTTTACCACCACATACCGGACAAGCGCCGTGTTTGCCTCGGGCCGGAACGGTAATGCAAAGAGCGTGGAAAATACTTCCCCACTGACCCTGCGCCGCTCTGGCAATATCACTGATTTTTAATGGTTCAGTCATAGCGCCTCCTAATGAACCGGCTGGTTCATAGCGGCAGTTAATGGCTGCCCCTGTGACAATGATTCATAGGCCATTTCAGCCAATGACTTGAACAGCTCGTCCATGACGGTGATGCCCAACTCTGACAGCCCACCAGTTGATAGATCGTTATTCAACATCGCAGATAACATGTCAGCAGAATCAATGACACCTTGATCAGCACCATGTTCAGCAATCAATGCGCCTTCAATGTTGTTCTGGATAGCACAAGCAATGACATCAGGCGTTACTTCCATACGGATGCGGTATTGCTCGTTCTGATACCAGGGGCCACCGTTCAGCACTTGAAGCCGGACGTGATAACAGGCCGCTACTGCCTCCCGGATAGTAGGTAATGCCTCTGCTGCGCTCATATGGGGTTCAGCGTTCATGCTACGGCCTCCATATCGCTTTCAGCATCAAATCTGACAGAGCACAGCAGTGTATTGATGTTTTCAAAGAGAGGTGTTGTTACCTGTTCCGTGGGGCGGCTTGAATACATCACAGCCAGCAAGCCCAGTAACATCATGGCCCTTTCTGTATTTTCCTGATTTATAGACCGCTGCTCTTTAGCTGCTAAGCAATGGGCGTGATTGATCTCGCCCAGTATTGAACGGGCATAAATCAACGTATCTGTTACCAGTTCATCTGTCGGGGTATAAGTGATAGAAAGCCATACACCATTAGAAATGGCTTTGGCTAATTCAATGGCTGATTCGTTCTTTTCAATATCAGCAGTGCTGGTCAGTGACGATAATTGGGTAAATGCGTTCATGCCGTTTTCTCCAGAAGGTGTCGGGTAAATAGTTCGGTTAACTTCTCTTTGCGTTGCTGGAAATCCATGTCCATCTCTAAAAGCGTGGTATTGGTGTGTTCCAGATAGGCGAGATATTCCAACTGGTCAGCAGAGAGATTATCCCGCAGCTCACCAGTGACGCCGTTCGCAACCTTCCACTGTTCGGCATCCATCCCCAGCATGATTTTATTCAGCATCCGATCTTCATTGATGTAATGATGGGCTTTGGTCGGCTTGTCCTGACGCGCTCTTGATACAACTAAAGCTGCACACATCCGCTTGTGAAAATCACAAGTGTGTACTCGGTTTTTGCGCCAGTTATCTACGGCTACACGATGTTGTTCAGGTGAAATAGCAATCAGCCGTTTTTCACATTCGATGAAATAACGGCGAGCAATACGGCCTTGTTCGTTATTTTCAACCATTGATAGCTCTTTCGCCGTATCCAGCGATAACGCATATTCTTTACTTCGGCGGTCCCCACCCCGTTGCTTTTGGTTCCCCAGATTTGGGGAATCAAATTCAGTACCATTCAGGATGTTTTCACCAAATTTGGCGACAACATAGTCAATGCCTTCGATAAAGCCGTATTGGTCAATGCGGTCTTTGAGCCATGTTGAGAAATCACGCCCCACCTCCAGAAAGGTATGTAGTTCACGCGCATCAACCGCACGAATTTGGTGACCTGCAATCTCTACCGGTTTTAAATTGAATAGCTCGTTCATGCAGCCACCCCGCTCTCAATGTTGAAAGCAGCCGTATTTAGCAGCTCATCAATGTGGTGGAACATAGGGATAGCCATCCCTAGAGACATGTTTTTGTCGAATGCGCTGGCGAGTAAATAAATCAGGCTTGTCGCATTATCAACGTGCTGCCATGTATCGATCCTGAGTTGAGAGTTGTTGATGTTGCGGATCAATTCGTCTGCCTTACCAGCGCATTCAGCGGCATAACAAAGCTGCGTTACATGTAGCGTATCTTCGCCAGTATCTGGGCTAGCAGTAAGCAGAACGGCATGAGTAATTGAACGAGCCACTGCAATCAGGGATTGGATTTCTCCGATGTGTTTATCGATATTAGTTTTCATGCTGCCACCTCCTGAGCTGGAGAACGGCTCAGAAACACCAACGGCAGGCCAGATAAACGCTGACGGGCTTCGGTTTCAGATTTGGCAAAAGCAGAGATAGTACGGATACGCTGAAAATCAGCAATACGACCACGGTTAGTGGCGATCAGGAATGTGTAAATCATGGTGAGTATACCTACGTCATGTGTGACATAGGCGGATCGGGTAGCCGCAAGACAGTGCCGACGTAGGCAAGCACAGGGGGAAGCTGTTTCTTTGGCTCCCGATCCATACTTCCCCAAAAACGGAGAGATCACCGGCATGATGCCAGTGATTGAAGTATGTGATACAAATTTTCCTACGTCAGTCATTGCTTGCGGGTGTCTAATCCGCCAGCCGTGTCGCTGGGTGTCTAGGCCAGCAACGTCCAGAACTGTAGCTGTTTGGCTGAATTTAGGCAAGCCGATGCCCTGAGCAAGAAGCCCATATTTAAATGTATTCATAATTATTTACTCTGGATGGTTAGCTTTTAGCTATTTGTAGGTAGGCTTTTTGAAGAAAGGACTCCAGCAATTCAGCAGAAGAACTGAACAACCAAGGGTCATAACTACAACAGATTGCCAATATGAGGCTCATGGTTATTTCATCCATTAGTTGGCGCTCTTGGTCTGTTGTTTATCTGAGGGATAAAGTGCGAGGACATTATTCAGGATGGCGGGATCTAGTGGTGGAAGAGAGTATTTGCTTCGTTTCAGATTGATGAGCTGCGCCACTTTCTCAGCGTCTTCTCTGCTGGTTATCTGGTAGCGCAAGTGATCGCCGATGCCGTCAGGGTTTAACTCCTTAGCTCGGTGAAACATGATTCCTAATACTCGCTCTAGTTTAGTTGGGTAATTGCGACCGCTTGATAAACGGCAGCGATAAAGAATGTCATTTTCGGTGATGCCTTGGGGGCTGCTCAGGATAACTTCGTAAGCTCTAATGACTTTTGGGATTTTGTTCATGGTGGTATTATCTCTCTGCTGATTGAGGGTCGTGCTGCTTTGTGGTGCGGCCTTTTCTTTTTCTGTCATTACCGCTGTTGCTCTGCCATCCAGCGGCGAACATCTGCCACATTCCAGACGGTTACACGCTGACTTAGTTTGGTGCCTCGTGGAAACTTTCCAGACGCTTGCCAATCCCACAAAGTATTCAGCCCAATACCTAAAACCTTGTGCAGAACCTTTGGACGAACAAAACCTTCTGCTGGTAATGAGATTTGTTGATTTGTCATATGTTTTCTCCAGAAACAAAAAAACCGGCTCGAGGCCGGTATGAATTTTGGGTACAAAAAAACCCGCACTTGGCGGGTTCAGTTGGCTGCTTTTAAAGCAGAATCATAGGTGTTTTAATGTTTTATTTATAAAACGCCTATGATTGGTAAATCCTAACGCTGGCTCGATAAATAGTCAATAGCTTTGTATTAACCCGATATCAAACAACAAGTCTAAGTATTTCCGCTGATTGTCCATTTGCATACTGAGCCCAGTCACTCATCAACCTACTGCGTTTTTCAAAAATATCACTACGCCAATAAGCCGCCTCAGCACCGTCTGCTATTTTATGAGCAAGTGATAACTCGCACACCTCGCGGGAATAACTGGTCTGTTCTGCCGCCCAATCTCTAAAGGTGGAACGAAAACCATGTACGGTTAAATCGCCTCTGCCCATGCGCCGTAATGTCATTGTCATTGCTTGGTTTGATAGTGGTTTATTTTTTCTCTGTCCGGCAAATAAATAAGGGCTTCCGTCAATTTTTGGTAATGATGATAGTAATGATAGGGCACTAGCACATAAAGGAACCCGATGCTCTTTGCCTGCTTTCATCCGTTCTGCGGGAATAGTCCAAATGGCCGTTTCCAAATTAATCTCTTTCCACATGGCTCCAATCACTTCATTGGTTCTGCACGCTGTTAGAATAGCGAATCTGAGAGCTATCGCACCAAAACCTTCCTGCTTGGAAAGCAAAGTTATAAATGCTGGTAATTCGGCATATGGTAATGCGGCATGATGTTTAACTGATTGGATCTTAGATCGCTTTGGCATCAACTTATCTAAATGCCCACGCCATCTGGCTGGATTCTCTCCGCTCCGTAATCCTCGAGCTTTTGCGGCATCAAGTACCAGTTCAATTCTGTTTCTGACTCGACTTGCTGTTTCTGTTTTGGCCTGCCAGATCGGGGTTAAAATTGACAGAACGTGTTCAGTGGTAATGCTTTCGGTAGGCATATCACCAATCAATGGGAATACATAAGTAGAGAGTGTATTAGTCCATTGTTGGGCATGTTTAGCGTTCTTCCAGCCAGAACGGTGAGCCTCAATATAAGATAGAGCGATATCCCTAAAACTAATTGCCCGTTCTCTTTCCAGTTCCGCTGCCAATCTGTCAGCTTCTTTCTGTTTTCGTACCGCATCCCGAATAGCTATGGGGTCGTCACCATTCTTAACAATCCGATGGGCATCCTGAGCCAATGAGCGAGCAACTGCCAGGGTAATATCTGGATATGAACCCAGCCCCATATCTCTTAACTTACCAGCTATTCGATACCGAAAAATCCATGATGCGCCTTTACTCTGGCCGATCTTCAGATATAAGCCATCACCATCATTTGTCATACCAGCAGTTCCAGCTTTAACTAAGCCATCAATGGTTTTTACAGTTAGTTTGCCCACGAGATTCCACCTTTATCACATCGGCCCATATCTCAGCCCATACTAATAATGATAGCTGGTTTCGGTTTGTTTCGGGTTAATGCAAACGATTATATATCTAATTCCATGTTTATATTGTGATAATTATTGAGTTGATGGGTTTAATTGGAGTTTGCCGGGTTAATAATAGGCGGAGCTGTGCTCCGCCATTTTGTTTCTGCAATAGCCTAATATGGCACCGCAACACCGTTGGCCGATAATTTGCCATTCACCATCCGCAGTTTTGTTGCAATGTGCCCGGCAGATACAGGTTCCAGATAACCATCTAATAACAGATCTGGCAATAACGCCGCCACAGGGGCAAATTGTTGTGTCAGCGCTTGCGTCACCTCTAACGATAAATCCCCTTGCAGCAACGAGCGCATCGACTCAACTCCATGCACCTGCGAGACATCAAAAGGCCGAGTCGTCAGTTGCCCGTGCATACGGATCGGTTCCCGATTCAGCTTCAAATCAAAGGGCTCTAATTTAAAATGCACCCCTGTGCGGGTAATCAAATTAAGTCCGGCTTTCCATTTCGCCAGATTGGCCGCATCCAGCCCGGAGTTCATCAGCAACGCTTCAAAACCCTGCCGGTTCACACCACCCAAGGCCAGACCCGCCGTTAAATCGCTGAGCTGATAATCATTCTGCTGACTACGGTAAGAAAGATGACGAACATTCGAATGGCTATTCACATCAACCACACTGAGCAAACCATCGCGGTTTTCACTCACTCCAGTCTGCCAGTGCCACTGCGTTAACTGTAACTGGCGATCAGGTTGGCGTAAATCGAGCTGTTCCAGCAGCAAATTGGCCTGTGGCATTAACCAGAGCCCGTCGTTTTCTGTCAGCTGCGAGTTAACCAACAGTTTCCCCAACTGACCCCGCGCCTCAGTTTGCTCGTTGCGCCACTGCATTCCCTGCCATAAGACAGACAGATCGATCTGCTTATCAGCAGCGAGTGTAACTTCCGCATTGAACGGTGCCACCAGCCACGTCAGTTCATCCCGCAACCAGTTCCATTGTGCCATCTCAATGCCAGCCACAATGTCACCCGTTACACCATTGACCTGCCAGTAAAATCGATGAGGGATATCAGGCATGTCAGGCCGCTCTGCAAACACACCTTGTCGCATGTTGATATGTGCAGAGCCTTGGGTAAATCCGGGAAAAAGGTGTTGCTGTAATTCGATATACAGCTCAACGGGCCCTAATTGCTGTAACCAGCGACGCAGCTGGTTATCTCCGTTCAGCGCCGGAGAAACCGCCAGTAACTGCGCAGGCTCCGCGATCATCAGATGGAGTTCTGCTTTTCGGGTGAACAGATTTTTTTCCTGATCAAACCAACTGGTGGCAATACCAGGCGTCTGGCTGGCTTTTAGCAGCCATTGCGATAACAGGCGATCGCTCTGATAACCAGTGAACCAGATCATAGCCAGCAGTAACGATAAACTGCTGGCTGCAAACCAAAATACTATTTTTTGGTATTTACGCATCACACATCCTTTATGCGGCGCCGGATAACTCTCATCCGGCAGCAACATAAAGGAGGGATATGACAAGGCTATGACATTGACGTCATCAGCAGATGATTACTCGCGGGGATTTCGGTATTCATTGACCGGCACAACGTTGCCATTAGCTGTTAACTCGCCACCGCGTAACAACAAATGACTTGTCAGCCCTTTGTTATCCGATTTAACAAACCCTTGTTGTTGTAATGCGGCCAGTTGTTGCTGAAACTCTGCTGCCAGCCCCGACACCACCTTCGGTTCTGCGGATACGGTTAAATCACCCTGCACCATGTACTTAAATGGATCGGGCGTATCGGCAGCACTCGCCCGCATCAATTGTTCCACTTCAAACGGCAGTGTTTCCAGCTTACCGCTGGCGGTCACCATCGCTTTATTCAGTTTCATACGCGATGACGTCAATTCCAGTCTCATACTTTTCGTGGTGATTTTATTGAGACTTTTCATCATCTGAATGAAGTCCGGCTTCTCTGCATCCACCAGTTGTGCCAGCTCTTCAAATCCCTGCTTATTTAATCCGCTGAAGTTGAGCCCTACCGATAAATCTTCCAGACTGAACTTATCTTGTGGTGTGTTCAGCGATAAATTTGACAACGAAATCCGGTGTTTGAAATTCAACGTAACACCTGTTTCTGAAGGTGATTCATCCATCGTGGTATCAAATTGAAACTTGCCCATCTCGCCTTTGCCATCTGGTGCCGAGAAACGCATCCCCTCCAGGGTCATATGCCCTTCCGGCGAGATCCAGGTGCGCGCAAAGCGACGCAACAGCGTGCTGCCCTCCAAAGGCATAATTTCCAGATCACCTTGTGCTGCGGGCTTATTGTTAACTTTAAGCCCCTGCCAACCGTAGTGAAATTCCAGCATATTTTTAAAGTTGCCTTGCAGTGTTAACTCTGCCGCACCGACCTTCACCATGTTATCAGGATGCTCAATCATCCAGTTATCCATGCTCAGACGCAGATCAACACCTTGGTTATAGGCAGTGAATTTCCAGGCCAGCATGATGGGCAAAGATGCAGGCACCGCCTGTTGCGCTACCAAATCAGCCATGCTGCCCCGCGACATATCTAATGTGGCATCACCGGTAACAATCAACGGTAGTACGGAATTAGAAACATTCACAAACAACTCAACCGGTTTTTGCTGCTCTGCCGGCAACGGTTCCGTCATCGCATCCTGGACTTCGCGTAATGATTCCGGATCATCACTGTCCACTTGCGCAGCATTCTGGTTTTGTCGCATCTGCTGATTGAACACCACCAGATGCAGCACACCATCGCGGGAAAAAGGCATGGTCGATTTAGGATACCAACTGGCACGCATCACACCGCTACGGTTAATGCTTTCGACACTCGACAGGATATGTTCATCCAGTGATTTGACAGTGTACCAACTGGCCGCGGCAGTAGCGGCACATCCGGCAACCAACAGACCCCATACCGTAAATTTAGTGATTGTTGAACTCATAACCCCGTCCCTCGTCGTATAGACTTATCCATAAATTGCGCATCACATTTAGTTGCTGTGAAAATATCACAGTAGTGGACTGAACAAATAAAATACATTTTCCAGCATACGTTGTATCCACGGGCGATCTCGCCACTCGGTCAGTTCGAGGCGTTTGGCATCCAATAAATAACGTTGCTGTAGCTCTTTCAGCATAGTCGCAAATGAGTGATCGTCCACCAAGAGCGTGACTTCAAAATTGAGCCACAGACTGCGTTTGTCCAGATTTACCGAGCCAATCAACGCAAGATCATCATCGACTAATACACTTTTGGTATGCAGTAAGCCTTTACGGGAACGGTGGATCTCCACTCCCGATGTCAGCAACTCATCCAAAAAGGCATTACAAGCAAAACTAACCATCCGGGAATCGTTACGTTCAGGAATAATCAGTTTCACTGATACCCCCCGATCGGCGGCAGATTGCAACGCCGCCACCAGCGGATCATCCGGTACAAAATAGGGCGTGGTGAGCACCAGACTATGCTCGGCCTGATAAATGGCTTGCAATAGAATTTGTTGAACACAGTCGCCACCGGCAAACGGCCCGGAAGGCACCAGCTGAATGTGGTGCCCTTTCTCAGTCCAGTATTCCGGTTCATGGCGTTGCGAATCCAGCAAGCGTTCGCCGGTCTCCATTTCCCAGTCACGCACAAACAGCGACCACATCACCGGTACCACTGGTCCCTGCACTCGCACCATGACATCAACCCACTGACCCACACCGCTATCCAATTTAAAGATCTGCGGATCAACCAGATTCATCGAGCCGGTGTAGGCGACGCAGTCATCCACTATCATTAGTTTACGGTGCATACGCAGATCCTGCCGGTGAAATGGCATCCGCCACGCTTTCGCTGGTAAGACCTCAACTAAGCGAACACCGGCCTCACGCAACTGCCCCGGCCAGTCAGTATCAAAAAAATCTGCACTGCCGACAGAATCAAGCAGTACCCGACAATCCACCCCACGTCGCGCGGCCTGAATCAATGCCTCTGCAACCACATCAACCTGCCCGCCCGCCTGCCAGATATAAAACTCCAGATAGCAGGATGTATTAGCCTGCTGAATATCCGTAACCAGGTGCTGCAGAATTTCCTCCGGTTCGGATAACAGCGCCATACGGTTTCCGCCCAGCAACGGCATGCCTAAGCGTGATTGGATCAACGCCACCAACGGATTCGCTTTGACCGAAGGCGTCACTGGCTGATGAGGAAAACTCGCGATCAGATGCTGCAACCACGCCACATATGGCCAATACATCGCTTGTGCTCGTTGCGCCCGCCGCCGCCCCAGCCGGATTTCACCGAGAATAAGATAAGCCGACACGCCCAACACCGGGATCGCGAGGATCAATGCCAACCACGCCAGTGAAACCCCGATCGGACGCCGTTTCATGATCACCCGCAGAACGACTCCCACCACCAGCAAGGCATAAAATCCAAAGACCAGAAAACCAAAAAGGTTATACAGCACATCCAACACCGTCATCTGCGGTCGCATTTATTCATCCTCACTCTCTACACTGGCATGATACGCAACGAATGCTATGATGAGCCCGCGTTTATAGGCTATTTGATAAGGCGGTATCATGTTGCACGCTCTTCTTTTAACTCTATCTCTCAGCAGCCAAACTGCAGGGCCAATTGATATTACAGAGCAAGAATTAACTCAATATGTGAACCAAAAAGCCAAATACCAACAGCAGTATGGCTTACCCGGCTTATTTGATGTCGATTTAAATATCGACTCCATGCAAGTGCGTCTGGGTCGTCAGAAAGCCAATATGGCGCAAGTGCTGAGTAATGGGCGTTTTACACTGACACTTCCCGGCCAACCCGCAGTGGATGGCACAATCACCGCCGATTTTGAGGCAAAACCCCGCTACCATCTGCAAAATGGCGCGATCTATCTCGACAACTTCACACTGACCAGCTATCAAATTAAACCAGCCACAGTACAGGAGCAATTTGCACCGCTGGTAGGCTATCTGGTACAAGGCTTACAAAGCCGGCTGGAACAACAACCCGCGTATGTGCTTAACACCAAAGATAAAGAGCAATTGTGGTTGAAACAGCATGTCACACGATTTGAATTGTTACCGGGTAAATTAAGACTGCATACGGATAAATAGGATCAACGGAATGAGCTCACCGCGACACCCGTCACCTTGTTTCGCTCTGATCTGGCTAGTGCTGTCAGCATTATTATTAGTTGGCTGCCAAAGTCAGATGTCGGAATCGCCGCACTACGCATCCGGGTTAAGTGACCCGGCGTATGCCCGCTCTGCGTTATATGAACAATATCAGCAGTGGCAAGGCGTTCCTTACCGAACCGGAGGCGAGAGTCGTCGCGGTGTCGATTGTTCTGCGTTTATGCAACTCACGTTTCGCGAGCAATTCGCCATGCAGCTACCTCGTGATACTGATAGCCAAGCCCAGATCGGACGCGCTATTTCCAGCCGCCAATTACGCCCTGGCGATCTGGTGTTCTTTAATATTGGTCGCAGCACGCGTCATGTTGGTGTGATGGTGGAAAAAAATAAATTCCTGCATGCCTCGAGCAGTAAAGGCGTGATGATCTCCGATCTGAATCAACCTTATTGGCAGCGTTATTACTGGCAGGCCCGGCGTTTATCACAATAATCAAATTAGATATACCCAAAGTAATTGGAGTTGCAGCAAGGCGACAAGTGAGTGAATCCCCATGAGCATAGAGATGCTATGTGATTGGGGTGAATGAACGCCGTCAACGACGCTGCAACTTCAAGTACGACGGATATAAAGCTGCCAATTCATGGCCGACATCGTACAATTAATTATTATATGACAGTGAGTTAACCTATTTATGCAATGGACCATTTTAGGGGCCGGCGCCGTGGGTTCTTTGTTTGCCACCCACCTGCAACGCATCGGCCAGAAAGTTAATCTGCTCGACACCCGTCAGCCACACCGGCAACAAGCTAAACCCATGCTGTTGGAACAGCTGGATGGTTCAATTTGCATGTGTGAACTTGATTGCATCGGCTATCAGGATCTGGCGCAAATTAGCTGTTTGCTGGTCACCACCAAAGTCTGGCAGGTCACCCATGCCCTACAACCGCTGGTCGGTATACTGCCAGAATCTTGCCCGATTGTGCTGCTGCATAACGGCATGGGCACCGCTGAATGGCTGACCGAACATTTCCCGCATAACCCGTTATTAGCCGGCGTCACCAGTTGTGGCGCACTGAAAAATGATGCCTGCCATATTAAACATACCGGCTTTGGCGAAACCTGGCTGGGTGCACTTAATTCCGCTGGAGCACAGTGGCAAACATTAGTGTCACCACTAGCAGATGCATTAGGGCATGCCGCCTGGAGCGAGCATATTCAGGAACGGCAGTGGCAAAAATTGGTGGTCAATGCAGTCATTAATCCATTATCCGCGGTTTATAATCAGCAAAATGGCATCCTGTTACAGCATCAGGATGACATCGCCGAACTGTGTCTGGAATTACAGCCATTATTATTGCAACAAGGTCTGACGAAAACAGCCAGTGAATGGCGAGAGCTGGTTTTGCAGGTAGTTGATCGCACCGCGCAAAATTACTCATCCATGCAACAAGATCTCGCCAATCGACGCCGAACTGAGATTGATTACATTACCGGTTATCTATTGCAGCAAGCAGAACGAAGTGGCCTTGAACTCCCGCAGCACCGTGCGCTATACCTAAAAGTCAAAGCATTAGAATCACAATTTGTCACCGTATAAGGATGAACATAATGAGCAAAAGAGCACTGGTTATTATTGCCCCCGGTTGTGAAGAGATTGAAGCGGTAACCAGCATCGATACGCTGGTGCGCGGAAATATAAAAGTCACAGTCGCATCAATTAACCCCAACAAACAGCGCGCAGTCGTCGCCTCTCGTGGTGTGCATCTGGTTGCAGATCATTTACTGGAAGAAGTCGCGCACGAGACGTTTGATGTGATCGTATTGCCCGGCGGTTTACCGGGAGCTGAATATCTGCGTGATAACCCGATGGTCATTGAGCTGTTGAAAAAACAACGAGCCAACGAATTGTGGCGTGCCGCAATTTGTGCCACGCCAGCATTTGTTTTAGCTCATTATGATCTGATTGGTGATGCTCTGGTTACTGGTTACCCCGGCACACAAAGTCAGTTACCCGCCAAACAACTCCGCCAAGATCGTGTCGTCGTGGATAAACCTAACAAACTGATCACCAGCCAAGGCCCCGCCACCAGCATCGATTTTGCGTTGGCAATTGTTGCCGAGTTGCAAGGTAAAGAAAATGCGGCACAGGTGCGTAAGGATATGCTGGCTTAATAACTAGCTTTTGCCTCTTAGCTGAGAGGCGGCAGGTCACCAATTCAAAAGTCGACTGTGCGCCGCAAGGATGCGGCGCCCAAGCCTCCATGGATGGATTTACGGCGTGTCAGCGTTGAATTGGTGACCTGCGCCATATTCCAGCTACTTACTCCCCGCTGGAGAACATATTTTTAATCCAATCTACCGGCGTACTGCTGCAACTTTCTGCAGGCGGCAATTTATCTGCCCGCGCTGGCAGCATCATCGCACCACCACAACCACTGGCGACTGGTTTACCCTCGATATTGAAGTTCACCATGGTAATGCCCTGCGGCACAGACAATTTCAGTGAATTCACGCCGCGACGTGCCATATAATCGCTGAATAAAGGCAATGCGCCATTGGCACCCGTCAGGCCCGCAGGCTTGTTATCGTCGCGTCCAACCCAAGTGGTGATCAGCTCGTCGTTATCCAGACCCGTAAACCAGGCGTCACGCAGGTTATCGGTCGTACCTGTTTTACCGGCCAGCACTGCATTCGGAAATTTAGCCGCCAGACTACGCGCCGTGCCTAAGCTAGCCACTTTCGTCATGGTAAACAACGTCAGATAAGCAGACTGACTATCGATGCGGCGTTCAGCTTTCTCAGCCCGCTGATATAACACCTTGTCATTGCTATCCTGAATGGTACGGATCGCGGTCAGCGGTTGATATAAACCTTGCGTTGCCAACGTCAGATAGGCCTGATTTACCTCAAAGGGCGATAACTCCAAAATGCCCAAAAACAGCGATGGGAAAAGTGGGATTTCTTGCGTTACACCGAGTTTTTTCAGTGTTTCCGCCACCGCAGGAACCCCTACGGCCATCCCTAAACGAACCGTCGGTACGTTGAGCGAATTAGCCATCGCCGCATATAACGGCACCGAACCACGATAGGTTTTATCATAGTTCTGTGGTGCCCAGGTTTTACCGCCCTGATTACGCAACTGTAATGGTTCATCTTTTAGCGGCGTCGCCAACTGATAGCCCTGATCCAGTGCGGTCAGATAGACTGCTGGCTTAACCTGAGAACCAATCGGACGACGCGCATCGAGCGCGCGGTTTAACCCGGCATAACTGGTATCACGCCCGCCCACTAACGCCGACACCTCACCGGAATGACGGTTGGTTACCACCATCGCACCTTGTAATTCCTTACGGTTCAGCCGTTTTTCAATGCTATCCAGCTGCGAGGAAACCGATTCTTCCGCCGCTTGCTGCGCCACCGGATCGAGACTGGTGAAAATCTTCAGCCCAGACTGCTTAAGGAAGCCCTCACCAAATCGCTGGCGTAACTCACGACGCAGCAAATTCATAAAGGCTGGTGTGCGACCAAAAGTCATCTGCCCGCGCTCCAGTAAACCAAGCGGACGAGCGGCATACAGCTGGAACTGTTCCGGTGTTAGCTGATTATTTTCCAGCATCAACCGCAAAATCATGTCACGACGTTGTTGCGCCCGTTCTGGATAACGCCATGGATCGTAATAAGACGGACCGCGAACCATAGTGACCAACAACGCCATTTGATCCGGCTCCAGCTCATTGAGTGGCATACCGAAATAGAAATACGACGCCAGACCAAAGCCATACACACCTTGTGCATAGTTCTGACCGAGGTAGATCTCGTTCATGTAAGTTTCGAGGATCTGGTTTTTCTCATAACGGTAATCGATGATCACCGCCATGTAAGCTTCCTGCACCTTACGCATCAGGCTACGTTCACGGGTCAGAAAATAGTTTTTCGCCAACTGCTGGGTAAGCGTACTGCCACCCTGTACCGCATGCCCAGCGCGTAAATTGGCCAGAAATGCACGGCCAATTGATAAGATAGAGACCCCGCCATGATTGTAAAAATCACGATCTTCCACCAGCAACAGCATATTGCTGAACATTTGTGGCACCTGATTGATGCGCAGCAAAATACGATCTTCGATCTCATCGCCACTGAGACGATCGAGCAATACCGGATCCATGCGCACATACGCCAGCTCGCGTTGATTATCCGCATTCTGAATACTCGCCAAACGCTGACCGCTGAAACTCAGCAACAACGGACGTGTCTTTTCTGCACCATCGGCAAAATCAAATGAACGGCGGATCACCAGCATCCGCTGACCATTCACCGCATATTGCCCCGGCCCCTGTGGACGGGCACTTTCGCGATAATTGAGTAATTTCAGCTCATGCAGCATTTGCTGCACAGACAAGCGCTGCCCCGGAAATAGCTCCAATGGACGGCTATATACCACAGCGGGAAGCTGCCATTTCTGACCATCAAACTTACTGTGGATCAGACTGTCGAGATAGATGCCGAACATCACCATGAAGGCAATGCCAACTAAGCCGATCTTAATTGCGAAACGTATCCAACGGCGCCAGTGCCAGAATGGATATCCCGTGACTTTCTTTTTTACCGGTTTCTTTGCCAAAATGAATTAATCCTTTTACATCAGTCGTTTCACTGTTTTTGTCGGCATCGCTTCTAGCGGGTCATCGGGCCAAAAATGTTTCGGATAGCGTCCTCTGCCCTCTTTTTTTACATCGTTATACGCCCCTTGCCAGAAGGCCACCAGATCCTGAGTGATCTGTAACGGGCGTTTCGCCGGCGATAACAACTCGATTTGCAATGCTATCTTGCCATGGGCGACTTTCGGTGTGTCACGTTGACCAAACATCTCCTGAATACGTACCGCCAACACCGGTGCCCGTCCTGCGGCATAGCGCAATGGAATTCGGCTTCCGGTTGGTGCGGTAAAATGGGTGGGTAATAACTCATCAAGTTTTTGCTGCTGCGCCCAGCTTAAGTTCTCTTTCAAAATGCTCAGGAAGGATAATCGCCGCAGATCATCTAAACGCGATAAACCCTCCAGATGTGGTAATAACCACTGCTCCAGACTCGCTAATAACGTCGCATCGTCAGCCGCAGGCAATGCTAATTCCGGCAGCCATTCTGCCGCACAACGCCAGCGTTGCAACCACTGTTCGCTGTCTTCATGCCACGGTAAACACGCCAGACCATGCAAGCGGATCCCTTCCAGCAAACATTGCGATTTTTGCTCGGCACTCAGATCGGTTAATGGCTGACGCTTCAATACGATAGCACCTAGGCAGGCCTGTTTTTCCGCACGAACCCGCTCGGCTTTGCTATCCCAACCCAGATGGGTGGTTTCACGAAACAGCTGTGGTTGCATGCTCTGCAATGTAACGATATTCAATGGCTCTGCGGAATAAATGCGTAAACCTTGTTCCGTTTGTTGCAGTGACACTGCCACCAGCCACTCTTTACCCTGACAAGGGTGATCAAACAGCAGATCTGCGCGCTGACCATTCGCCAGTTGATAACGTAATTCACTACTGTTTTTCGCGATACGATCCGGCCATGCCAGCGCACACAGCAGATCAATCTGCGCCACAGAACAAGACGGCAAAACACCTTGGCCGTTTAACCGTTGCCACCAACGTTGTGCCGCCGGGCGCAAGCTGTGACTTAAGCGCTGAAGCTGCACAGAGACAGGCTCATTGCCCAACACGCGCTCTTCTTGTAACGCCACCAGATAACAGGCAGCAGCCAGCAGATCTGCATAACCTTGCTGTTCCAGCGCCTGTGCCCCTAATAACAAATGCCCCAAGCGTGGTTCACAAGGTAAGGCTGCAAGCTGATGGCCTTTATCAGTTAATTTATGCTGCGCATCAAAGACCTCCAACCATTGCAACAACTGACGGCCTGCCGCCAAGGCCGCAGCTGGTGGTGGATCTAACAACGGTAATTGTTCCGGCGTACTGCCCCAAAGAGCGGCTTCCAATAGCAACGAGGATAAATCACTGTACAGGATCTCTGCCGGAGCCTGTTCTTCCAAGCGTTCCTGCGTTTCCTGGCTCCACAACCGATAACAAACACCGGGGCCTAAACGACCGGCACGCCCCGCACGTTGTGTCGCCGACGCTTTGGCGATCTGTTTGGTCTCTAGTCGCGTCACACCACTTTTTAAATCGAAACTGCTGCGTCGTTCCAGACCGCTATCAATCACGACCTGAATACCTTCTATAGTCAGCGACGTTTCCGCTACATTGGTCGCCAGTACGATTTTGCGTTGCCCGGCTGCACAAGGCAAAATCGCCCGCTGTTGTTCAGCAAACGGTAATCGACCGTGTAAACGTAACACGGCAATAGTGTCGGGTAAGCGTGGCTGCAGCCATTCTGCCAAACGATCAATTTCACCGGCTCCGGGCAGAAACACTAACAAGCTGCCTTGCTCATTTGAAATCGCATCAACAATCACCGAACCCCATTGTGGCGCTAACGGTTGCAGCCGGTTTACCGGCTGATAATGATAAGTGATCGGATAGCTGCGACCGGGGCAATTCAGCACTGCAGCATCGGGTAAAAGTTGTGGTAGAGGTAAACCATCGAGAGTGGCTGACATCACCAGCAATGTCAGATCGGGCCGTAATGCTGCCTGACTTTCTAACGCAAACGCCAGTGCCGTATCTGCTTGCAAACTGCGTTCATGGAATTCATCAAAAATCAGCAAATCAACGCCACTCAGCTCCGGATCTTGCTGCAGCATGCGCGTCAAAATGCCTTCAGTGACAATTTCCAGCCGCGTCGCTTTACTGGTTTTCTGCTCACCACGCACGCGATAACCCACTTGCTGCCCGACCGGTTCACCAAGTTGCTGTGCCAGATAGAGTGCAATATTTCGCGCAGCCAAGCGGCGAGGTTCGAGCATGATAATACGGCCACTACCCGCCAATTGTTGTAACAAGAACAATGGCACTACCGTCGACTTACCCGCCCCCGGCGATGCCTGCAGGATCACCTGATTGTGCGAATGACACGCCTGCGCAAGTTGCGGCAACAGATCGTGGATGGGTAACTGCGACAAAATAGTTCTCCGTAATAATTCCTCGGTAAATGGCATCGAGGTTATGCTCGCCGGCATTGTGCCAAAGCTCTCATGACATTGAAACGCGCAAACCAATCGAGTAGGAGGCGGGATCACTCCCGCCGTCCTCTCACACCACCGTACGTGC
>ERZ650302.258-NODE-258-length-27842-cov-26.183287_pt1 | contig 27842 bp, 23 predicted proteins | sample MGYA00376238_ERZ650302 | MGnify/ENA primary metagenome ERZ650302 (study PRJEB26733, sample SAMN07839298) | wastewater metagenome | biome: urban; feature: wastewater treatment plant; material: waste water | place: USA: North Carolina | collected 2016-04-28 ... | reverse complement strand
TGATTTCTTCTTCCTTTGCACCGTCGAAGACCGGCGTCGCGAAGGGCACACCGGCCTCGAGATTAGCGGCCATCTCCATGATTTCGCTGTCGTTCAGCTGATCAAGATCTTCCGGCTTGCCGTTGCTGTTGTAGACCTGTTCGAGGAACGCGCGCACTTCCTTGGTTGCCGCGTTACGGCGAAGCATGTCACCAATCTTGAAGCCCAGGCCCTTCGCGGCCAAGCCGAGATGGACCTCAAGCACCTGACCGACGTTCATCCGTGAGGGAACACCGAGCGGGTTCAGAACGATATCGACCGGGCGGCCATCGGCCATGTGCGGCATATCTTCGACCGGAACGATGCGGGAAACGACGCCCTTGTTCCCGTGCCGTCCGGCCATCTTGTCACCCGACTGGAGACGGCGCTTGACGGCCACATAAACCTTGACCATCTTCTGTACGCCCGGCGGGAGTTCGTCGCCCTGCGTGAGTTTCTTGCGCTTCTCCTCAAACGCGACGTCAAAGTCCTTGCGGGTCTGCTCAAGGCCATCGCGCAGGGCTTCGAGTTGCTGCGCAACGTCCTCGTCCGCCATGCGAATGTCGAACCGGTGATGCGCGTCGATGCTCTCAAGATACTCGGCGGTAACCGTTGCGCCCTTTGCGAGGCGCTTCGGGCCACCGTTAGCCACTTTACCGATAATCAGACGCTCGACACGGGCAAAAGTGTCGCGCTCGACAATACGGAGTTGGTCAGCCAGATCCAGTTTGTAGCCACGCAAGTGATCGTCAATGATCGATTGAGCGCGCTTGTCACGCTCGATGCCTTCGCGCGTGAAAACTTGTACGTCAATCACCGTACCGGCGATACCCGACGGAACGCGCAGCGACGTATCCTTCACATCACTGGCCTTCTCGCCAAAAATGGCGCGCAACAACTTTTCTTCCGGCGTGAGTGTGGTTTCGCCCTTCGGGGTAACCTTGCCCACCAGCACATCGCCAGGCTGGACCTTGTCCATCTCGGCAATGTTGTGTACGAGGCGGACGGGGCCGGTACCAATCTTCTGGCCGATGGCGCGGCCCTCAGCCAGCACCGTGCCGTGGCCCTTGAGCTTGTAGCGCAGTTCAGCCTGATCCTTGGCCTGGCTCTTCACGGTTTCAGGGCGTGCCTGCAGGATGTAGAGCTGGCCGTCGGTGCCGTCCTTGCCCCACTCGATGTCCATGGGGCGGCCGTAGTGCTGCTCGATCACCAGGGCGTAGTGGGCCAGTTGCTCCACGTCGGCGTCGGTCAGCGAGTAACGGTTGCGCTGCTCGGCAGGCACGTCGATGGTCTTGACCAGCTTGCGGGTGGCGGCCTTTTCTTCAGGTGTAGAGAACACCATCTGGATCAGCTTGGAGCCCAGGTTGCGGCGGATCACTGCTTTTTTGCCCGCCTTGAGCATGGGCTTGTGCACGTAGAACTCGTCGGGGTTCACGGCGCCCTGCACCACGGTTTCGCCCAGGCCATAGCTGCTGGTGATGAACACCACGTCTTCAAAGCCGGATTCGGTGTCGATGGTGAACATCACACCGGCCGCGCCCAGGTCCGAGCGCACCATGCGCTGCACACCGGCCGACAGGGCCACCACGTCGTGCTCGAAACCCTTGTGCACGCGGTAGGAGATGGCGCGGTCGTTGTACAGCGACGCGAACACTTCCTTCATCTTGTGCATGACTTCGTCGATGCCCACCACGTTCAGGAAGGTTTCCTGCTGGCCAGCAAACGATGCGTCGGGCAAGTCTTCGGCCGTGGCAGACGAGCGCACGGCAAACGATGCGTTGGGGTTGCCAGCGCTGAGCTTGGCAAATTCGTCGGCAATGGCTTTTTGCAGGTCGGCCGGGAAGGGCTGGGCCTCGACCATGGCGCGAATCTCGGCGCCGACCTGCGCGAGGGCGCGCACGTCTTCGGTGTCCAGGCTCTTGAGCTTGGCGCTGATCTTGTCGGCCAGGCCGTCGTAGGCCAGGAATTCGCGGAACGCGTGGGCGGTGGTGGCGAAGCCCGTGGGCACGCGCACGCCTTGCGGCAGTTGGGAGATCATTTCGCCGAGGCTGGCGTTTTTACCGCCAACGGCCTCGACATCGGTCATTCTCAGGTTTTCAAACGGTACGACCAGGGCGGTCGGGCTGAAAAGTGCAGACATGGGAAAGCTCCAGAAGTTGAAACCGGGTCTGCGTGCCGGGCCCTGGATGGCTCCTGGCAGGCGGCCATGCACGGCCTGAGGCTTTGTCGTTGTGGTTGTGGGCCGACGCGGTGCATGGTGAGAATTGGATAATTGAGACAATTGTAGGCCCGAGCTTCTGGCAACGGGCTGACGCTTTCACGCGACTGACGCGAAACGGGTCTTTGCCATCTTTTGGTGGTGTCCACCCCGCTGGCGCAAGCCGCATCCAAAAAAAGGGGCTCCATGCACTCGCGCACCGTATTTTTTGTCTCTGACGGCACCGGCATCACCGCCGAAACCTTCGGCAACGCCATCCTGGCCCAGTTCGACATGAAGCCGCGCCATGTGCGCCTACCCTTCATCGACACCGTGGACAAGGCCCACCAGGCGGTGCGGCAGATCAACCACACCGGCGAGGTCGAGGGCAAAAAGCCCATCGTCTTCACCACCCTGGTCAACATGGAGGTGCTTAAAGTGATCCAGGACGGCTGCAAGGGCATGCTGCTGGACATGTTTGGCACCTTTGTGCACCCGCTGGAGCAAGAGCTGGGCATCAAGTCGCACCACCGCGTGGGGCGCTTCAGTGACGTGAGCCGCAGCAAGGAATACACGGACCGCATCGAGGCCATCAACTTCAGCCTGGCCCACGACGACGGCCAGAGCAACCGCGACCTGGCCGGTGCCGACGTGATCCTGGTGGGCGTGAGCCGCAGCGGCAAAACCCCCACCAGCCTGTACCTGGCCATGCAGTGCGGCCTGAAAGCGGCCAACTACCCGCTGATTCCCGAAGACTTCGAGCGCCGCCAGCTGCCCCCTGCCCTGGTGCCGTTTCGCAGCAAGATCTTTGGCCTGACCATCAGCCCCGACCGCCTGGCCGAAATCCGTTCCGAGCGCCGCCCCAACTCCAAATACGCCAGCATCGAAAACTGCCGTGCCGAGGTGGCCGAGGCCGAGGCCATGATGCGCCGCGCGGGCATCCGGTGGCTGTCCACCACCACCAAGTCCATCGAAGAGATTGCGACGACCATCCTGCAGGAGATTCGGCCGGAGCGGCTGGTGTATTGATTCTGGCGCGCACTGCAGTCAGGTTCAGCAGGGCGCCTGTGTTTCCCCTCAGCTCGGCGCTCACGGTTCGATCGATGCTGCTAAAACTATCAAATTTATAGCTACAGGCGCATGTAGCACTAGCGCTTTCGCTCGTTTTGGCATGAAACTCCGCTGCAACGCCGAACAGCAGGCTCCGCAAGACGCAGCGGAGGCAGGCAATCCCAGGGGCCACAGCCCTCTTCACACGCCGCCCTACTTCACCGCAAACCGCACATTCGCGGTCTTCTTGCCCGGCAACGTCACCAGTGCCACCACCTTGGTGCCAGCAGCCACCTTGAAGGCGCCCTTTGCTTCGAGCTTGCCCTCGCCTGCGGGCGCCAGCACAGCCTCGGATTTTTCGGTGCCGTTGAGCAGGGTGAGCTTGGCGCTCACGCCCTCGGTCTTGGCGGGTTTGCCGTGGTCGCGCAGGTACAGGGTCAGGGTGTCGGGTTTGGCGACGAGTTCGTAGTCCATGTCGTTGGCTTCGGCCACGATGCCGCCGTGTTGGGGCTGGTGGTCGTGGCCTGCGCCGTGGTCGCCAGCGGCATGGGCGGCGGTGGTGGCCAAAGCTGCGAGGGCCAGGGCGGCGAAAAGTTGGCGGGTGGTTTTCATGAGAGTCCTTTCAAGGGGTGGATGAAAAAAGCAAATCTCAGAACGCTTCGGCGTTCTTGTCGTCCAGCAGGCGTTCGGCATCCTTGCGGCCAAACAGCCAGAACAGGGCCGGGGTGAGGAAGGTATCGAGCAGCGTGGAACTGATGAGGCCGCTGAAGATGACCACCGCCACCGGGTGCAGGATTTCGGTGCCGGGGCGTTCGGCCTCCAGCAGCAGCGGGGCCAGGGCAAACGCCGTGACCAGGGCGGTCATCAGCACGGGGCTCAGGCGCTCCAGCGAGCCGCGCACGATCATGGCGGTGTCAAAGCGCTCGCCTTCCACGCGCATCAGGTTGAGGTAGTGGCTCACCTTCAAGATGCCGTTGCGCACCGAGATGCCCGCCAACGTGATGAAGCCGATCAGCGCCGCCACCGACAGCGGCTGGCCCGACACCCACAGCCCCAGCACCGCACCCACCAGCGCCAGCGGGATGTTGGCCATGATGAGGGCCGACAGCGTGGCCGAGCGGTAGCGCGTGTACAGCACCACAAACATCAGCACCAGCGAGACGATGGCCAGCAGGCCCACGAGGCGGCTGGCTTCTTCCTGCGCCTGGAACTGGCCGCCCAGGGTGATGAAGTAGCCCTCAGGCAAGCGGGTGTCGCCCACGGCCTGGCGGATGTCGGCCACCACGTCGGACAGCGCCCGGCCCTGCGCGTTGGCCGAGAGCACGATGCGGCGCTTGCCGTCGTCGCGGCTGATCTGGTTGGGGCCGTCGCCTTCTTCGATGGTGGCCAGGCGCGACAGGGGCACGGGGCCGCGTGGTGTGTCGATCAGCACGCGCGCCAGGCCGTCGATGGAGCGTGCGCTGTCGGGCAGGCGCACCACCAGCGCAAAACGGCGGCTGCCTTCCACCACCTGGGCCACTTTCTCGCCCTCCACCAGCGTCTGCAGCGCGGCCAGCACCTGGGGTGCGGGCACGCCCATTTGCGCAGCGGCGGCGTAGTCCACGCGCACGGTGATCTGCGGCGCCAGCACCTGCTTTTCCACCTCCAGGTCGGCCAGGCCGGGGATGCCCGCCAGCCGCGCGCGCAGGGCCTCGGCCTGGCCGCGCAGGGTGTCCAGGTCGTCGCCAAAGAGCTTGATGGCGATCTGCGAGCGCACGCCCGACAGCATGTGGTCGATGCGGTGCGAGATGGGTTGGCCGATGGCGATGGCGGCAGGCAGGTGCGCGAGGCGGCTGCGGATGTCGGCCTGCACCTCGGCCATGCTGCGCTTGAGCTCGGCCGCAGGCAGCAGGCCCACGTCCAGCTCACTCACGTGCACGCCTTCGGCATGTTCGTCCAGCTCGGCGCGGCCGCTGCGCCGGCCCACGTGCGTGACCTCGGGCACCTGGCGCACCAGCACCTCGGCCTGGCGGGCCAGCGCGCTCGACTCGGCCAGCGTGACGCCGGGGTTGAGCCGCATGCCGATGAGCAGCGTGCCTTCGTTGAACGGCGGCAGGAACGTGGTCGGGAAGAACGGCACCGCCGCTGCCGACAGCGCCACCGCCACAGCGCTCACAGCCAGGGCCGTGCGCGGGCGCGCCAGCACGGCCACAAGCCCGTTGCGGTAGCGCGCCTTGAGCCAGGCCACCACGCGGGTGTCGCCGTGGTCGAGGTTCTTCATGCGCGGCAGCAGGTAGAAGGCCAGCACCGGCGTAACGGTGACCGACACCAGCAGCGAGGCCAGCGTGGACACGATGAACGCAATGCCCAGCGGCACAAACAGCCGCCCCTCGATGCCCGGCAGCGCAAACAGCGGCAGGAACACGAGCACGATGATGGCCGTGGCGTACAGGATGCCGGAGCGCACTTCCATCGACGCGAGCTTGACCACCTCGATGGGGTGCAGGCGGTGGTTTGGGTGCTTGGCGCGGTCCACCTTCAGGCGGCGCAGCACGTTTTCCACATCCACCACCGCATCGTCCACCAGGCCGCCGATGGCGATGGCCAGGCCGCCCAGCGTCATGGTGTTGATCGACAGGCCGAAGTACTTGAACACCAGCGCGGTGATGAAGATGGACACCGGGATGGCCGTGAGCGCAATCACCGTGGGCCTGAGCGTGCCGAGAAACACGAACAAAATCACCGCCACGAACACCGAGGCGCCCATGAGCTTGCCCTGCAGCGTGGTGACCGACGCCTCGATGAAGCTCGCCTGGCGGAAGGTGACGCGCGGCGCCTCCATGCCTGCGGGCAGCGAGTTCTTCAGGTCCACCAGCGCGGCCTCGATGCTGCGCGTGAGGCCGATGGTGTCGGCCGTGGGCTGCTTCTGGATGCCCAGGATGACGGCGCCCTGCCCTTCGAAGCCTGCGTCGCCACGTTTGGTGGCTGCGGCAAAAGTCGCGTCTGCCACCTGGCGCAGCAGCACGCTCTGGCCGTTTTTGGCGGTGAGGGCCAGGTTCTGCAGGTCTTCGAGCCGCGAGGTGCGGCCCAGGTGGCGGATGAGGTATTCGCGCCCGCCCAGCTCCAGAAACCCGCCCGAGGTGTTGGCCGCAAAGCCCTTGAGCGCGCCCGTGAGCTGGTCGTGCGTGATGCCCAGCGCTGCCATGCGCGCCGTGTCGGGCAGCACCTGAAACTGGCGCACCTCGCCACCGATGGGGATCACCTGCGCCACACCGGGGATGGCCATGAGGCGCGGGCGCAGCACCCAGTCGGCGTACTCGCGCACGGCCATGGGGGTGGTCTTGCCTGCGTCGATGGGGATGGCCACCTGCATGATCTCGCCCATGATGGAGCTGATGGGCCCCATGCGCGGCGTGATGCCGCTGGGCAGGCCCTCTTCCATGGACGACAGGCGTTCAGACACCATCTGGCGCGCCCGGTAGATCTCGGTGCTCCAGTCGAAGGTGACGTAGATGAACGACAGGCCCGCACTGGAGGTGGAGCGCACGCTCTCCACGCCGGGCAGGCCATTCATGGTGGTCTCCAGCGGGAAGGTGATGAGCTGCTCGACCTCTTCAGCGGCCATGCCGCCCGCCTCGGTCATGAGGGTGACGGTGGGTTTGTTGAGGTCGGGGAACACGTCCACCGGCGTGCGCGAGAGCGTGAAGGCACCGTAGGCCATGAGCACGGCTGCGGCGATGAGCACCAGCAGCCGGTTGGTCAGGCTGTTTTCTAGAAGCCACTTGAACATCGTGACTCCTTAGCGGACCTGGTTGATGAGCGTGGCGCCCTGCGTGGTCACGCGGTCGCCGGGCTTCAGGCCCGAGGTCACGGCCACCGAGGTGCCATCCAGCGGCACCGCCGTGACCACCCGTGGCGCAAAGCGCTCGGGCGACTCCTTGACCCAGACGATGGTCTGGTTGGCCGGGTTGCGCAGCAGCGCGGCAGCGGGCACCTGCACGCCATCGACCTTGTCGGTGGACTGCACGAACACGCGCACGGGTTGGCCTATTGCCAAGTGAGCCAAGGTGCCCAGCACAGACGAGTCGCCCGCAAACTGCAGCGGCTGCGCCTGATCACGCAGGCTGCGCGCCGCGCCCACAAAGCGCAGCGGCACACGCTGCCCACCCACGGCCAGCGTGGCACCGGCCACGCTCTGGGCCTGTGCCGGGTCGTAAGCCAGGGCCTCGATGCGCAGGCGCGATGGGTCTACCACCTCGAACACCAGTTCGCGCGCATCCACCACCTGCCCCGCCACGGCATTGGCCGAAGCGATCACCCCCGAAACGGGGGCCACCAGCGCATCGCGTGTGGCCAGGCCCGCGCCCACGGCGCCCAGGCGCTGGGTGAGGCTTTGCAGCTCGCTCTCGGCGGCTTCGATGTCCTTGCGCGGCACAGTGTCGGCCAGCTCCGTGAGGCGTTCGACGCGCCGTGCAGCGAGGTCGCGGGCAGCGCGCAGCTCGGCCTGCTGGGCCAGCTGGTTGGAGCGCTCGATGGCGCCTGCCGTGGGCACCACATAGGCCAGCACCTCGCCCTTGCGCACCGCCTGGCCCACACCGGGCAGGCCCTTGGGCCCGGCCTCCAGCCGCCCGGCCAACACGGCCTGCACCTTGCCGCCTGCGTTGGGGTCCATCACCACGGTGCCCGCCAGTTCAAAGGCCTTGGCGTGCTGCCCGGTGGCTGCCACCAGAGTGCGCACGCCCAGTTGGCGCTGCGCGGGTTTGGGCAGAAACACGCTGCCATCGGGCTGGCGGCTGGGGCCGTTGCCGGTGGGCGCGGGCGGCGCGTCGCCATGGTCGTGGCCGGGGCCTGCCAGGGCAGGCAGGGGGGCGCTGAGCACGGTGGCCAGCAGCAGGGTCAGGCAAGAGGGCATGGGGTGGAAGCGCTTCATGCGGCACCTCCCACGCGCTGGGCGTTGCCCATACGGGCAGCACGGCCCCGGCGCAGGCCCCACGCGGCGGCCAGCGCCAGCAGCACAGCGGCCACGGCGCCCATGATCAGCGCAGTGCGGCGGGCCAGCCCTGCGGGGGCGGCATCGGTGTGGGCGGCGGGGTGCAGGTCGATCTCGCCTGCGAGCAGGTCGGTGTCAGTGCCTGCGGCCACGGTGGCGGTGACGGGGCTCACGCCCTCGGCCAGCGGGGCGGCCAGGGTGGCCTGGAACTCGCCCTCGGCCACGCGGGTGACGGGCACGTTGGTGCCCGCGATGTCCAGCTCCAGCCGGGCGTCTTTCACGGGGCTGTTGTCGCCCGCGTGGTCCAGATAGAGCGCGATTTTTTGCCCGTCGAGCACGCCCACCAGTTCAAACAGGTCGGAGGTAGCAGCAAAGCGCGGCAGGGCTGTGCCCGCTGCGGCGGCGGGGGCTTCGCCATGGTCATGGCCTGCGCCAGCCAGCGCGGTCGGCGGTAGCAAGCCCAGCAGCAGGGCCAGGCCCAGGGTGGAAAAAGCGGAAGAGAGTTTCATGGTGTTCAGCAAAAGTGGTGAGGGCCTCAAGGGCGTCATTGCGGCAGCAGGCCCAGGGCCTGGCGCAGATGGGAGATGGCGGCGGCCGCATCGATGCGGGCGCGGGCCAGCTGGCGTTCGGCCTGGGCGGCCTCCAGCTCCACACGCAGGCGTGTGGGGCCGTCGGCTTCACCCAGTCGGAAGGCCTTGTCGACAAATCCGCGTGTGCCCTGCGCCAGCGCCGCGTGGCGTGCCAAGGCGTCGCGCTGGGCCTGCGTGGCCTTCACGCGGGCCATGGCGGCGGCGATGTCGGCGGCCAGGCGCCTCTGCTCCACGGCAGCACGCGCCTCGGCATCGATGGCATCGGCGCGTGCTGTAGCCTGTTTTGCCTGCGCACGGTCGCCCCCGCCCAGGGGTATGCGCAGACCCACGGTGAAGGTCTGCTGGTAGCGGTCGCCCGCCTGCTCGCGGCCGCGCGTGGCGGCCACCGTCAGCTCGGGGTTGGCACGGGTTTGCACGGCGGCCAGGTCGGCGGCGCGGCGGGCCACTTCGGCCTGGTCCTGCCAGTCGGCCGCCGCAGGGTGCTGGGCAGCGGCGGCCGTGGCGTCGGGCACGGGGGGCTCGGGCTCTGCCTCGTCCGCCAGCGCCAGGGTGGGCGCGGCCTGCACACCCCAGGCGGCCAGTGCGGCCTGCGCTGCGTCCCGCGCGCCCTGGGCCTCGGCCATGGCGGCTTCGGCCTGGGCCACTACGCCGTCGGCCTGCGCCTGGTCCGCGCGCGACAGGTCGCCCGCACGCACGCGGCGCGCCACGTCGGCGGCCAGGCGCTGCGCGTTCAGCAGCCGGTCTTGCGCCAGGGCCCAGTCGGCCTGCGCGCGCTGCGCGGCCCACCAGGCTTCGCGCACGGTGGCGGCCAGTTGCAGCTGCGAGGCGCGCTGGCGGCTGTCCAGCGCCTGCAGTTCCGCGTCGGCAAGTGCGGCCTTGCGGGCGCGCTCGCCGGGCAGCCACAGCGGCAGGGCCAGGCCCACTTCGGCTTCGCGGCTGCCCTGGTTGCTGCCGGGGCGGTCGGTTTTGGTGGACAGCTCCAGCGCCACGGGCTCGGCCGTCCAGGCCGTTGCTGCGCTGCGTGTGGCCTGCGCGGCTTCGCGCCGCAAAGCTGCAGACTGCGCATCTGGCTGGCGTTGCCAGGCCTGCTCGAACAGGGCCTGGAGCGTGAGGGGCCCTGTGCGGGGGTTAGAAGTCTGAGCCTGTGCGGCACTGCCTAGCAGTGCCCAGCCCAGCGCCATCACCACCAGCGCTGCGATGGGCTTGTGTTGTCGTTGTTTCGTTGATTGCATCCGATTCCTCTGCAATGGCCTGAGGGCCACAGGTTGAAATCGGCGAGGCGCGATGGGAGGGAGAAACGATCAACAGCGCGCGCAGGCGTCAGCGCACGCGTCGCGACTGCCCCGCAAGGCAGGTCTCGACCCACATCCAAATGAAAACGGGACAGCCCGGAGCCCCCGCCTCGCCGCTCAGGCGAGGACTGGCCAGTTGGGGCGTTCGGGGCGCGAAAGGGGAGCTGGCGGCCAGGCGGGTGCCGCCTGGGCCGGCGGACGGGCTGCAGTCACCACGATGGCGTGGTCACCCAGACTGTGCGCGAGACCGCTATCCGCGCCATGGCAGGCGTGACAGTCCATGTCCGCCGGGGTGGCGGTGGACGTTTTGGCGGGATGGGCAGGGGATTCGTCGGCCAAGTGATCGTGCACATGGTGGCCAAAGTGCGAGGCTTGCGGTGCGGCCTCGTGCCCACAATAGGGCGAAGCAGCCGCCCAGATGGACTGGAGCGGCATGAACACCAACAGGAAGATCAACAGCAAGCGGCGCATGAACGGCCGGATTTTAGTGAGGTTTGTAGAACCCCTACAAACAAAGCGGATCGCCCGGACCGATTCAACGGACTTTGTAGGATGGAAGGCCTACAGGCCGCACCACCTGCAGGGACGAGGGCAGCATCCGCTCCCTCACCCCCTGCGGCATCAAGCAGCAACTGCCTCGGGCTGCGCAGCCTGCGCCTTGGTACCTTCAGCCACCACGGGCGTGCGGATCAGGTGGTCGAACGCGCTCAAGGCGGCTGTGGCACCCGCACCGGCGGCAATCACGATCTGCTTGTAAGGCACCGTGGTGCAGTCGCCGGCGGCAAACACGCCGGGCACGTTGGTGTGGCCCTTGGCATCGATCACGATTTCGCCGAACTTGGAGAGCTCGACCGTGCCCTTGAGCCATTCGGTGTTGGGCACCAGGCCGATCTGCACGAACACACCTTCCAGCGGCACCAGGTGCTCTTCGCCGGTGGCGCGGTCCTTGTACTTCAGGCCGTTCACCTTGCCGTCGGCACCGGTGATTTCGGTGGTCTGCGCGTTGGTGTGGATGGTGACGTTGGGCAGGCTCTTGAGCTTGTTCACCAACACTGCGTCGGCCTTGAGCTGGTCGGCAAACTCGATGAGGGTGACGTGGGCCACCACACCGGCCAGGTCAATGGCTGCTTCCACCCCTGAATTACCGCCGCCGATCACGGCCGTGCGCTTGCCCTTGAACAGGGGGCCGTCGCAGTGCGGGCAGTAGGCCACACCCTTGTTCTTGTACTCGGCTTCGCCGGGCACGTTCACGTTGCGCCAGCGGGCGCCGGTGGACAGGATCACCGTCTTGGCCTTGAGCGAGCCGCCGTTGGCCAGCTGCACTTCGATCAGGCCGCCGGGCTGCGCGGCGGGGATGAGCTTGTCGGCGCGCTGCAGGTTCATGATGTCCACGCCGTAGGCGCGGGTGTGGGCTTCGAGTGCGGCGGCAAACTTGGGGCCGTCGGTTTCGAGCACCGAGATGTAGTTTTCAATCGCCAGCGTGTCATTGACCTGACCGCCAAAGCGCTCGGCAGCGACGCCGGTGCGGATGCCTTTGCGGGCGGCGTACACCGCCGCTGCGGCACCAGCGGGGCCACCGCCGACGATGAGCACGTCATACGCATCCTTGGCGCTGAGCTTGGCGGCTTCGCGGGCGGCAGAGCCGGTGTCGAGCTTGGCGACGATTTCTTCCAGCGTCATGCGGCCCGAGCCAAACAGCTGGCCGTTCAGGAACACCATGGGCACGGCCATGATTTCGCGCTTGGTCACTTCTTCCTGGAAGGCGCCGCCTTCGATCACCGTGGTCTTGATCTTGGGATTGAGGATGGCCATGAGCGACAGGGCCTGCACCACGTCCGGGCAGTTGTGGCAGGTCAGGCTCATGTAGACCTCGAAGTTGAAGTCGCCGTCCAGTGCCTTGACCTGGTCGATCACATCCTGCTCGACCTTGGGTGGGTGGCCGCCCGTCCACAGCAGGGCCAGCACCAGCGAGGTGAACTCGTGGCCCAGGGGCAGGCCGGCAAAACGCAGGCTGTTGGTGGCGCCTACGCGCTGCAGGCTGAACGAGGGCTTGCGGGCGTCGTTGCCATCGGTGCGCAGGGTGATCTTGTCGCTGCGCAGGGACTGGATGGTTTCGAGCAGCTCGCGCATGTCGCGGGCGGTTTCGCTGTCGTCCAGAGAAGCCACCAGTTCAAACGGCTGCTGTACGCGTTCCAGGTAGGCAGAGAGTTGCGATTTGAGTTGGTCGTCGAGCATGGTGGCTTCCTAAAAATTCGAGTTGTGGTCTTGTAGGTTTAAGGGCTTCAGGCGATTCATTCAAGCCTGATTGCCAAAATCCGGGCGAAAAAAAGCCGGACGGCATGGCGCAAGCACCATGGCGCTGTCCGGCTTTGGGGAGCACGCCGGTTGCGGCGCGCTCAGCCGATGCATGAAGCGGCTTAGATCTTGCCGACCAGATCCAGCGAAGGAGTCAGGGTCTTGGCGCCTTCCTTCCACTTGGCGGGGCACACCTGGCCGGGGTTGGCGGCGGTGAACTGGGCAGCCTTGAGCTTGCGCAGGGTTTCCGACACGTCGCGGGCGATTTCGTTGGAGTGCACTTCCATGGTCTTGATCACGCCATCGGGGTTGATCACGAAGGTGCCGCGCAGTGCCAGGCCTTCTTCAGGGATGTGCACGCCGAAAGCGTTGGTCAGTTGGTGGGTTGGGTCGCCCACCAGAGGGAACTTGGCCTTGCCCACGGCGTCGGAAGTTTCGTGCCACACCTTGTGCGAGAAGTGGGTGTCGGTGGTCACGATGTAGACCTCGGCACCAGCGGCCTGGAAGGCAGCGTAGTTGTCAGCGGCGTCTTCGATTTCTGTGGGGCAGTTGAAGGTGAACGCTGCTGGCATGAAGATCAGCACAGACCACTTGCCCTTCAGGCTTTCTTCCGTCACGGTGATGAATTCACCCTTGCCGTTGCGGTTCACAAAAGCTTCGGTCTTGAAAGGCTGGACTTGCGTATTGATCAGGGACATTGCTGTTTCCTTAAGGGGTTGGTTGACAGAACAGACTGAAGTCTAGGCTTTTTGATGCAATGCATCCAATTAATTGATTTGATTGAATCAATTGCCAATGACTATTCTATGACACGCCATCCGGGCGCCGAGGGGCACTCTACCCCTTTCCCTTGGCATGGGGCTCCGGCGGGGCTACTCGCGCAGGGGCTTGGCTTGTCAGACACCGGGGCACCCTCCACAATCGCACGTCGATAACCCACAAGGAGGCCCCATGAAAGGCGACCCACAAGTCATCGCGCACCTGCAAGCGCAACTGAAGAACGAACTCACCGCCATCAACCAGTACTTCCTGCACTACCGCATGCTCAAGCACTGGGGCTTCGACAAGCTGGCCAAGAAGGAATACGAAGAATCCATCGGCGAGATGAAGCACGCGGACTGGCTGATGGACCGCATCTTCATGCTCGACGGCCTGCCCAACCTGCAAGACCTGGGCAAGCTGCAAGTGGGCGAGGATGTGCCAGAAATCCTGGCCTGCGACCTGCGCTCGGAACAAGGCGCCCAAGCCACCATCAAGGAAGGCATGGCCCACTGCGAAAGCGTGCGCGACTATGTCTCGCGCGACCTGCTGCAAAAGATTCTGGACGACACCGAAGAGCACATCGACTTTCTGGAAACCCAGATCGACCTGATCGAAAAGGTGGGTCTGCCGAACTACCTCCAGTCCCAAATGGGGGATGCTGACTGAGGCAGTCGATACCCTCTGGGGCGCACGGCCAGCCGCCGCGCCATCGAACGGGCCTGCGGGCCCGTTTTTTTCGTCTGCACCAGGCGGCCCGCTCACTCTCCACCCGCATCGGTCTGTTGCAACCTTGCGCCAACGCAAGCAGAACTTTACAAACAAAATAAGAATGCTTCTCAATAACTGTAGAATTCCGCGCTAGCAAGCCAGCACGAACGGGACCCCGCCGGGTGCAGCCAGCCTTTGGATCAACCCAGACTGGAGCCCCTGCCCATGCCTTGCCGCCGCCCCCTTTGCACCCACTTTCCGAGCCCTTTGGTGCAGCCATGAAAACGGCCCGAGTGGACTGGCGGTACCGCCTCACCATCTTGTCGCGCACCCTGGCCGCTGCGTTGGGGGGCTATGCACTGACGGCAGCGTTTGCCGGGGCGTTGTCGCTGGCGCTGGCCCAGGCCATGCCCCGGGTGGATGCCGTGCTCACCGCCACCATGCTGGCCTGGCTTGTCTACGCCGCCGCGGTGGCCTGGGTGTTTTATGCACGCACCAGCTGGGGCGCCTGGCTGGGCATGCTGGCACCCGCCGCCGTGATGGGCGCCATGGCCATGGCGCCGCGCTGGCTGGGGGCTGCGGCATGAGCACGGCGCCCACCACTGAGAGCGCCCTGCCCGCACAGGCAAGGGCCAAGACCCCAACCAAGGCCCCCAACGACCGCGAAGGCTTTCGCCAGGCCATGTCGTGGCTGCACACCTGGGCGGGGCTGGTGCTGGGCTGGCTGCTGTTTGCCATCTTCCTCACAGGCACGCTGTCGTTCTTCCGAAACGAGCTGAACCTGTGGACGCACCCCGAGCTGCACGGCTTGCCCACCACCGCAGCAGGCACCGAGACAAACACCGCTGAAAAAGCCCTGGCTGCGCTGCACCGCAAGGTGCCCGACGTAACCCAGTGGATCATCCACCTGCCCGACGAGCGCGACCCGGCAGTGAATGTGCTGTGGCGCGGCAGTGGCAATGGCCGCTTTGAAACCCTGCGCATGAACCCGCAAACGGGCGAGCCAGTGGACATCCGCCAGTCCATGGGCGGCGACTTCTTCTACCGCTTTCACTTCGAGCTGCGCACCGCGCAAAAGGGCCGCTGGACGCTGGAAGGCCGCTGGGTGGTGGGCGTGGCCACGCTGCTCATGTTCATGGCCCTGCTCACCGGGGTGGTCACGCACCGGCGCATCTTCAAGGACTTCTTCACCTTCCGCCCCGGCAAGGGCGGCCAGCGGGCCTGGCTGGACGCGCACAACGTCTCGGGCGTACTGGTGCTGCCGTTTTACCTGATGATCACCTTCAGCGGGCTGATGATCTTCCACTCAATGTACCTGCCCAGCGGCATCGCCACGGCGTATGCCGGGGCCGATGGCAAGGTGGACTCGAACACCTACTTTGCCGACCTGCAAGGCGACCAGCCCGAGCGCCGGGCCCGGCGCGAGCCAGGCGCCAAGGTCGAGCCCCTGCCGCTGATCCCTGTGGCCACCATCCTCACTGCCGCACAAAAGCACTGGGACGGCGGCCGCATCGGCTCCATCCAGGCGCGGCGCGATGCCCAAGGCAAACCGGTGGTGGAAGTCACCCGCCACGAGGGCGACCGCCTGCAATACCGCCCGCCCCGCCTGCTGTTTGATGCCACCACCGCACAACCCGTGGGCGAGCTCAACCCCACCAGCGCCGCCGTCACCACCTACGGCGTGCTGTACGGGCTGCACATGGCACGCTTCGCCAGCCCCGGCCTGCGCTGGGCGTTGTTCGGTTTTGGGCTGCTGGGCTGCCTGATGATTGCCACCGGCATGGTGCTGTGGTCCGTCAAACGCAGCGCGCAGGCCCAGCGCAAGGTTGCCACCCAGGCCACCCCGGCCCCGCAGCGACTGCCGCTGGGCGAGCGCCTGGTGGCAGGGCTGAACATCGGCACCCTGGCGGGCCTGCCGCTGGCTTGCGCGGTGTTTTTGGCGGCCAACCGGCTGCTGCCGCTGGAACTGCCCCAGCGCGCAGACACCGAGCTGGCCTGCTTCTTCGCCACCTGGGGCCTGGCCCTGGTGTGGGGCCTGCTGTGCCCCCGCCGCCTGGGCTGGACGGCAGTGTTGGGCCTGGCTGCTGCGGCATGGGCGCTGCTGCCCGTGCTCAATGCCCTGACCACATCCACCCACCTGGGCGCCACGCTGCCTGCGGGCGACTGGACCTGGGCGGCGCTGGACCTGGCCTTCCTGGCCGCGGGCGCCGTGCTGGGTGCCGTGGCGTGGCACCTGCACCGCCGCCGCCCTGCCCCTGCAACCCCTGCCAAGCGCGCGGCCCGCACCCACACAGCGGCGCCCCAAGCCCCCACACCGGCAGCGCACGCCGTGCCCAACGCGGCCTCGGAAATCACCGCAGGAACCTGAAGCCATGTCTGCCTTTCTGTTTTGCTTTGCAGCCTGGCTGGCCATGGCCCTGGGCATGGACAAACACCACGAAGACGCCTTGGGCCGCGAGGCTTCCCCCACGCGCCTGCGCCACCTGCGCAGCGCGGGCTGGGTGATCTTGCTGGCATCGCTGTGGCTGGCCACGCGCACACCGGCCGGCGTGCCAGCCTCATTGGGCGTCACGGCATGGGCTGTGGCCCTGTCGGTGGCTGCCGTGGCCGCCACCGCGGCCCTTACCTGGTTGCCCCAGCGCGCTGCGCCGCTGGGCGCCGCTTCGCTGGCAGCAGGGCTGCTGGCGTACGTCGGCGGCCTCTAGCCCGGCGGGCTCCGCCCCCCAGCAAACGCTCTCTTGATGCGGCGCCGCCGTGCGCAGGCAGAGGCCTGCGCGGCTGTGCAACGCCCCTGTGTTTTTTCACTCTCGTTTCAGGAACCACCATGCATTCATCTTCCATGCCCCGCGTGCGGCACCCTGCGCCCCTGGCCCACACTCTCAGCCCCCTGGCGGCCGCCGTGTTGCTGCTGGCCTGTGGCACCGCCCTGGCCCAGGGCACGCCAGCCGACCCCAGCGCCCCCAAGGCATTGGGCGAAGTCACCATCAAGGCCGCGCCGCAGGGCGACAGCTACACACCCACGGCCACCTCTACCGCCACCAAAGGCAGCGCACCCCTGCGCGATGTGCCGCAGGCCGTGAACGTGGTGCCCGCCCAGTTGCTACGCGACCAGGGCGCCCGTTCGATGGAAGACGCGCTGCGCAATGTGCCCGGTGTGGCCATGAGCCATGGCGACGGCCAGCGCGATCAGGTGGTCATCCGTGGCTTCACCGCCATTGCTGACCAGTTTGTGGATGGTGTGCGCGACGACGCGCTGTACTTCCGCGACCTGGCCGATATTGAGCGCATCGAAGTCCTCAAAGGCCCAGCGGCCGTGCTGTATGGGCGCGGATCTTCGGGCGGCCTCATCAACCGCATCACCAAGAAACCGCAGTTTGGCGAGACCTCGGGCGAAGCCTCGGTGGGCGTGGGCAGCTACGCCTGGCGCCGCGCCACGGCCGACCTGAACGTGGGCTTCAGCGATACGGCGGCCTTTCGCCTCAATGCCGCCGTGGAAGACTCGGACAGCTACCGCGACCAGCAGTTTGTGAAGCGCCACAACTTCGCCCCATCGCTCGCCCTCAAGCTCGCGCCGCAAACCGACCTGCTGCTGCAATACACCCACGCCCGCGACAAGCGCCTGACGGACTTTGGCATCCCGGCCCTGAACGGCCGCCCGGTGAACGTGGCGGCTGGCACCTACTACGGCTCCAGCAACGCCGCGCAGGACGACACCACCACCAGCGCCATGCAGTCGTTCACCGCCACGCTCAACCACCGGTTCAACGACGACTGGTCCGTGCGCAACGTGACCCGCGTTTACGACTACGCACTTGACCGCTACAACACCCTGTCCAGCGGCACCACCGACCCGGTCACCATGACCGTGGGACGATCACGCGCCTTCATCCTGCGCGACGAAAAGGGCGTGTTCAACCAGACCGACGTGACCTGGCGTAACCAGCTCGGCGGGCTCAAGCAAGAGTGGCTGATGGGCATGGAACTGGGCCAGCAAAAGAAGCGCTCCGAATCCGTCTCGGGCGGGGCCGACCGGGTGTCCATCCTCAACCCCAGCGCCGCTGCGCCCGTGATTCCTGCGGCCAACTACAACGCCGACAACGCCATCCCCAGCCACACCACGCAAGACACCGCCGCGCTGTATTGGCAAAACCAGATCACCCTGGCCCCGCAGTGGAAGGCACTGATTGGAGCGCGGTATGACGTATACGGGCAGGAAACGCGCTACGACCGCAAGCTCGCCACCCTCTCGCGCACCGACAAAAAATTCAGCCCCCGCGCCGGGCTGGTGTGGCAGCCCAGCGATACGGTGTCGTACTACGTGTCGTACAGCAAATCGTTCCAGCCCTCGGCCGAGGCGTTTGCCCTGGCTGCCAACATCACGGCCGCCGAGCCTGAAATCACCCAGAACAAGGAGATTGGCGTGAAGCTGGACCTGCTGGGCGGCAAGCTGAGCGTGACCGGCGCCCTGTTCAACCTGGAGCGCACCAACATCAAGAACACCGACCCGGCCAACCCCTCGCGCCAGATCAACGTGGGCACGCAGCGCACCAACGGCTTTGAGCTGACCGCCAGCGGCCGCCTGCCTGGCCGCTGGGACGTGAGCGCGGGCTACGCCTACCTGGACGGGCGCACCACCAAGTCGCTGGCCACCACCAGCTCGTCGCAGCTGCCCGTGGTGGCCGTGCCTGCCCTGGGCAAGGTGCCCTCGCTCACTCCGCGCAACAGCGCCTCGGTGTGGGTGATGAAAGACCTGGGCCAGGGCCTGCGCCTGGGCGGCGGCGTGAGCCATGTGGGCGAGCGCTTCACCTCCCTCACCAACCTCGTCACCCTGCCCGCCTACACCACGTTCGACGCTGCCCTGCAGTTCGCGCTGGGCGAGTGGGATCTGGACGTGAACGTGAAGAACCTCACCAACCGCAAGCACTACGTGTCGGCCCACGGCAGCAACGACAACCTGATCCTGCCGGGCTCACCCCGCGCCGTGCAAGTCACGCTGCGCACGCACTTCTGAGCACCGTGCATCCACCGGCGTGCGCATGACCTGCGCGCGCCACTTCAAGCCAAATTGGCCTGCAGCGCTTTATCCACAAGCGCCAGCAGCTTCTATTTTGATAGCAAATACCCAATGCAGTGGAGGAGACACCCCCTGCGCAGGCACCCGCTGGTCCCGCCTGCACACCCTCCCGCCCCAGAAGAGACGCACGCGGCGTTCTGACAGCGGGCTTTTTTCCAACACCACCGCTTTCACCACCACATCAAATACAAACAATTCCTATTTGCAATGTAAAATTCAGATTTTCTGCAAGCCACAGCCTCCCCTTTAGACCCGCTCTAAGGCTGCCGCCAGCGCCCACCGTCTTTCGATGTTTTCGGGTTGTCTGGCTTGAACCACTCCTTCTTCACCGCTACTGACGCCGCCCTGGCCGCCCCGCACCGCGGGCTGGCCCTGCGGACGTGCGCCTGCGCAACCTGCTGACCCCCGCCCCCACACCATGCTGAGCCCCACCGCCCTTCGCCGCTGGAGCTGGACCCACAAGTGGTCCAGCCTGGTGTGCACCGTCTTCATGCTGCTGCTGTGCATCACCGGCCTGCCGCTGATCTTTCACCACGAAATCGGCCACCTGCTGGGCACCGAAGTCGAAGCGCCCGCCATGCCCGCCAACACGCCGCGCGCCAGCCTCGACCAGGTGCTGGCCACCGCGCAGGCGCTGCACCCGGACCGTGTGGTGCAGTTCGCATCGCCTGCCGAGGACGATGACAACGTGTGGTTCGTCACCCTCACGCCCACGCCAGCGCCCACCGATGATTTCCGCTCGGTGGCGGTGGATGCGCGCACAGCGCAGGTGCTGGCGCAGCCCCGGTTTGACGAGGGCTTCATGCATGTGATGTTCCGCCTGCATGTGGACCTGTTCGCAGGCCTGCCGGGCAAGCTGTTCCTGGGCTTCATGGGCTTGCTGCTGCTGGTGGCCATCGTCACCGGGGTGGTGCTGTATGCGCCCTTCATGCGCAAGCTGGCGTTTGGCGAGGTGCGGCGGGACCGCTCCACACGCGTGAAGTGGCTCGATCTGCACAACCTGCTGGGCATCGTCACGCTGGTGTGGGCGTTTGTGGTGGGCGGCACGGGCATGATCAACACGTGGGCCGACCTGCTCATCAAATACTGGCAGTACGACCAGCTCTCGCTGCTGCTCAAGCCGTATGAGGGCCAGCCCATCGTGCCCGCTGCCGAACGCGGGCCGCTGCAGCAGGCGCTGGAGGCGGCGCAGGCCCAGGCGCCGGGCACCAAGCTGTCGTTCATTGCGTTCCCCGGCACAGCGTTCTCCAGCCCGCACCACAACACGTTTTTCCTGCGCGGCAATGAGCCGCTCACCTCCAAGCTGCTCAAGCCAGTGCTGGTGGATGCGCGCACGGCGCAGGTCACCGCCGCGCCCCAGCTGCCCTGGTACCTGACGGCGCTGCTGGTGTCGCAGCCGCTGCACTTTGGCGACTACGGCGGCATGCCGATGAAGATCCTCTGGGCGCTGCTGGACATCGCCACCATCGTGGTGCTGGGCAGTGGGCTGTACCTGTGGCTGCGCAAGGGTGTGCAGGCGGCCAGCCCTTCAGTCCACGCGGCGGACAAGTCTGCTGGCGTTTTTGCAGGCGGCGCATTGCCTGCATCGGGCGCAGCGCGCTCCACCGAGGGCGCTGTATGAACAAGCACCGCCGTTTCTGGGCCCTGTGGGGCTGGCCCATCGTGATGGGCGTGCTCACCACCACCGGGCTGCTCACGGCCCTGGTGTCTGACACCTGGGGCGATTGGTGGTCGTGGGCAGCGCTGGGTGTGCCGGTGGCGGTGATGGGCTGGTACAGCTGGCCCCGCAGATCCGCAGCCACTGCACACGCCGTCCCACCCCCCACCAATCCATCCGGCACGTCCGGCGCATCTCCGCGCTGAGTTTCTTGTTTCCTTGATCGCATCCTCCATGCATTACCAACCGTCACCCTGCGCCGCCCCTCTGCTGCGCCCTGCGCTGTCTGCCACCCCCATTGCACTGGCTGCGGCCGCGATGGTGCTGGCCCTGGCCACACCCGCGCTGCATGCACAGCCCACCGCAGCCCCCACCGCGGCGGGCGAGGGCAAGGCCCTGTCCACCGTCACCGTCAACGCCAGTGCCGACGCATCGGCCCAAGGCCTGTCGCCCGCCTACCCCGGCGGCCAGGTGGCGCGCGGCGCGCGTGCGGGCATTCTGGGCACGCGCGATGCGATGGACACGCCGTTCTCCGCCATCAGCTACACCAATGAACTGATCCTGGACCGCCACGCCCGCAGCGTGGGCGATGTGCTGCAAAACGACCCCACCGTGCGCGTGGCGCGTGGCTTTGGCAACTTCCAGGAGTCGTACTTCATCCGCGGCTTCCTGCTTGATTCGGACGACACCGCCTACAACGGCCTGTACAGCCTGCTGCCACGCCAGTACATCGCCACCGAGCTGTTTGAGCGCGTGGAAGTGCTGCGCGGCGCTTCGGCCTTCTTGAACGGTGCCAGCCCCGCAGGCGGCGGCATTGGCGGCAGCATCAACCTGCTGCCCAAGCGCGCACCCAACGAGCCCCTGAACCGCGTGAGCTTTGGCGTGGGCAGCGGCGGCAGCACCCAGCTGGCGGCAGACATTGCCCGCCGCTTTGGGCCGGATGGCAGCACCGGTGTGCGCCTGAACGCGGCCACCCACAGCGGCGGCACCGCCATCAACGACGAAGACGCCAAGCTGGGCCTGCTGGCCGTGGGCCTGGACTGGCGCAGCCGCGATGTGCGTCTGTCAGGCGACATTGGCTGGCAAGACCACCAGCTCAAGCGCACCCGCACCAACGTGACGCTGGGGGCTGGCGTGACCAGCGTGCCCACGGTGCCCGACAACCAGAGCAACCACGCCCAGCCCTGGAGCTACTCGAACGAGCGCGACACCTTCGGCACCTTCCGTGGCGAATGGGACATCACGCCAGACATGACCGCCTGGGCCGCCGCTGGCGCGCGCCGCAGCGAAGAAGCCAACTCGCTGGCCAATATCACCGTCAACAACGGCAGCTCGGGCGCCGCCACCGCCTACCGCTTCGACAACACGCGCGAGGACAGCGTGAACACCGGCGAGCTGGGCGTGCGCGGCAAGCTGCAAACCGGCAGCCTGGGGCACGAATGGGTGGCCACTGCGTCGCTGTTCGACTTTGACAAGAAGAACGCCTACGCGATGGACTGGCGCAATACGCTGGCCACCAACCTGTATGGCCCTGTGTCCACCAACCTGCCAGCGTTCAGCGGCACTACGCTGTACGGCGGTGACTTGGCGAACCCGCTGCGCACGGGCACCACGCGGCTGACGAGCTTTGCCGTGGGCGACACGCTCACGCTGCTGGACAAGCGCCTGCTGCTCACCGCTGGCGTGCGCCATCAAAAAATCGACATCGGCAACTACGCTTACGGCACGGCCGCGCTGACCAGCCGCTACGAGCAAAGCCGCACCAGCCCCCTGCTGGCGGCGGTGGTCAAGCTGGACAAGAGCGTGTCGCTGTACGCCAACTATGTCGAAGGCCTGAGCCAGGGCCAAACCGCCCCCAGCACCGCCACCAACCGGGGCGAGATGCTCAAGCCCTACGTCGCCAAGCAAAAGGAAGTGGGCGTGAAGTACGACGCGGGCCGCGTGGGTGGCAGCCTGGCCTTCTTCAGCACCGACAAGCCCCGGGCCTTTCTGAACAGCAGCAACCTCTTCGGCACCTACGGCAAAGACCGCCACCAGGGGCTGGAGCTGGCCGTGCAGGGCGAAGCAACCAAGGGCCTGCGCCTGCTGGGCGGCCTGACCTGGCTGGACGCCCAGCAACAGGCCACCGGCTCTGCCACCACCGACGGCAAGCGCGTGATTGGCGTGCCTGCAGTGCAGGCCAACATCGGCGCCGAATGGGATGTGCCCGGCGTGCGCGGCCTGGCTGTGGACGGCCGCCTGGTGCACACCGGGTCGAGCTACGCCAACGCGACCAACACGCTGAAGGTAGGCGGCTGGAACCGGCTGGACCTGGGCGTGCGCTACCTCACCGAAGTGCAGGGCAAGCTCGTCACCCTGCGCCTGCGCATCGACAACGTGGCCGACAAGAACTACTGGGCCTCGGTGGGTGGCTACCCCGGCTCGGGCTACCTGACGGTGAGCGCCCCGCGCACCGTAAGCCTGAGCGCCAGCGTGGATTTCTAAGCCTCCGAACGCTCACTGGGCGCAGGCTCTGTGCAGCCCGCTGCACAGCATGGGCTGCACCCAAAAACTTTAAGTCAAAACAGCCACCAGCGCTTATTTAGCAAGCGCAGGCAGCTATCAAAACATGAGCGTTTTCATCCCCACACGCGTGGGGCTGGACGTGCTCGCCCTGTGATTTCTGCAAACCCGTTTTAACCCACCGCAAGGAGCTGACTGCCATGAACCAACGTTTGAACACCCGCGCCACAGGCCTGACCCGCAGCCTGATCGCCGCCGCCCTGCTCGCCACCACCGGCCTGGCCGCACAAGCCCACCAGGTGTGGCTGGAGCACAGCGGCAGCCAGGCCAAACTGCACTTTGGTGAATACAACGATAACGTGCGCGAAACCTCGCCCGGCCTGCTCGACAAGTTCAAGGGCGTGCCCGTGCTGGAACAGACGGTGGCAGGTGCCACGCAGCGCGTGGAAGGTCAGCTGACCAAAGAAGCTTTCACCTACACCACCGCCCCCAACGCCGAGACGTTGTTTGCCGACGCTGCCTACCCGCTGATCGACCGCACCAAGGCCAACCTGCCCCCGCTGCTGTGGAAGCCCACCGCCCGCTGGGTGGCCAGCCTGGCCAAACCCGTGGCACCCACGGCTGCACTGGACCTCGTTCCCACCGGCAAGCCCGGCCAGCTGAAGGTGGTGTTCCACGGCGCCCCGCTGCCCAAGGCCAAGGTGGAGCTGGTGTCCCCCTCCGGCTGGGCGCGTGAAGCCACCAGCGGCGACGACGGCACCGTCACCTTCGCCCTGCCCTGGAAGGGCCAGTACGTGGCCGAGGTCAAGCACAGCGACAAAACCCCTGGCGAGGCCCAGGGCCAGAAGTACGGCGAGGTCAGCCACCTCATCACGCTGAGCTTTGTGCAAGCCGAAGGCATGGCGTCGCCTGCGATGCCTGCCGCCCATGCACATTGAACGAAACTGGCCACCAGCGCTTGATATACAAGCGCCAGAAGCTATATTTTTAATAGCATCAACTTGAATGCTGCCGCTGGCACTGGCGGTAAGCCAGTGCGGCGGCGCTCACCCTTGCAGGGCCAGCGGCCGGTGGCGGCCTCTGCGCGCCACGGTGGCGCGGCGCCACACCTTCAGCACATGCCGCACCGCGCGGGCCAGGGCTTCGTCCAGCGCGGTGCGCCAATCGCCTGCCACCGAAGACACGACCACCTCACCCGCGCCATCGGTGCGCAAGGCAATCTGGCAGCGCTTGTCCAGCCCGCCGCGGGGGCCATTCACATCAGCCAACTGCACATCGGCCCTGGGCACCAGGGCGTTCAATCGCCGCAGCGCAAACCGCACGCGGCGCTCCACGGTGTCACGCATCAAGGCGGCTTCGGGGTGGCGAGACTTGAAAAGTATCTGCATCAGCGTTCTCCTTGGTTGGAGCCCCCACCTTAGTGCCGCACATGCCCCCGTCACAGCAGGTTTTCTCAGAACATGGCCTCTAAAAAACCTGCGTCGCCGCCACTAGCGACATCCAAATCATTTCGATAAAATCAACGCAGCGCTCACAAAAAACCTGCTTGGTTGCTCGGGCGAGAGGCCTCACATTCAAGGCTGTGTTCACCACCCAGGAGATGCTCCATGAAAACCCATCGCACCTTGCGCCCCACGCTATTGCAGCGCCTGCGGGCCTTGTGGGACCAGGCCCTGCACAGGCTTTGGTATTGGTCTCAACGCAGCACAAACACACGGGCACCCGTCCTGGTACCCGTGCGTGTGCGGGATGAGCGCCACCTGCCGCACCGCCCACAGCGCCAGAGGCAGCGCTATCGCCCCTATCGCGACTAACCATCACCATCGAAACCACCCACACACACTTGGAGGAAACCACCCCATGCGCAGCTACCCCCGCAACAGTCCCCAGGCCGCCGCACGCATCGTTGCGCTGCTGTTGATTGCCGACGGCCATGTCAGCCGCTCGGAGATGGATGCCCTGTACGGGCGCGACATTGAGCGCGAGCTGGGCTTACCGCCGGGTGAGTTCGGTCAGGTGCTGCACACGCTGTGCGAAGACCTGCTGATGGGCATGCGCGACCGGCGTTTGCTCACGGGCCACATCGACGATGCCACGCTGGCCGCGCTCTTGGACGAAGTGACCGATGCCGTGCTGCGCCAAAAAGTTTTGTACTTTGCCGATGCGGCCGCCACCGCAGACCAGCATGTGGCATCAGCCGAGGCGTGGGTGATGGAGGCGGCGCTGAAGCGCTGGCACCTGGAATAAGCCGCAGCCCAGGCTTGAGGCACCGGCATCTTGCCTACCGCGGCGAGCCGCCCCCGTGCGCAGCAGCCACCATCTGGCGCACCAGGGGATGGTGCTGCCCCCGGCGCGACCAGATGGCGTGCACTTCTTCGTGAATGTCGGGGCTGTCGCCCAGCAGGCGCAGCCCGCGCACCAGACCCACATCCTGCGCACCCAGCTGGCTGACGGGGAACACCCCCAGCCCACGCGCAGCAAACACCGCCAGCAGGGCGCTGTCCTCAAACTCGCCCACCACCCGGGGCCGCAGGCCCAGGTCGTGAAACCACCCGTCCAAGGTCGTGCGCAACGGCGAATGCACGGTGGGCAGCAGCACCGGCAATTCCTGGAGCGACTGCGGAAACCGGTCACGCGCGGATTTCTTGACCAGCGAGGCCGGCCCGTACCACTGCACCGCAGTGCGTGCCATGCGCTCGCTGGAAAGCCGCTGGTTGGGATTGCGCGGCGCGGCCTGGCCTGCCAGCACCACGTCCAGCTGGTGCAGCGCCAGTTCGGACAGCAGCTCGTCAAACTCGCCCTCGTGGCACACCAGTCGCAATTGGGGGTGGGCCAGCACGGGCTCCAGCAGCGCATGGGCTGCCAGTTTAGAGATGCCATCTGACAGCCCGACCGACAGCCGCGCCACCGGGCTGCTGGCCGCTTCACGCACTTCCTGGGTGATGCACTCACCCAACTGAAAGATGGCTTCTGCCCGCGCGTAGGCTGCCTGGCCCGCCTCGGTCAGGGCCACGCCACGGCCCGAGGGCTTGAGCAACTGGTGCCCCAGGGACTTTTCCAGCTCTCGCACCTGCGCGCTGATGGTTTGCACGGCCATCTGCAACCGGTCTGCCGCGCGGGCAAAGCCGCCTTCCTTGGCAACCATCCAGAAGTAGTACAGGTGACGGTAGTTGAGCATGCACCCTCCGGTTCGAAAAAACCGAATACTAGGTTCGAGCCAGGCTGGTGTCTATTTCTCGTCGCCATCCCCATACTGCACGCCTGTATTTCACTAAAGGAAACGATCCATGTTCTATGCCATCAGCTGGTTTGTCTCGTTGTCGTTGCTGGCGATCTGGTCGCTGCTGTGCTGGGGCGTGCATGCATTCACCGTGTGGGCCATGTCCAGCGCTGGCGCACTGGCAACCGGTGCGGCAGGCGCTGCATCAGTGCAGGCCGTGCTGCTGCCTGCGTGGCTGCAAGGGTGGATACCGCCCGAGCTGCTGCAAACGCTGGAGAGCTGGGTCACTTCCGCAGGCCCCATGTTGCAAGGTGTGCTGGAAAGCGTGCCCGCCCTGGCGGGCGCCGTGACGGTGCTGGCCTGGGGCATCTGGGGGCTGGGAGCGATCTTCCTGCTCGCCCTGGCAGTGGGCGTGCATGTGCTGATCAGCCTGATCAAGCGCAACGGTCGCTCGTTGGAGCAAGTAGCGCAAACGGCCCGCAGCCGCATGGCGCAAGGAGGCTGAACACGCGGCTACGCCGCCAGGCTATTCAGGCGCCGGGCGGCGTAGCGGCAGGCTTGGTTTGCATGGCGCGGTGAGCCGCCAGCACCAGCAGCGCCAAGAAGGCCACGGCGCCCCACAGCATCCAGCGCAGATAGGCGGGGGGCGATACGTCCACCCGCGCCTCACTAGGCTGTGTGGCAGCAAACACGCCATTGAGCCGCGCAGCCGCCGCCTCTGCCTCAGACAGTGCGCTGCCTCCCTCGAACTCGGCCGCAAAGACCTCGCCCACCGAGGAAACCAGGTACAGCAGTATCCGGTCTGGCCCCTTGCGAACGTCTTTCACACGCACCACCGCTTTCGGGTCGCTGCCCAGCGTGAACCGATGGGCCGTGGTGGCCGAAGACGTTTCGCGTTCGATGGCACAAGTGATCTGCACGTCTTTTCTGCATTCCACGCTATAGCCCCGCACCGGCCCCCAATAGGCGACGGCGAACGCCGCCACCAGCAAAGGGCCCAGCAGCAGAGGGACGATGTACTTCATGCGAAGGCGCTCACGGGAGTGAAGCGGGGGCCACGGCAACGTGCGGGCACAGGCAGACTCGTCACGCGTTCATGATCGAGACCAGGCGCGTGTTCAAGTGCGCCTCCACCGCCTCGGAGCCACCTTCGGAGCCATAGCCCGAATCCTTCAAGCCACCGAAGGGCAGCTCAGCCGCAGGCGCAGCCGCCTGGTTGATCCAGAGCATGCCCACTTCCAGGCGCTGGGCCAGCAGGTGGGCGTTTTTCAGCGAGGTGGTGAAGGCGTATCCGGCCAGGCCAAACGGCAGGCGGTTGGCTTCGGCAATGGCGTCTTCGATCTTCTCGAAACCACGCACAGCGGCCACGGGGCCGAAGGGCTCTTCGTTGAAGATGCGGGCCGACAGGGGCACGTCGTTGAGCACCGTGGGCTGGAAGAAGTTGCCTTCCGTACCAATGCGCTGGCCACCTGCCGCCAGCTGGGCGCCTTGCTGCACGGCGTCGGCCA
>ERZ650302.257-NODE-257-length-27904-cov-40.428669_pt1 | contig 27904 bp, 27 predicted proteins | sample MGYA00376238_ERZ650302 | MGnify/ENA primary metagenome ERZ650302 (study PRJEB26733, sample SAMN07839298) | wastewater metagenome | biome: urban; feature: wastewater treatment plant; material: waste water | place: USA: North Carolina | collected 2016-04-28 ... | reverse complement strand
GGTAATAGAAATCCAGATTTTCATCCGCAAGCTGTTTTCCTTTCAGATTGTAGATTTTCATCCGGTACGGATGATCGTCACTCTCCCCGCGCAGAATCAGAACCACGCGGTCGTCTGCATACGCGCAGCTTAAAATTTCTCCATCTTCTGATACGCTCACTGTCTCTTTCGGCTTGTTCGTTCCTTCATAGATGCGGAAGCCGTTGTCAAAGAAGGCAACCCATGAGGATGTTCCCGCGGTTTCGATCTGCGGGCACAGCATATCGGTGTAGCTCGACGAGCTTGCAAGATTGTCCACCAGATCCTCGCCCCTGCTTCCGAAATTGTAGAAAGCGACCTGTGATTTCATCTTGCCGCCGTCTTCGTAAGCGTAGGAAACCGCCATCCAGAGTCCGTCCGCGGAAAGTGAGAGATCCATCGGATAGCCCGGGCTGTCCATGTTCGGGTGAGAGGAGGCGATCTCCGTTCCATCGGTATTATAGTATTTGATCCAGCTCTCCCCGTTGTTTTCCAGAATTGCCGCAACGACGCCCTGGCCTGCAACGGATGCTTTCACGATCGGATACGACGCGGTAATTTCGCCGGCCTTTCCATCGGCATCGTATACAACAATTTTGGTTCCGTTTTTATCGTAAATGGCAATTGCATCGCCGCAGGATATCATCTGCGGATTTTCCATGGTATAATGATCGCTCCAGAGGGTCTGATTTTTCCGGTCGCGCAGTTCGATGCCGTCGATACCGTAACGCACGATCTTATTTCCGGATTTCTGAAACATATACGTATCGGTGTCTTCGGTCTCTGTTGCCTGTACCGTGTCGTATCCCTGAAAAGTACGCAGCTGAATCCATACCCCTGTACCGATTCCGGCTGCGAGAATGGCTCCCGCAAGGATTCCGACGTTGATCCGGCGTCTGCGTTTTCTTTTTCTGTTTTCTGCTTTATACTCCTCAAGATCCCGGACTTTTGCTCCGTTCTCCTGTTCTTCTCTGTTTTTTCCGTCCATTTTCATTCCCCTTATGTTCTTTTCGGACTTATTTTCTGCCGCCCTTTCGGCCGCAGTTTGATTCCGCTCTAGTGTACCATATTTTTCTCTATTTTGGGAGGTATATTTTCTGCCCCGCATATATGAGATCTTCCACCGCGATCTGGTTCAGTTCGCAGATATCTTTCACTCTGCTCATCGTTCCGTAATATCTCTCACTGATTTTCGAGAGGCTGTCCCCCTTCTGTACGGTGTACTCCTGCCAGACCTGCGCGGCGGTTTCTGCCGTCTCACTGCCGGAAGCAGTTCCCGGGGCGGACGATGGCTCTGCTCCCGGTGCTGGATCTGTCTGCGCCGTACCGGTATTGTTCTCCGCTGCACCAGTCTGCTCCCCGCCGGATGTGCTTTGCTCTCCGCTGCCTGCCGGATCCGTTCCGGATAAATTCTGCTCCTCACTTACCGCCGCGCTCCCGCTCTCATTTTCCGTTTCCAGTTCCGTTCCTGTGCTTTCCGGTGTCGAAGTATTTTCCCCTGTGTTTCCCTCTTCCGCCGCTGATGCTTCCGCTGCACTCTCCGCCGTCTGTGTCTTCTCTCCCTGTACGTTTCCCGCCACTGCTACCGTCTGCTCCTTTGTTTTCCCCGGAAACGGCAGCGCATCTCCGTATTTCTGCGTCACCGTCACAAGAAGCGCCGCAGCCGCGCATGCTGTCATCGCATAGAGGATCGGCTTTCTGTGATCGTGTTCCGGCTCCTCCCCGCTCTTCTCCTCAATCATCTTCCGAAAATCGCTGACAGCGCGGTCGGGCACGCTCTCTCCGTTTTCGATCGACCGGTTCTGATTCTGATCGATCAGATACGACTGCATCGGCTCATTCTTTTCATAATAAATGTAAAAGTTTGATAGCACTAAATAACGACATTAAATACCCAGCTGCGTTAGCACTTTTGCCAACACTTCATCAGGTGTACCCTGCGCATCAATGCGTTTGACGCGCTGCGGTTCTTGCTGTGCTTGATAAGCAAATCCTTGATGCACCCGCTCAAAAAACGCTAGCTGATTTTGCTCAAAGCGGTCTAGTTTGCCGCGATTTTTGGCACGGCTCATCCCTTCTGTGACGGGTAAATCTAGCCAAATGGTCATATCTGGCATTTTTGCCACAAACTGCTGAATCAGTAATTCAATTTTGCTAAGTTCTGCCCTGTTGCCCTGTTTGCGCCCAAACCCTTGATAGGCAATGGTGGAATCGGTAAAGCGGTCGCACAGCACCCATTTACCCTGAGCAAGCGCTGGCAAAATCACTTGCGCCACATGATCGGCACGCGCCGCAAACATCAATAGCAGTTCACTGTCCTCTGTCATGGTCGTTGCTGGGTCAAGTAACATAGCGCGTAACTGCTCAGCAAACGGACTGCCGCCCGGTTCACGGGTCTGGATAAAGTCGATGCCTTGCGTGGTCAAATGCGCTGCCACCTTGGCAATCAAGGTGGACTTACCCACCCCTTCGGTACCTTCAAATGAGATAAATTGTTCGCTAATAGGGGCTTTCGCAGCTGTTTGCATGGGTATCGTTTTTTACTGACCTGATTGGCTGTTTTGGCTGGCGCGTTTTTCACGCATCACCCGCAAATAGTCTTGCACTGCTTGGTTATGGTCTTCTAAATTACTGGTAAATTTATGACCGCCATTGCCCGTTGCCACAAAATATAGCGAATCGGTTTGATTTGGGTTAAGTGCCGCTTTAATCGATGCAGTACTTGGTAAGGCAATCGGTGTTGGTGGTAAGCCGTCAATTTGGTAGGTGTTGTAAGCGGTTTTTTCTTCAAGGTCAGATTTGCGAATATTGCCATCGTAACGATCGCCCATGCCATAAATCACGGTAGGGTCGGTTTGTAGGCGCATATTTCTCTTTAGACGATTGACGAACACGCCTGCCACTTCACCCCGCTCGCTTTCGACACTGGTTTCTTTTTCAATAATTGATGCCATAATCAGCGCTTCATACGGTGTCTTGTACGGCAGATTGGCTTGGCGATTGTTCCAGTTTTCCATCAATGCTGTGTGTTGACGGTTAAATAAATGCGTTAGCACTTTTTTGTCACTACTGCCTTCATTAAAGTAATAGGTATCCGGTGAGAACCAACCTTCAAGGTTGCCATTTGGGTGATAGTCAGCAGGGATATTGAGCCCAAGTTTATCAACGTCAACTTTGCCGCCCTGAATAACTTCTTTTTTAATCCCTTTATTGTCCATCAAATGTTGATATAAATCTTTGGCTGTTTTACCTTCAATGATTTGCACTTTAATAAAAGCGACTTTCTCACCTTGTTGTAGCATGGCTAAATAATTGGCAAAACTTGGATTCTCAGGCAGTTGATAGACCCCTGGATGAAGCGGTTTATCCACCGTCATTTTGATATATAGTTTGGCAAGTGGCGCGACGAACAGTTTTTTCTTTTTATCCCAGTCGTCTACCAGCGCATAGTAGGTTTGACCTTTATTGATGGTCACCATCTGCTTTGGTTGGGTGATAGTGCCATATAGGGTGTTGTACCAAGCAAATAACAACCAGCCCAGCACCAATACAATAAACCCAAGCAGCCCCAATAGACGGTATTTATTTTTTTTGTTTCTACCGGTGATGTTGTCATTGAATTCTCGCGTTGAACGATTAATCAGACAAGCATCATTGCCATTGACGTTTTTGCTATGCGGGTCTTCGTCATCCTTATCCGTGATATCCTCGCCATCGATACCCTTATCTTTGCTATGATTGTCCTGCAATTGGGAATCTGGAATATCTGCGGCGTGAGGGGCGTCACTGGGCTGAGTAGGATGATGCTCAGAACCACCTGGGGTACTAGACAGGTTGTTATTAGATGGGTCGTTCATAGAGAAGGCTTATATTGACTCAATAAGCGAGAATTTAACAATTAATGACAAAAATAGCAATTTTTTTTAGTTACTAGCAACAGGATTTAAGTTAATTTTTGCGCATAGATTGGGGTCAAATCAAGCGCCTTTGGGTGTCCATCGGGTAGTATCAATGCCTGAATGGGCAAAATCCCGCGTACGGCATTGCAAAAAAACAAGCTTGTGATATTGGCTAACTCCTCGCTGGCTAAATATCGCTCCTCATGCGCCCTATCGGACTTGGCAAACTTAGCCAATAACACCTGCCGCATTACCCCTTTGACCCCTGAGCGGTTGATGGGCGGTGTGTACCACACATTTTCATGATTGAGCTGATAAAACACATTGCAAAAGGTACCTTCTACCCAATGCCCCATCACATCTTGTACCAACCCATCAATCATTTGCGCATCTTGAGTTTGATGCTGCCACAGCTCGTGACTTGCCATCACTTTATCTTGGGCATTTAGTAGCTTAAGCCCTACCAAGGGTTTTGGTAAACAAGCAATTTGCTGAGTGAGACAAATCGCGCTAGCGGCAGGTTGGATGATGACTTGATTGGCTTGCTGTGCTAATGGCTTATCCGTGGGCATAAGCTTAATAAAAGCGTCAAATTGACAGTTACAAAATCCATAGCCTTTGATAGGTTGGTTTTTTCGGCAGACTATTAGCTTGAGCATACCGTGATTGAGGGTTTTAGCGAAACTGCCTAACTGGCTATTAAAGTATGCGCGGATAGTATGATTGGGGGATTCTAAATTGACTGAGTCTAAATTGACTGAGTCCAAATTGGCTGCCTCTAAATCAGCGTTGGTTAAATTAAGTTGTAACGCATGGACACTCTCGTCGATTCTATCTAAATGGTAACTCAGCCAATTGATTTGTCCTGCCACCACCGCCATGGTGGTAAAGAAGCCATCGCCATACGCTATGACCCGTGAATCAATATCGATAGCGGTGATTGGCGTTTGCTTGGCATACTGAGCGTCAGAGAATGAATACCACATGGTTATTTGGCTACTTGATTAAATTGATAGTTAACTGTATGACAGTGAAAGCCGCAGCAATCAGCCGCTTTTTTTAGCGGTTTTGGCGATGACAGTGGGTTTTCTGACCACCAAATCACAATGATAATTGTCGCAGCGTGCTAATTCTACCAAAATTCCGTGGTAGCTGGCATTTTTAATCGGCTGTCCTTGCACCATGTGGGCAACAATGTCTGAGCCGTCTTGCCCAAACCAATTTTGGGTCAGCTGAAACGCTGTTTTGGCATGCTGGATGCTGGTGTTTTTAACGCTGGCATTGTCATGGGCACTGGCATAATACCACTGTAACTCGATATACATAGGTGAATCAAGCAAATCAAAATACGGCTCACCGGTTTTGGCAAAACTATATTTACTTGCCACATTGCTTCGATAGTCCAAATTTTGCGTATCAATGGTGATGGGTTGACCTAACAGTAACGTCATGGCTTCGGTATCGTGGATACTGACTTTGTTTGCCAGCGTTTGTTGCTGCCAATCATTGATGGGATAGACCACAGGCGTTGGCTGCGAGTTAGGGTTGATAGACGGATTGGCGGCTGTGGTCGATGCGGTAGTGCTAGCGGTCACACTGGCATTGCGTTGTGAGGCGATTTGTTTGACCTTATCACAGCCAGTTAAGGTGAGTGCTAAGATAACCCACCCCCAGCCAAGATTGTTTGGCCAAGTGGGTTTATTTTGGCTAGCGCCTTTTTGGGTAACGTCTTTTTGGGTAGTACCTTTTTGGGTCGCGCCTTTTTGGGTAACGTTTATCGGATGTTCTGAGCGGTTTTGACGCGGTAAAAAAAGCGGTTTGCGGGCAATTAGCTTCATTGTGTAGTATATAACGGGTTGGTGTGAATAGCGCATTGTAACAAGGCATTGGTGGCGGTTAACAGTACGCTTTTGTTGTTATTTTTAGCCAAATCGATGAAATGCTGCGCTTTACACCCACCCAATCAAAACCTAGCCAATCAAAACCCAGCATTGATATAGTAGCCACAGTTATTGTAAAGTGAGGGGGATTGCTAATTTTGCTCATCGTATTATAGGTTTTCTCATGTCATCAGTTCCTGATTCAAATGTCCGTTATCATTGCATGGTAATCGGCAATCCGATTGCCCATAGCAAATCGCCTGATTTGCACCAAGCCTTTGCCCAACAAACGGGCATCACCTTGTCTTACCAACGCCAATATTGTCCCAACGATGTCGACAGCTTTACCGCGGTCATCGAAGCATTTTTTGCAGGTGGTGGCACAGGGGCAAATGTGACCGTACCTTTTAAAGAGATGGCATTTGCGCTGTGCCAGCAGCGCGGTCAACTATCTGAATACGCGCGCTTGGCAGGTGCAGTCAATACCCTTGCCATCAAAGCCGGCAAACTGTATGGCGACAATACCGATGGTCGCGGTTTGGTGGCAGATTTATTGTCGCAAGGCGTCAGGTTAAAAGACGCAAACGTGGCTATTTTGGGGGCAGGTGGGGCGACTCGTGGCGCGATTTTGCCGTTGCTAGATGCGCAAGTAAAATCGCTGCATATTGCCAATCGCACAGTAGAAAAAGCAAAGAATTTAACCCGATTATTTGATACCGATAAGCTCACCTTTTCAAGTTTGACGGATTTGCCCAACGATATTGAGGTGATTATCAATGCAACGTCGATAGGTCTAAGCGGTGACACATTGCCGTTTGCCAAGGATATGACGGTCGATTTTGCCTATGACATGATGTATGGCAAACCCTCGGCGTTTTTGGACTTTTTTAAGGCGAAAAATGCCAAAACCTCGGACGGCTTGGGAATGCTGGTCAATCAAGGGGCATTAAGTTTTGCACTTTGGACGGGTAAACAAGTCGATTTGACGGATTTTAAATTTTGATTAATATTGGTAAAAATAGCAAAGACTTGACTGAAATTTTAACAACGATTAAAACCGCCAAAAATCGTGATGATTTACCTATCATCAAAATTACGTTAAAACGCTCTTTTATCACGTTTAATGTTATCATCCTTACTGTGATGATAGTCATCTTTTCGCTGATGTTTGCTGTGGCAATTTTTATTCCAGACACAGAGACTATATTTTTTATATCATTAATTTTCCTTATATTTTTACTTATTTTTGGTATCTATCGAGAAATAAAAGAACAACGATTAACGCTTTTTTACCGTAATGCACATGACCCATTTTATTGTGAGTTAAACCCAGTTAGCCTAATAATCGTATCTGGCAATCACAAACAAACATTAAAATGGCTGGAAATTAAATTCGTGAATAGATGTATAACTAATCGTTCCACACCAGCACATATCGCTATCCATTCTCATCATAATATTTATCTTTATCATAACCAATTACCTATCAATTATCGTAAGTTATTTTGGGTATTTCATGATTATTGGCTAAGAGCAAATCATCGCCCTATCATCAAGATTTTATAATCGTAAATAAACCGCCAGTTCAATTGAAATGGCGGTTCGTAGTCATGCTATTTAAATTCACTTTTAATCGCTCTTAGCGCTTAAATTGTGAAAGTTGCGATAAAATTTCACTAATTTCGTCATTGGCTTCAGGTTCGGTTCGGGTGTCGCCATTTGGCGTTAAGCTATCAAATAACTGTGGCAAAAGCTCCGCCATACCTTGACGTACTTCACTTTGATCCACGCCCGTTTGTGCTGCAACTTGCGCCAACTCATCATTATCAAATAGCTGATTGATATCATTGGGATCCAGCGGTTGGTTTGATTGGTCCGCACTCATCCAGGAATTGGCTTGATGACCAAATCCCATATTTTGGATTTTATTAAAAGCGCCTGATAGACCGCCATTTCGCTGGATAAACATCAACGCGATTGGCAATAAAGCCGCCATTAACATACCTTTACCACCAAAGCCACTTTGACTTTGTGGAAATTGGTTCATACCCACGTTATTGCCCATGCCACTACCTAGACCACCGCCCATGCCACTACCTAGCACGCTACCTAGCACTTGTCCTAGCACGCCACCCTGAGACATTTGCGACATGCCTTGATTTTGGTTCATTGCCATACCGATGATATCATCCAACCCAAAACCATTTGACTGCATTTGTGGCTGCTGCACCCCGCCGCCTAAAACATTACTAAAAATATTCCCTAGGCCGCCCATATCCGCTTGGCTTTGACCGCCCATTTTGCTTTGGCTCATTTTGCTTTGAATGGCACTTTGCGCCACTTGTGTTACTAGACTTGTTAATAAACCCATGGTCATTCCCTTTTATTTATCTTTTTCAATGATTGTTGTATATCACCAATAATACCGCGCTGACGCATGCCAATTGCGCTTAAGTTCAAACTAAAATGCGCAGTCGCTTCAACACTTGGTTGATTTAATTGTAGCAATATTGGATATAACTTATATACCATTTTTGTTATCGCCCTAGCGTGTTCGCTAGCACCTTAAATTGCCGCCATGTATCGCGATCCACTTGGTCTTGCCAAATGGTTACACTGATTTTAGTTGGCGCTGATTCTATCAACTCAAATGTTAAAATCACTAGGCACCCCATATCAGCGATGCCCTTCAAGCTCGCCTGCCACACCGCTTGCTTACCCTGCCTAGGCACTTTGACAACCCCACGTACCCACTGGATTTGCCAAGTTAAAAAATCAAAGTTGTCATAAGGTAAGGTTAGATTATTACTTTGCGCTTTAGCGTGTAACGATGAAATAGCCAATAAGTGACAACTAGAGACTTGCCCGAACCAAAGACTGGCTATAGCGACCATACCTAGCAAAAGTTTATAGGTAAGCGCCAAAGGTACGAGCGTTAAAATGCCAATAACCACCCATAAACAAGCCCCCCAAAGCAGTTTTTTATCCACACTGGGTTTGAGCGTGGCATCAATATCAATAAATGCGGTGTTATGACGCGATAAGTAGCGCTCGTTCATCTTAAATTAAGAGGCTGCTTTTAATGATTTGAGCTTGGCTATCAAATTAGCAAATTCTGGCTTGGTCGGCTGATTATGTAAAAACCAGTCTAGCAAATCAGGATCTTCTTCTTTCACCAATTCTGCAAAAATTTGCTGCTCTTGTGAGTCGGCTTGTAGATAGTGCGCTCTCACATACGGGTCAAAATAATAATCAAGTTCTTTTAGACCGCGTCTGGCACGATAGATAACTTTGCGCTGCTCTAATGTAGGTTCTGGCTGGTTGTCACTCATGATAAATCCTTGTTGTTGCGCGTTAAATTCATGTAATTTTTAAATTTTTATGAAGCTTTTGCCTGTTGGGTCGCTTGCCACATCGCAAGCCCTGCGTTAGTCGCTGCTACATTATGGGTGCGCAATATACACGCCCCTTGCTGCACAGCAAATAGCCCTGCAACCATACTAGCAACATCTCTATCGGTAGGGTCATGGGGTAGGTTTGCTGACTTGAGGACTTCCGCAACAAAGCGTTTACGGGATAATGCTACCATGACAGGTAAGTTAAACGTATGCAACCGATAAAATTCATTTAGCCATGCCAGATTTTGCTGGGCGTTTTTGGCAAAGCCAAATCCTGGGTCAATGATAAGATTGTCACGTCTGACCCCACCCGCCATAACCTCATCAATGCGCTGCTGTAACTCGCTAATAACATCGCTATATAAATCTTGATAATTATCTAGCTGATTCATGGTTGTTGGCTCACCACGCATGTGCATGAGCATGACAGGAATATCAAGTTTAGCAGCGGTAGCAATGGCATCGGGGCGTGTCAAGGCTCGTACATCATTCCAAATTTTGGCGCCGACTTGACTGGCGAGTATCATCACGGTCGGGCTACTGGTATCAACCGACACCCACACTTGCTCACCAAAGCTGCGATTAATCGCTTCAACCACTTTAATGACGCGGTCAATTTCTTCTTGCTCACTCACGGGACTGGCGTTTGGGCGAGTAGATTCACCGCCCACATCGATAATCGTCGCCCCGTCTCTGATCATCTGCTCGGTATGACGCAAGGCTTGGTCAACATGATTATATCGACCGCCATCAGAAAATGAATCTGGGGTAACATTTAAAATACCCATGATACGGGGATAAGATAAATCAAGCGTTTGATTATGATAATGAATGGCAAAGTTTGGAATGGGCTGTAACTGCATGATGTCTACAATAATGGCTAAAATTTTTTACTATTTTAAGTGAAAAACAAAAAAACCGCTATCAAGTTGGTAGCGGTTTTTGGGTAACTCATATCATGGATAATTTACATTGCAGGTAACGGCGGCGGCGTTAAGCCCGAACCACTTGAGGGTGGATTACTTGGTTTATCAAAATTTACTCTAACAGGCTCTTGATAAACTTTAGGCTCGCGTGGTGGCATACCTGCCATAATGTCTTGCAATTGGTCACGGTCAATAGTTTCCCATTTCATTAACGCATCGACCATGGCATGCATTTTATCCGCATTACCTTCAATTAATGCACGTGCGATATCATACTGCGCTTCTAGGATACGACGAACTTCATCGTCCACTTTCTGCTGGGTTGCTTCTGAGATAGTGCGAGATGAGGCCCCAAAATAACCTTGGTTTTCATCTTCTTCATACACCATTACACCCATGGCATCTGACATACCGTATTTGGTAACCATTGCACGCGCCATTTTGGTAGCACGTTCAAAGTCATTTGACGCGCCAGTCGATTGCTGATTGATAAAGACTTCTTCAGCGATACGACCACCAAATAAAATCGCAATGTCATTTAGCATTTTTGACTTATAAACGCTGGTCTGATCATGCTCTGGCAATTGCCAAGTGACACCCAATGCCCAGCCACGCGGCATAATAGTGACCTTATGGACAGGGTCGGTATCCGGTAGCATTTCAGCCACTAAGGCATGCCCTGCTTCATGATAAGCCGTTGCACGGCGCTCTTCTTCACGCAGTACCATCGATTTACGTTCTGGACCCATATAAAGCTTGTCTTTGGCTTCTTCAAAGTCGTTCATATCAACTGACGCTTTGTTGTTACGTGCAGCAAATAGCGCCGCCTCATTCACCAAATTCGCTAATTGTGCCCCACTAAAACCTGGGGTACCACGCGCCAATGAACGAATATCGACGCCAATGGTTGAGGGCAATTTTTTCATGTGTACACGAAGAATTTGCTCACGGCCTTTGATATCAGGCAAACCAACTTGCACTTGACGATCGAAACGACCTGGGCGCAACAAAGCTTTATCGAGTACATCGGCGCGGTTGGTTGCCGCAATCACAATCACCCCGTCATTGCCTTCAAAACCATCCATCTCAACCAATAACTGGTTTAAAGTCTGTTCACGTTCATCATGACCACCGCCCATGCCTGCGCCGCGATGACGACCGACAGCATCAATCTCGTCAATAAAGATGATACAAGGGGCATTTTTCTTGGCTTGTTCAAACATATCACGCACACGGCTTGCACCGACACCCACAAACATCTCCACAAAGTCAGAACCTGAAATTGAGAAGAATGGTACTTTGGCTTCCCCTGCAATCGCTTTGGCAAGCAAGGTTTTACCAGTACCGGGCGGACCTACCATCAACACACCACGTGGGATAGTCGCGCCAAGTTTGGTGAATTTTTCTGGGTCACGTAGGAAGTCGACAATTTCTGTCACTTCTTGTTTGGCTTCATCACACCCTGCCACATCTGCAAATGTCACTTTGATTTGGTCTTCGGATAGCATTTTGGCTTTAGATTTACCAAAACTCATCGGACCCATGCCGCGACCACCACCTGCACCACCACCGCTCATGTTACGCATGATGAACAAGAACAAACCAATAATCAATAGCACTGGGAAGCTTGCAATCAGTAATTGCATCATTACGCCTTGACGTTCAGGGGTGGCGCCTTGAACTTCAACATTATGCTTGATAAGCTTTGGCATTAGCTCAGTGTCAGTGACGGCAGGACGTACTGTCTCAAAGGTTGAGCCATTTTTCTTTTCACCAGAAATTTGCTCACCGTCAATTTTGACACTTTTGACCTGGTCAGTTGCCACTGCAGTGACAAATTGGGAGTAATTGAGCTTATCAGGTTCATTGCGGGTATCAAAATTGCTAAAGACTAGCACTAATACCCCTATCACAACTAACCACAATAAGGTATTTTTTACCATGTCGCTCACGTTGTTTTTCATCCTTCGCGTTAGGGGGTTGATTAAAAAGTGGGGTTAAATCAAAATGTTTACCAAAGATAGGTAGATGTTTCACCAAAAATAGACGTTACATTAATCTTTCAATATAGCATGATATATGGATTTACCTTAACATTATCAAGCGAATTCTCTGTTATTTTCTAGTAAAAACATATTACCAATTTTTATCCAGTTAACTTCACGGATAGACTGAAGCAAATTATCTTATTTGGTGGCAATCCAATACATTTCTTTTGAGCGTGCGCGTGACGCTGCAGGCTTGATACTACGCACTTTACTAAAACGCTGCTGCATATTTTTTCGTAAAGCATCAGAGCCTTCGCCCTGAAATACCTTAATCACTAAGGTGCCACCTTCAGGAAGCACTTGCTCGGCAAAGTCCATAGCAAGCTCACACAAATAAATCATGCGTGGCTGATCGACTGCAGAAAACCCCGATGTATTAGGCGCCATGTCAGATAGCACCACTTCCACTTTTTTATCAGCGACTTCTGCCATGATGTTGTCAAACACTGCTTGCTCACGAAAATCACCTTGGATAAAGGTCACATTCTCTAGCGTATCCATCGGCAAGATGTCTGAGGCGATAAGTTTGCCAGTGTCACCGACTAGTTTGCCAGCAACTTGCGACCAGCTGCCTGGGGCAGAACCCAAATCGACCACCGTCATGCCTTTTTTAATCAGCTGCAGTTTTTCGTTGATTTCTAGCAATTTGTAAGCCGCTCTTGCCCGATAGCCATCGCGCTGGGCAAGTTTGACATAGTGGTCGTCAATGTGCTCTTTCATCCACGCACGGCTACTTTTGGACAATTTTTTGTTGGTAATACGCGTTGCCATAATTCTCTACAAGCTACCCTTTATAGTTTAAACATTCTTCACTTGGGATTTGGCTAAAAAACCCAAAGCCATCCTACAATGACCATCGGTAAATTTTGCCAATCTCAAGGGTTAAGACTGTTATTTTAGCATATTTCACCAAGTTAGCTTGTGTTAACTCATGGATTGGCTATTGATTTTTTTAATCTAGTGATTTTTGTAGATTGATAAGTCATGCCAGCGTTTTTGCCTATGTGTTTTTGCCTATGTATTGCCCATAATTTATTAGGCAAAATGATTAATATGGTATAATGCTGGCTAATTTTTTTATAGGTCAATTGACAGTTATGGCAAATTCAAGCTTATCAAATGCTGATATCAAACATTTAAAAGGCATCGGTCACCAGCTGAACCCGGTGGTAATGATTGGGGGTCAAGGCGTTACCCCAACCGTTATTGAAGAAATTGGGCGCGCACTGAACGATCATGAGCTGATTAAAGTAAAAATCCCAGCCGGTAGCAAAGCAGATCGTGACGCTGTGGCAAATGCGATTGCTGAAGCCACTGATGCGACTTTGGTCACCAGTATCGGGCGTATGGTATTATTATTACGTCGCAATCTGGACGCCAATCCTAAGTTATCAAACTTGGTACGTTTTGGCTAAGGCTATAATGGACGCTTTACAGGGTGTGACATTCGCACTGACGAGCGCGGCTGAACCGCTCACCGTATCGGCAACACTGGACTACCGGCTCTCAGTACATATGGTTGCTGATAGTAAATTTTTAACGCTCTTATTTGATGCTACCCATCCCAAGATTGATGATAGTCAAACCGCTCTACAGGTTGGTCTATGGGCAAATTTTCCGACATTTAGCCCATTGGCACTTGAACGTGTGATGCGCCAAGATTATTTATGGCAAGCAGATTGTTTTGAGTGTTTTATTGCCAAAGATAGCCAAGCGGATAGCCCGTATCTTGAGGTCAATTTGGCGACCAATGGTGAGTTTAATCTTTATTATTTTGACAGTTATCGGACACCGAATGCATTACCCCCTCGGCGCTTGCCTATCAAAGCGCTGACTTATGGTGAGGATATCAATTTTTTTAGCCAAGCCGTTACACAAGATACCGAGCTTGCGCTTGTGTTTTGGTGTTCTGCAAGTCCAATGCTCCTTACCCATGTACGAGCCGTACAGCAGCAATATGCGTTTAGCGTTGGTACTTTTCGTGTCGGTATGACATTTGCCAAATCAGCATTGGACAAGTTGGTTGGTGCAAATGGTAATTATGCGCTAAATCCAACGCGTGTGATTCAGCAACCGCCAGACAATGGATTAGCAGATAACTCAGCTTCAACCGTCGATGAAATGAGTTATTGGGCCATACAGCATGCACACCCAGCAGACTTTCATAACAAGGCACACTGGATAAACAGCTAAATTAGGATGATTTTAAACCATAGCACAGCGAAAAATAAAAAACTGGCTTAAAGCCAGTTTTTTTATACCGAGATAGTGTCACGATTAACGCGCTGGCGCCATTGCTAAGTAAGTTTGTGGATTGATGGCTTGACCATTTTGGCGCACTTCATAATGTAGGTGGGCGCCTGTTGAACGACCCGTGTTGCCTACTGCAGCGATTTGCTGGTTTGCATACACTGTATCGCCAACGTTAACATAGTTTGCAGAGGTATGTGTGTAACGCGTGACAGTACCGTTGCCATGATCCACTTCAACATAACGACCATACCCTGTACCCCAACCTGAGAAAGTCACCACACCATTACCTGTGGCATAAATAGGGGTACCAATGGGAGCAGCAAAGTCCATCCCTTTATGAAACTGTGATTTACCAGTGACAGGGTGGATACGATAGCCAAAACCTGAACTCATGCGCGCAGATGATGTAATTGGGCGCAACGCCAACATACCATTGCCCGCATAGCTGCCCATTGCAGGCATGTTGATAATGGTGGTTGGCTGAGTCGATAGCTTTTGTGCTAAACTTGCGAGGCGGTCTTCTTTTTGCTGGGTTTGCTGGCTTAGATTTTTGATAGCGGCATTGACGGCATCTGAAGGCAGATAATAATCTTCACCATCATCTTCACGAACAATAACTTGACTGGTTTTACCGGCATTGGTAATCGATAGAATTTGAGCTTGTGCAACACTCATTGTAGTTAAAGCAACAACTGGTAATGCGATTAGAGCTAACTTCATCTTTTATCCTTTGTTAAACCTTATGCTATTAAACCCTGTGCCAATGTCATGTGAACGCTACTTGAACGCATTGGCAAGATTTAATTCACTATAATTTGGTCTTAAAATCACCTACACTAACACTAAGACCCAATACTAAGACTAAATTAAAATTTTTGTCGCTTAACTAACCACCACACTGCTCATTGACTATGAAAAAACCAACCAACCATCTTGCTTCTCGCACTGAGCGTCTTGCCAACTATCAATTACCGTTTCAAAAAAAACTGCAGCAATTACAGCAGTTGACGGACGATGTTCGCAGCGCTTGGCAAAACGTATTGACTGAGGAAGTCTTAGCAAGCTTACAAGTGATTGCTTGTGAATCGTTTAGACTTGTGGTTAGTACAAATAGTCATACCCTTGCCAATCACCTCAATTACAACCAGCAGCACCTACTGTCAACCCTGCAAGCGTTCGATAACAATTTTCATCAATTTAATCAGTTACGTTTTCGCGTGGTAATTGTCAAACCTATTCATGGCTCGCAAATAGCAGATTTACAGTGTAACCAGAATGTTAGCAATGTAAAGAATTGTGAGCTAAGCGAATCTACGAAGCGAAATATAACACAGCTATGTGACCTTGTCACGGATAACGAGCCGCTTAGAACGGCGTTACAAAGACTGATAAAAGACTAAAATAACCAAGTTACAATGTAATTTTATGTAAATTATGTTGCTGATATCGCAAGATTTATCAATAGATTAATGGCTTATGCAAGTGAAAGTAAAAATATAGGGAGAAATTTACAATCAGCCTCGTAGATAAAGATATCTTTTTTTTTATTTTTACTGCGCTTATAGTAGCCAATGGCTAAAAAAAAGATATCCAAAAATGAAATGTTAAAGTTGGTTGGTTACGTTTATTTAGTGTAATAAAATGATAACTTCTTGATAAAAAAATGTTACTAATCAAGCCATCTGTAAAATTTTTTCATTAGTAAAAATACACAATAAAATTAATAAAGTTAAATAAATCTAGTTAACATTGTTATACTTTGTTACAACTTTATAGTTATTTTCATCACTAAATAAGGCTCGTAACAATTTATTATTGAGCGCATGCCCTGACTTATACGCATAAAACTCGCCCAAAATCTGGTGCCCGGCAAGGTATAAGTCACCAATCGCATCTAGTACTTTATGGCGCACAAATTCATCGTCAAAACGTAACCCTTCAGGATTAAGCACCCCATTGTCATCTAAAACAATGGCATTCTGCATACTCCCCCCTAGCCCTAAGTTATTGCTTTTTAGGTATTCAATATCTTTTAAAAAGCCGAATGTGCGCGCTTTGGCAATATGCTCGATAAAATTGCCTTCATTAAAATCCAATTTAAACTTTTGATGTGAGGCATTAAACGCAGGGTGATTAAAGTCAATTTGGAAATCTAACACAAATCCATCGTAGGGACGAAATCCTGCGACTTTATCCTCCACGCGAACCTCAATCGGTTGCAACACCTGAATATAGCGTTTGGCAGACGTTTGCTCGGCAATACCCGCTTGTTGCAATACTTGCACAAATTCGATGGCGCTACCATCCATAATTGGGATTTCAGGCGCTGACACTTCGATTTGTAAATTATCAATTTGAAGCGCAGCGATTGCACTCATCAAATGCTCGACTGTCCCAATGCGCTGACCTAATTCATTGGTGAGATTTGAGGACATCATGGTATCGGTTACTGCATGATAGATAGCGGGAATGGGCTTTGCCTGTGCCACATCGCTACGTAAAAACTGAATCCCATAGTCAATGGGTGCAGGAGAAAAGCGCAGGTGTACAGGGTTACCGCTATGTAAGCCGATGCCTTCAAGATTGATGGGTTGTTGAATAGTACGCTGCTGCATAATGCCCCCTAGTAGATTGCACTCATCCTTAGCCAAAGCTAGGTTGATATAATTTGTTACATTTGGCTATTCTACCATTGTCCCTTGCTACATCATAGTGATGCTTGATTGATTTTATCGACCTTTACGATTGGCTACAGTGATAAAAAAACCCCACAACGATTAAGCTGTGGGGCTTTTAAAAAATCATACAGTATCTTAGCGATTTTGCTGGCGACGTAGATAGTCTTGAATACTGTTGCCTGTGCGTTGTGGCTGTGATGATTGCGGTGCTGGCGCAGGCTCGATAGTTTGCTGCACAGGTGGCTTAGGTGTAGGGATGGATTGTGGTATATCACGGCGTGCCGCATACGCAGGTTCATGCGTACCTGCTTCCACTTTGTGGGTGCTAGAGGCATCTGAGACAAAATCTCTAGCTGGGTGCTTTGGGGTATTATCTAGCGTAAGACCCGTTGCCACCACGGTTACTTGGATTTCATCGCCCATGTCTTCATCAAATACCACGCCGTAGAAGATGTTGGCTTCGTCAATATCTACCAAGCTATGCACTTTTTGGGTGATGCGCTCTTGCTCTTCAAAGTTAAAGTCTGAGCTTGCCACTACGTTGACCAATAGACCTTTGGCATTTTTAAGTAATAAATTGTCAAGCAATGGGCTTTTGATGGCTTTTTCAGCGGCAATTTCGGCACGGTCTTCACCACTGCCTTTCCCGATACCCATCATCGCATGACCCCGTGAGGTCATTGCCGTGCGAATATCGTTAAAGTCGATGTTAATAAAACCATCTTTTGAAATCATGTTAGAGATACCTTGCACCGCTTGAAGTAAGACTTCATCGGCTTTTTTAAAGGCATCTTTCATAGAGATTTTGCCATACACTGTCATCAATTTATCGTTGGGGATAGTGATGATGGAGTCCACAAAGTTAGAAAGCTGCTCAATACCTTCCCTAGCCACTTTATTACGTCTACCACCTTCAAAGGTAAATGGCATGGTCACTACGGCAACGGTCAAGACGCCCATCTCTTTGGCTAGTCTGGCGATGACTGGCGCAGCGCCTGTACCTGTGCCACCGCCCATACCCGCGGTAATAAATACCATATCAGAATTTTCTAACAATTGGCGAATTTGTTCTTCATCGCTTTCTGCCGCTTCACGCCCTACTTCTGGATTAGCACCTGCGCCCAAGCCACGGTTGTTATTTTTGATACCGAGCTGGATTTTATTGGGCGCTGACAGGCGGTCAAGCGCTTGTCTATCGGTATTGGCACAGACAAAGGTAATGCCTTTTACACCATTTTGTACCATGGTTTCAACGGCATTGCCACCGCCGCCGCCGACACCGATGACGGTTAAACGGGCTGAATCGGCAAATGTATCAGTGTGATCTTGTACAATACTAAACTTCGCTTCCATAATTGAAAATCTCCGTATGCTGTCAAGTAGGCTTGAGCAGCATAAATAGCAAACATATTAAATTAAATATCAATTAAATCATTACACAATTAGTGGATTTTAGAGTCAATCATAACATGAGCACTCTTAAAATACTAAACATCTCTTTTTTAGAAAAATTTACCAAAAAATTTATTCACAGTTTTGAGTTTTTCTCGCATGGGCTTAACTTGCAAAGAGTCAGGTGAGCTTTTCTCGCTATGATGAAACGCCTCGCTTTGACTATATAACAGTGTGCCAAACGCGGTTTGGTATTTACGCTCACCAATCATTGCCGCAATGGTGCGAAGCTTGTCATCATCGCCATATTGGGTATAGGCAGAAATCGCTGAGTGTTGATTGACCTTGTTTACTTTATTGGCAAAGATTTTTTTGGCTAGTGGCAATAATCCGCGCATTTCAGCACCACCGCCCGTGATGACATAGCCTTGTTGTAAAAACTCACTTAGTCCTTCTTTATCCAGCTCTTTTTTAATATGACCTAAAATACTGATATAGCGGGCTTCAGTGACTTCAAGGAGTTCAAGCATATTAATGGTTTTTTCATCGTCATGCTGTGAACGCTTGATGGTAAAAAATTGGCTTGAATCAATCCCATGGCGATCGACATTGGCTTGGGATTTTTTCATATTCTCTGCTTCAGCAATGGTGACATCTAGCAGCATAGAGATATCCAGTGTTGCATGATGTCCGCCTTCGGCAAAACAATGGGTATAAATCAGCTTATCTTCACGGTAAACGCAGATACTGGTCGTCGATGCCCCAATATCAATCAGACATACGCCATGGTATTTTTCTTCGGGTAATAAACCATATTCGGCGGTAGATACGGCATCAAATAGCATTTGGTCGATACTGACATCACATTCTTGCAGCAGTTGCTGTAAATTTTGGCGACCTTTGACCGGCATCATCATCAGATGATAGAGCACCATCAAGTCACTCGCTTGCATGCCAATCGCATCATCAATCATCTCAGCATTGCCATCTAAAGCAATACCTTGCTGGGCATAATGCATCAAATACAAATCATCTGTAAGATGTTTATTTTTGGCTTGGGTTAGCGCGGCGACCACGTCTTTGGCTTGTACGATATCGTGTTTGATTTTGACTTCGCCCACACTATTGACGCTTTGCAAATCTGGGGTAGAAAAACTAAGCCAAACACTGTTTACGCGGCAATTTGCCATGTCTTCAGCGTTTTGAATAGATTGTTTGATAGCAGATTTTAGACGTTCGCGGTGGCGAATGGTGCCTTGGGCGAAATCATGGTTTTTGACGGTAGATAGACCGATAATACGAATATCTTGTGCACTGTGGATTTGACCAATCACAGTATGAATAGCAGTAGCACTTAGGTGGACGACGACGATCAGATCTGGCTTTTTCATAGAACACTACAAAATTATGTTTCACCTAATGGCTGGGGTTGGCGGTGGTTTTTAAGGCGTTAGTTTTCGAATCGGTTGTTGAGTTGGCATCGGTCACCGGTTTAGTATCAGCCGATTTATTGACGGCAGTTGTATCACTTGCTTGCTGTATGACAGGTCGTTTGGTAATTGCCATGCCATTTTTATAGCGTAAATCTACCGTTTGCAGCGTTTTGAGCTGTGGTTTAAGCTGATTTTGTAACATGATGCTCAGTCGATACAGTTTTTCTGACGTATTGTCATTATCAACCAGTACCCGAAGTCCGTTATCAAAGCGAAATAACCATGCCATTCTGGGCGTTACGATGACTTCTTCAATTTTCATACCCAGTGGCATAAACCAATCACTAACTTGCTTGATTTGCTGCATCATGACAACGGCATTTTGGCTATCGCCTTGTAGCTGCATCAAGCTGGCGTTATTTAAGTCATTGCTATCAGCAGGTTTAAATACCGTGCCATTGGCATCGACTAAACGTTCACTACCAAACTTGGCAACGGCTTGGCGCGGTACTACATTGACCACAATACCTTGTTGCCAATCACGGCGCACATCGGCTTGCCCTACCCAATCTACCGTCTCAAGTTTTGCCACATAGCTTTGCAAATCAGCTTTGAGTAGATTTGTGTCGGCTTTTTCGCCCAATAATTGCTGAAGCTGCAGGGTTTGCTGGGTATTTAACCCCTTATGCTGCAAACTAATTGCTGCATTGGGTAATTTGTTGAACACATTAATCGCCAAAGCCGCTAATATCAGCAACAATAACACAACGCCAAGCATTAACAACTTTGGCAGCAGCTGATGAAAGCGATTGGGGAGCGTAGTATCTAGAGAAGCAGTTGCCACAAATGAATTTGCCATATTGACCAATCATAGCTCGGTCTAAAATTATTAATTACTAAAATCTCAACAACAAAAATCAAAATAACTAAAAATATTACAAGGATTTATGCTTAGAAGCATATCATAGCAAATTCAATGAAATGAATGGTAAATAGATAATACGCTTCTAGACAATTCAAGTACTTTTTTTGTAAACAAATATAAACGAAAACGACTTATTCGTTCAACGTTTGTTCTAAGATACGCACGCATAGTGTCGCAAAATCCATGCCACGTGCTTTTGCTGCCATCGGCACCAGACTATGACTCGTCATACCTGGCACCGTATTGAGTTCAAGTAGATATAGCGTGCCTTCGTCATCTCGTAAAAAATCCACGCGTGACCAACCTTTGCCCCCAATGGCGGCAAACGCTTTTCTGGCGATTTGTTGCATGGTTTGCTCTTGCGCCTCGCTCAAATCTGATGGGCATTGGTAGACGGTATCATCACGATTGTATTTGGCTTCGTAGTCATAAAACTCGGTCGTTGGGATGATGCGAATACTGGGCAATACTTCATCACCGAGAATTGAGCAAGCATACTCACCCCCTGTGATGGCTTTTTCTGCCAAAATAGCGCCGTGGTATTGTTTGAGCTGTGGGTAGGTCTTGGCAAGCTCGCCCGCTTCTTTAATTTTAAAGACGCCGACACTACTGCCTTCGGCGGCGGGTTTGACAAACAGTGGTAAACCTAGCTGCTGTTCGATAGCGGTAAAATCGGTATTGTCATCAAGCACGACATAAGGTACGTTTGGTAAATCTAACGCTTGCCAAACTAAGCGGTTGCGAAACTTATCCATAGCAATTGCAGAGGCTAACACGCCACAACCGGTATACGGAATATTAAAACCGTCTAGCACCCCTTGCAAGCTACCATCTTCGCCAAAAGTGCCATGCAGCACATTAAATACGCGGTCATAGTCGCGCAGTTTTGAAATATCTGTTTCTTTGGGGTCAAAGTGATGGGCGTCCACGCCTTTAGTTAGTAGCGCCTCAAGCACAGCTTTACCACTCGTCAGTGACACTTCACGCTCAGCACTCCAGCCGCCACAGACAACCGCCACTTTACCAAATTGTTTGACATCGATAAGCTCTGACATATTGATTCCTAATCTTTTATTAACCGAATTTATTGCTACAATTATTTCACAAAAATTTTTAAACTATTGCTTGGCAATTTTAGCTCACTCATAAAATAATCGACTGCTGGCAGTATGGGCAAGCTAAAATAGCTTTTCAATACCTTAAGTTTGCTAAACGCTTGCCGCGTGGTTTTTCAATCAAACGGTTACTTGTCCGCTAGAAATAAATTGTTTTTTGCCAAATCTAAACAGAGTTGACCCACGTTACCCGCCCCTTGGGTAATCAGCAAATCATTGCCTTTTAACATACTACCTAGCACCTGACGGATTTGATCCATGTCATTGATGTTCAGCATAATTGGCTCAACTTGTCCACGGGTGCGAATGGTACGGGCAAGACTGCGACTATCCGCGCCTTCAATCACGGCTTCACCTGCGCTATACACATCGAGTAGCATCAACACATCGACTTGTGACAATACGTCTACAAAATCATCGAAGCAATCACGGGTACGGGTAAAACGGTGAGGCTGGAAAATCATCACCAAGCGGCGATCGGGATAGCTTTGGCGAGCCGCTTTGATGGTCATTGCCACTTCAGTTGGGTGGTGACCATAGTCGTCAATCAGTAGCACATCGCCTGCGCCATCTTTCACAGGGTAGTTACCATTGTTTTCAAAACGTCTGCCCACGCCGGCAAATTTTTTGACCGCTTGACAAATGGCTTCATCACTGACACCTTCATCGGTGGAGATGGTGATAGCCGCTAAGGCGTTATAGACATTATGAATACCGGGAATGTTCAAAGTAATCGGCAGTGGCTCACGGTCTTTACGCAGTACGGTAAAATGGGTTTTGGTGCCATCTGCCACCACATCAATGGCTTGCACATCGTTATGTTTTTCTAACCCATAAGTCAACACAGGGCGTGCGATTTTATCAATCAGTCCGTACAATTCTTTGTCATCACCGCACAATACGGCTAACCCATAAAACGGCATATTTTGTAAAAACTGCACATACGCGGCTTTTAGTTTGTCAAAACTGCCGCCATAGGTTTCCATATGGTCTTGGTCGATATTGGTGACAATCGCTGCCATCGGACGCAGCGATAAAAATGACGCATCAGACTCATCCGCTTCCGCCACCAAATAACGGCTTTGACCTAATGACGCGTTTTTGCCTGACGCGTTAAGTTTACCACCAATCACATAAGTAGGATCCAAACCCGCTTCGGTTAAAATCATGGTAAGCAGACTCGTGGTGGTAGTTTTGCCATGCGCACCCGCTACTGCAATACCATGACGGTAACGCATCAGCTCACCTAACATATCGGCGCGGCGTACCACAGGAATACGTCCTGACAAGGCGGCTTGGATTTCTGGATTGGTATGATCAATGGCTGATGACACCACGACCACATCGGCTTCACTGATGTTTTTGGAATCATGCCCGATAAACACTTGAATGCCCATTTGGGTCAAACGGTCGGTCACTGGGCTTTGTTTGATGTCTGAACCGCTAACCATATAGCCATGATTATGGACAACTTCGGCAATACCGCACATCCCTGCCCCACCAATACCGACAAAATGCACGTGGCGAATACGGCGCATCTCTGGGATTTCGACCACACGCTTGGCAAATTTTTTGGTGACACGGTTGGTTTTTTCAGGTTTTTCAGTAGATTGGGCAGTGGCAGTTTTGGCTGATTTTGACATAGACAGGCTCAATGATAAATGACTTATAAGTTGTAAAAAATAATTAAGGTTTTAACTGGGATAAAATGGCATCGGCAGCCAGCTGTGTGGCATTGGGTTTGGCAAATTCACGTGCTTTTTCTGCCATCGCTAAGATTTGATGACGGTCGAGCTTGGCTAAAATAGCACTTAAACTCTCTGCCGTTAATTCTTTTTGCGGCATTAAAAACGCGGCGCCATGTTCTGATAAGGTTTTGGCATTGGCCGTTTGGTGATCATCGACTGCATGGGGCAGCGGCACAAACACCGCAGGCAATCCAACCGTGGCAACTTCTGTGACCGTCAGCGCCCCAGCACGGCAGACTATCACATCTGCCCAGCTGTATGCTTCTGCCATGTCTTTGACAAATGGCAAAATCTCATATTGGGTGGATTGGAGCTGTGCTTCGCTATATACCGCTTGGGTAGCCTCTTGGTTGTTTTTACCACATTGATGCCGCACTTGCCACGGCTTGGCGTCTGGCATACTTTCTAATTTTTTTAGCGTGGGCGCGATATGATTATTTAGCGCCTGAGCACCCAGAGAACCGCCAATGACTAATAGCTTTAAAGGACTGGTATCATTGACATCGATACGGGCTTTTGGTGGCGGTACTTGTACGATAGCCTCACGTACGGGGTTGCCCACTGTCATCACTTTACTAGAAGGTAGTTCGGTGAAAGTATTTGGGAAGGCTTCTAACACTTGATTAGCAAGCTTAGATAGATAGTTATTACTCATGCCTGCGATGGCATTTTGTTCATGAATCAAAATTGGTTTTTTACAAAATTTGGCGGCCAATCCGCCGGGTGCGGTCACATAGCCACCAAACCCTACCACGATGTCGATTTTATTGGTTTTGATGATTTTGATAGCCGCTAATGTTGCTTTGAGTAAGGTTGACGGGGCTTTAAATAAACGTTTGATACCGTTACCGCGTAACCCCTGCATATTGATGGCATGGTAGCTAAAGTCGTAATGTTGTAGCAACTCATTTTCCATACCGACTAGGGTGCCGAGCCAATGCACTTGGGCACCTGATTGTTGTAACGCTTGAGCCACCGCAATCGCTGGAAACACATGCCCACCCGTGCCTGCTGCCATCATCAGCACGCGCGGTTTTTGCATCGTTGGCTCATTCATTACAAAATCCTTATTCAATCGATATATTCATTGGGATTATCCCATCATAAAAGACCGATTATTTGGAAAAACAATCACCATAAAAATGGCAAAATCATAGCATTTTTTTTATACCTTTAAAAGATAAAAGGTTATTTTATAAAAAAACCCTTGAATCACTGTTCAAGGGTTTTTGACAACTTTGTTGCGTATTTAACTTATGTTAATGACTCACCTAAAATCACACCGCCGTCTTTTTTGGTAATCATCACCGTCGCTGAACGCGGTGTAGTACCACCAGCAATCGCGCCCCATGTGACCCCTGGTTGATCTTCGCCTGGATGTTGGATATTGATGAAGAGCGTTTTAAAGTCTGGCGTTAAGGTGATACCCGTTACTTCACAACCTTTTGGACCCACAAAGAAACGTTTGATGTTTTGCTCATTGGCTTGCATACCGACGCGAGTTTTAATACCTGCAGATGTGGTTACTTCTTTACCATCATTGACTTTACCAGGCAGCGCAGCTAGAAGCATACAGTTGGTTTTGCTAGTGTAAGCACCGTCATCGGTTTGAATCCACAATACGCCACGTGGGTCGAAGTATAGACCATCTGGAGAAGACAAATCGTTATTGGCATTTAAACCAGACAGATTTTCTGCGGTTAAATCATTTGGCGCTGCAAATAGGTATATATCCCAGTTAAAGCTGGTAGCTGTATGGTCGTTACCTTTTTCAGCCCAACGAATGATATGGCCGTTGCGATTACCCTTATCGCCAGCGTAGTTACGTGGGTTAGCAGCATTCATGCCATGTTTTGTAGGTGTACGGTTTGAGTTATTGGTCAGTGTTACATACACTTCACCCGTTACTGGGCTTACTGATACCCATTCTGGACGGTCCATTTTGGTTGCACCCAATGCATCACCCGCTAAGCGCGCATTGATTAAAACATCGGCTTGGTCAGCAAAGGCATATTTTGCATAGGCATTGGTTAATGCACCTTGACCGTGCGTTAACGCTTTCCATTCACCTGTACCATCATCTTTAAATACTGCAACGTACAAAGTACCTTTATCTAAGTATTTATCACCTGCTTTTAGACCGCCACCGATATCAGCGTTTGACCATTTTGCGTCTGAGACAAATTTATAGATATATTCACCTCGCGCATCGTCACCCATATACATCACAACTGGTTTGCCTTCAACGACAGGTGCATAGGCACAGTTTTCATGCGCAAAACGACCTAGCGCCGTGCGTTTAACTGCCATTGCTGACTGATTAAATGGATCAATTTCAACGATATAACCAAAGGTGTTAAATGCGTTTCGATAGTCTTCTAGCGCGTTTCCACCCTTGGCTGCACTGTTCCAACGTGCAAATTCATCGGTAAATTTTTCATCAGCTTTAGATGGGGTATGCCATAAGTAACCACCGCCCAAACCATTTTCTGGTAAACCATAACGCACACGAGAACTATCTTCTTTTGCAGTGATAATGGCTTTGTCTGCACCACGGGCAAAGACGTTTAAGAAGTTCTCTTCAGTGGTTAAATAAGTACCCCAAGGTGATAGACCTGCGCCACATTGGTTGTTGATACCGCGGGTTTTTGTACCTGTTGGGTCATATTTGGTTTTCAACAAATCTGAACCGGCTGCTGGACCTGACAATTTAACTTCTGAGGCACTGGTATAGCGTTTATTGAATTTTGAATCTTTAACCATTTCATAGCCGATACCATTGGCGCGGCGCTTCATTTCAACAACACTCACACCATGGGCATAGCACTCACGACGTACGTCAGTTGCCTTACGGATATTTTTGAAAATAGCTGGCGCAGTGGTATCTGGATTTGGTGTAGAAAAAGGACCCGCAGGATTGATGGTCTCATTGGTATATTCATGATTCATGACCAATAAAGCATTGTTTGACGATTTTGGATCATATTTTTCGCCGTTTTTACCAAAGAACCACATACCGTCATGATTATCACCCATACGATATTGGAAAGATTCACCGGTTTGTTCACGGTTATCCTTCCAATCTTCGATACCGCTCATAAAAGGTGTACCAACTTGTAAGATAGCCTCAGCATTGTAGCCGTCAGCAACCAACATCTCATTGCCTGTATAATGTGCCACAGCAGTGAAATTCAATTGTTTTGGTGTTTTTAAATCGCCAGTAGCGGGTACAGCAGGGCTTGTACCATTGCCCGTTGAACCTGTATTACTATCGTTATCGCTACCACAGCCTACGAGCGGCAATGTGCCAAAAAACGCTGCTGCGGTCAGACCTGTACCACCTTTCAACATGGTGCGACGGCTCATACGTTTGGCAACAATTTGGCTAAATTCTGGATTTTTTGATGTGTTAGAGTCTTCTACGAAGTCATGATCAAAATGGTTATGTTGGGTCATGGCGATACCTTAATCTAATGATTGATAAAGTAATGAAATAAGTCAGTAAAATATTAGACACACTTATAAAATTATGGAAAAAGAGTAGCAAGATTATGTGACAAATTATTGAACGTTATATGACAGGTTGATTAAATCCTTCATAATTAATACAGTTTGCCATACCAATTACAGGGTTTTAGCGACTTAGCTATCTGATAAAAATAATAGAGAACACATCATGAACTATATCGGCTGCTCAGGGTTTTACGAGCATACTCATGCAGGTTTGCAAGATAAATGGACCGGTTTGTTATTTCAGTTACCATCGTTCTTCAAATACAGTGATGAAAATCTGCAAAAAGTGTTATGAACAATAGACCGTCGATTTGTGAATGAGGTGGAATTTCGTCTTGTGTGCTGATGATGTGATGAGGTTAAAATCGCACTTAAAGAAGCCAATATTGTGATGGCTGGGATGTCGATTCTGCTTAAAAGTATGGATAATCAAATCCCTGATGATGTTCTTATCAACAATGACGACACATTATATTATGGGCTACATGCCATGCCAAAAATGTTTAAATTGGGATATAGCGAAGCAGATTTGACCGCTTTAGTAGAGAAAATCAAAGGCTGTAACGGTCAAAAATATGTATTTTTTGAACAATACCTTTGGTATTACAAGTATTAAAAATGCACTCTGCACACGACAAAAAATCAGCACCAACCAATTTTCATGGGTTTGGGGGTTAA
>ERZ650302.251-NODE-251-length-28464-cov-5.082544_pt1 | contig 28464 bp, 29 predicted proteins | sample MGYA00376238_ERZ650302 | MGnify/ENA primary metagenome ERZ650302 (study PRJEB26733, sample SAMN07839298) | wastewater metagenome | biome: urban; feature: wastewater treatment plant; material: waste water | place: USA: North Carolina | collected 2016-04-28 ... | reverse complement strand
AGCTCGACACCATCAAGTCGCTCGTCGAGACCAACCACGTGGTGATCTCCTGCGGCGGTGGCGGTATCCCCGTCACCAAGGCCCAGGGCAACCACCTTAAGGGCGCTGCCGCCGTCATCGATAAGGACTTTGCGGCCGAGAAGCTCGCCGAGCAGCTCGACGCCGATGCCTTGATCATCCTAACGGCTGTGGAGAAGGTTGCCATTGGCTTTGGCACCGACCACGAGCAGTGGCTCGACACGCTGACCGCGGCTGACGTAAAGCGTCTGTCCGAGGCCAACGAGTTCGGTCGCGGCTCCATGCTGCCCAAGGTTCAGGCTGCCTCGACGTTTGCCGAGAGCAAGCCGGGCCGCACGGCGCTCATCACGCGGACGTCAGCTGCCTCGACGAACTCGCCGGGTGCGACGCTGCCGCCGACCGCGATGGTCGAGACGTAGGCGAACGGCTTGATCCGCGTGGTCAGCGCGATCCGGATCAGCTCCGCGGTACCCAACGCGTTCGGTCCGAACAGCTCGCTGTAGGGCAGCACGTGGTTCACCAGCGCCGCTTTTCCGGTGGAAATGTTGTTTTCCCGGGCCTGCTGTTTCCGCCCCGCGCAGACAGCGCTGCGCCACTGGCGCTGCGGATTGAGGTGCTGACCTTGGTCGAGCCTTGCGGTGAAGGTTCATTTTCGCTGTATGCAGCAGCGGACACATCACCGTTCAGCAGCTGATTGGCTTCTTCAGAAGACCAGCTGAGGCTCGCCTGATTCGAACCGGGATTCATGATGATCTCGGCAAAACTCATTGAGCTCATGCCGAATAAAAATGATATTCCCAGTGCGCGCATTAAAGATTTATTTGAATTCTTTAAATTTATGATCGATTACCGAAAAAAACATCCAGTTATCCGCAAGAAACCAAGCAAATTTTTCCACGCACATTTGATGTTGGCATTGAACACGGAACAGTCTTGGTTTTGGAAGGACAAAAAGAGTATGAAATTACCACCTTTCGGACGGAAGAGGACTATGTTGACTTCCGGCGACCGAGTCAGGTTTCTTTTGTGCGCTCCCTGGAAGAAGATTTGAAACGACGTGATTTCACAGTGAATGCGTTCGCACTTGATGAGGAGTCAACAATCATTGACCTATTTCAAGGGCTTTCTGACTTAGAAAATCATACACTTCGGGCTGTTGGTATTCCGTCCGAACGTTTTAATGAGGATGCCTTACGAATCATGCGGGGCTTTCGTTTTGCAGCAACACTGAACTTTAAAATCGAGGAAATCACTTTTAAAGCAATGGTAGATACTGCACCGCTCTTGGAAAAAATATCTGTAGAACGGATTTTTATCGAATTTGATAAGCTCCTGGTCGCTGAATATTGGCAAAATGGCTTGCGTGCGATGATAGATTCTAAGGCTTATCAGTTCTTGCCTGATTTGGCAGGAAAAGGTGAACAGTTAGAGACCATGTTGACTCGTTTAGATGAGGCTTTCCGATTTTCAACTTCTGAACAAGCTTGGGCCATGCTTTTTATTTGCCTGGAAATTGAAAATATCAAATCTTTCCTAAAAAAATGGAAGACCAGTAATGATTTTCAACGGACGGTTATTCAATTAGTAGAAATATACCACATGCGGCATGCAGGAACTGTCACAAAACAAATTTGTTTCAAGTATGGCAAAGAATTGCTCTATTTGGTTGAGGAATTGCGTCAAGCTCAAGGTTTCTCTACAGATTTCAAAGCAATAGAAAGAATTGATCAATCTTTAACAATACATGATAGACACGAAATTGTTGTTAATGGTGGTCATCTCATGCAAGCCTTTGGTCTTAAACCAGGGCCAGTTCTAGGTGAGTTATTAAAAGAAATTGAATTCCAAATTGTTGAGGGGACCTTGGCTAATTCATCTGTAGAAATTATGACATTTGTGAAAGGAATCTTAGATAATGAGTGATTTTATCGTTGAGCATCTTACCAAGTCAGTAGGAGATAAGACGGTCTTTTCTGACCTTTCTTTCATCATTCACCAAGGAGATCGCATTGGGATAATCGGTGTCAATGGAACGGGAAAAACAACTCTCTTGGATGTTTTATCAGGTCGAATTGGATTTGATGGGGATGTATCTCCATTTCGTACAAAAAATACATATAAAATTTCATATTTGACTCAGGAGCCTGTTTTTGATGAGAGTAAAACAGTTTTAGATACGGTTTTATCTTCGGATTTACGCGAAATGCAGTTGATTCGTGAGTACGAGTTGCTTATGTCGAATTATGATGAAGCAAGTCAATCAAAGTTAGAAACTATAATGACTGAAATGGATGCATTAAATGCTTGGGAAATCGAAAGTCAGGTCAAAACGGTTCTTTCAAAGCTAGGCCTTACTGAGTTAAATATGACTGTTTCTGAACTCTCAGGTGGTTTGCGTAGACGTGTTCAATTGGCCCAGGTCCTTCTTGGTCATGCAGACCTTTTATTACTCGATGAACCTACCAACCACTTAGATATTGATACGATTGAATGGTTGACAACGTTTTTAAAAAATACTAAAAAGTCTGTCCTCTTTATTACCCATGATCGCTATTTCTTGGACAATGTTGCAACACGGATTTTTGAGCTAGACCGTGCAAATTTAACTGAATATCAGGGAAATTACCAAGATTATGTGCGCTTAAAAGCTGAACAGGATGAGCGCGACGCAGCTCTTCGTCATAAGAAAGAGCAATTGTACAAGCAGGAACTGGCATGGATGCGAAGACAGCCACAAGCGCGTGCAACAAAGCAACAAGCTCGTATCAATCGTTTTCATGACCTAAAGGGTGATTTAGCTCAGTCAATAGATGACAGTGAGCTGGAATTAAATTTTGAAACCTCACGTATTGGTAAAAAAGTCATCAAGTTTGATCACGTCAGCTTTTCGTATCCAGATAAGCCCATTTTATCAGACTTTAATTTACTCATTCAAAATAAGGATCGCATTGGGATTGTCGGAGAAAATGGTAAAGGAAAATCCACCCTTTTGAATCTGATTGCTGGTGAGTTACAAGCAGATAGCGGAAAAGTGGACATTGGGGAAACTATCCGAATCGGCTATTTCTCGCAAACCATCAAAGGATTAGATGAAAGCAAGCGTGTTATCAATTTCTTGCAAGAAGTGGCTGATGAAGCTAAGACAAGTTCTGGCATGGTCTCAATTGCGGAGCTACTAGAACAATTTCTCTTTCCGCGGAATATGCATGGCACGCTGATCCAAAAGTTGTCAGGCGGGGAGAAGAAGCGGCTTTATTTACTCAAAATTCTTTTGCAACGACCAAATGTACTTCTTTTAGATGAGCCAACAAATGATTTGGATATTGCAACCTTGACAGTACTCGAACATTTCTTACAAGGTTTTTTTGGTCCAGTGATTATCGTTAGCCATGATCGGTATTTCCTAGATAAGGTAGCAAATAAAATTTTGGCATTCGAAGATAGCGGTATCGAGACCTTCTTTGGCAACTACACAGACTATTTGGATGAGAAGGCCTTTCTGGCTTCCAGCTCTGCTATTTCGCTAGAAATGCCAAAGGAAAAAACAGAAAAGGTCAAGGCAAGCAAGAAGCGGATGTCCTATTTTGAGAAGCAGGAATGGGCAAGTATTGAAGATGAAATCACTAGTTTAGAAGATCGAATTCAGGTGATTGAATCGGAAATGCTCACTTGCGGAAGTGATTTTACAAAGTTGTCCGACTTGCAAAAGGAGTTGGAAGAGAAAAATAATTCTCTATTGGAAAAATATGAGCGTTATGAATACTTAAGTGAATTGGAGGGCTAGATGAAAATTCTTGTCATTTCCTATATGGTCATTTATCTGCTAGTTACGTTGGTTTCAGCCTTATTTAGTTATTTTAAAACAAGAAGGATGAATGGACTCAGACTTGTTTTGACAGTCTTGTCTATGATATTACTAGCCATAACCCTTTATTTTTATGCTCAATCCTATCATGATTTGCAAATGCTCGGGTTTGCATTAGGATTTACCTTTATCTCGACCTTATTTTTATATAATGGTACCAAAGAAGGCAGTCAATTTGCGACTGTGATGCTATTTTCCGTGGGTCGATTTATTTTGCATATTCAATTTATTATCTTGCTCTATCTTTTTCGATAGGGCTTCTTATTTTTAGAATATTTTAAATACGGTTCTTTGGAATAAAAGCTATTGCATAGAAATGATAATCTTGAACAAAGGATTATTTTATCCATGAAAAGGCTTTACGCAAATGTTTGCATTGTGGTATAATTGTTAAAAAAAAGATTTTAGGAGTATCTTATGTCTAAAAAAATCATCGGAATTGACCTTGGGGGAACTTCTGTTAAATTAGCGATTTTGACTACCGAAGGTGAAATTCAAGAAAAATGGTCTATCAAAACAAATATTTTAGATGAGGGAAGCCATATTGTTCCTGATATCATTGACAGCATCAAACATCGTTTTGAAACATATGGTTTAACGAAAGAAGATTTTCTTGGTGTTGGTATGGGGTCTCCAGGTGTCGTTGATAGCGAAGCTGGTACTGTTATCGGTGCCTATAACCTCAATTGGAAAACCTTACAATTGGTTAAAGATCAGTTTGAATCTGCCCTCGGCTTACCTTTTTTCATTGACAATGATGCCAACGTAGCGGCTCTTGGTGAACAATGGGTTGGTGCAGGAAATAACAATCCGAATGTTGTCTTCATGACTCTTGGTACAGGTGTCGGTGGCGGTGTCATTGCTGCAGGAAACTTGATTCGTGGAGTCAAAGGTGCTGGTGGTGAATTGGGCCATATCACAGTTGACTTTGATGCACCATTTGCATGTACTTGTGGTAAAAAAGGTTGTTTGGAAACTGTTGCTTCAGCAACAGGTATTGTGAATTTGACACGCCGTTATGCTGAAGAATACGCAGGTGATGCCAAACTGAAACAATTGATTGACGATGGAGAAGAAGTTACTGCAAAAGATGTGTTCGACTTAGCTAAAGAAGGTGACGATTTGGCACTAATTGTTTACCGTCATTTTTCAAATTACCTTGGTGTTGCTTGTGCAAATATTGCAGCAGTTTTAAATCCAGCCTACATTGTTCTTGGTGGTGGTGTTTCAGCTGCAGGTGAATTCCTATTAGATGGTGTTCGTAATGTATTTGCCGACAATAGCTTCCCACAAATTAAGGAAAGTACACAAATCGTCTTGGCAACGCGTGGCAATGATGCAGGTGTATTAGGCGCAGCATCACTTGTATTAAAATAATTGTCAGAAGCAGGGGAAACTCTGCTTTTTTTAATCCGCTGTGACAATTTCCTTATATACATATATTGAAAAATATAGTATTTAAGCCTACAATGAAAGTGTAAAGAGAAAGGAGTGTCACCTTATGGAACAGGTAAACATGTCTAAAATAATCAACTATCTGACTATTCTTGGTTTATTGATTTTGTTATCTGTCTTTTTCCTTGATAACTGGATTCGAGACTGGTTATTCCCGTCTAGCTGGGGAAACGTAGCAACCATGTTGATTCTCCCTCTGCTGGGTACTCTAATTCTTATACTATCTATCTACTGTAAAAATTGTGGACTTGTTTAATCAGTATCTCTTTAATTATCTCATTTCCTTTGATATTCGGTATTGGCTACTTTATATTTGGTCCCTAGAAGGATTTTCTTATGAGTGTGACACTATTAAAACGGTTAAATTTAGGCTTGTACAGCGTTGCAGCATTTCTCATTGTCATGCTATTTTTACCAATAGGTCAATGGTTTGACATTGTAAATGTGAATTTCAAACTAACATTTTTCATCATTCCCTTTTTCGGTCTAGCCAGTTTACCAACGGCTATTTACACTAAAAATATTCGCAAAATATTATTGAGAACCGTCCTGGTTTTTTTGTATTTTATATTGTTCAGTCTAGTAACTGCCCTTTCTGGTCTATTTCAGCTCGATCTCTACCCCTTGCTGTATAAATGAGGACTCCTGTTCAAAACTGGAGTTTTTTGCTAAGATTTGCTATACTAAAACTATGACAAAAGCAGATAGTATTTTTAAAGAAAACATTCGTAAGATTATGGAAGAGGGCGTTTTTTCAGAAAATGCTCGCCCCCGTTACAAGGATGGAAATGTAGCCAATTCCAAATACATTACTGGTTCCTTTGCAGAGTATGACTTGGCCAAGGGCGAGTTCCCTATTACTACATTAAGACCTATCCCAATCAAGTCATCCATTAAAGAAATTCTCTGGATTTACCAAGACCAGACCAATGACTTGTCTGTTTTACAAGAAAAGTACGGTGTCCAGTATTGGAATGACTGGGAAGTGGAAGGAACCGGCACGATTGGCGAACGCTATGGTGCTATTGTTAAGAAGCATGACATCATTTCCAAGATTCTCAAACAATTGGAAGAAAATCCTTGGAATCGCCGCAATGTCATTTCGTTATGGGACTATGAGGCTTTTGACCAATCTGCAGGTCTGTTGCCATGTGCCTTTCAGACCATGTTTGACGTTCGACGAGTGGATGGGGACATTTATCTGGATGCAACCCTTACTCAACGCTCAAATGATATGTTGGTTGCCCATCATATCAATGCGATGCAGTATGTAGCCCTTCAGATGATGATTGCTAAACATTTCGGCTGGAAGGTTGGGAAGTTTTTCTATTTCATCAACAATCTTCATGTCTATGACAACCAGTTTGAACAAGCTGAAGAATTGCTACGTCGGACTCCTTCAGAAGTTGAGCCTCGTTTAGTGCTCAACGTCCCAGACGGAACAAATTTTTTTGATATTAAAGCAGAAGATTTTGAGTTGGTGGACTACAATCCAGTTAAACCGCAGTTAAAATTCGATTTAGCAATTTAACTGGATTAGCAGTGAAGACTTCGATCTTTAACCTCGCTTCTTTATTTTTAGACTCGGGCTGAAACAGTCTATACTCAGACTGTTTCACTCTCCAAGTATTCTTTGAGTACTGCTACATTTTTGAGCTATAAAAATTTGCACTAGACCTACTTGGAAAGTGCATTTTTTGTGAATTTTTGATAGAATGATAGGACGGAAAGTGAGAGAAAATGACAAAAAAGATTGTTGCTATTTGGGCTCAAGATGAAAATGGATTGATTGGAAAAGGCGATAAACTACCTTGGTCCTTGCCCGCTGACTTAGCTCATTTTAAAGAAACGACAACTGGTCACACGATGGTGATGGGACGTATAACTTTTGATGGTATGGGCAAGCGTGCACTTCCAAATCGTCACACTATCGTTTTGACAAAGGATCAATCATATGTAGCGGAAAATGATCGGGTTACAGTTGTTCATAGTGTGGAGGAAGTGTTGGATTGGTATGCACATCAAGAGCAGACTTTATTTGTAATTGGTGGGAGTCAGATTTTTATGGCATTTGCGGCATATATCGACCAATTGATTGTGACAGATATTCATGGTCAATTTGAAGGAGATACTTTCTTTCCGAAAGATTTTCCGATGGAACAATTTTGCCTGCAGAAGAAAACACTCCGATTAAAAGATGAGGAAAATCCATTTGATTTTACTATAAAAACCTACGAAAGAAGAGAAAGTTAGGCATGGAGAGAAGTTTATTCGGTTTATTTACAGCGTTTCTCTGCGGTATATGCGTTCTTTGTGCTGTTCAAGCCTTTAGAAAGAAACGTTTTGGTCTGGCTATTTTATTTTTACTGAATGCTTTTACCAATTTGGTTAATAGTATTCATGCAATTTATGGCTTTTTATTCAGATAAGATATATGAAAGAGGAAACACATGGCTGTCAAGCATACACAAGAGCTTATCTATTGCTCATTTTGTGGTAAAAACCAAGAAGAAGTTAAAAAAATTATTGCAGGAAATAATGTTTTCATTTGTAATGAGTGTGTTGAGTTAGCTCAAGAAATCATTCGTGAAGAATTGGCTGAAGAAGTACTGACAGATTTGGCAGACACACCAAAGCCACAAGAATTACTCAATATTTTAAACAATTATGTCATTGGACAAGATCGTGCTAAACGTGCATTGGCAGTGGCTGTTTATAATCACTACAAACGTATTAATTTCCAAGATAGTCGTGATGAAAATGATGTTGATTTGCAAAAATCTAACATCTTGATGATTGGCCCGACTGGTTCAGGAAAAACCTTCCTAGCTCAGACCTTGGCTAAAAGTTTGAATGTCCCGTTTGCTATTGCTGATGCGACCGCTCTTACTGAGGCTGGTTATGTGGGTGAAGATGTTGAAAATATTTTACTTAAATTATTGCAGGCAGCAGATTTTAACATTGACCGTGCTGAAAGAGGTATCATCTATGTGGATGAAATTGATAAAATTGCCAAAAAAGGTGAAAATGTGTCCATTACCCGTGACGTCTCGGGTGAAGGTGTCCAACAAGCTCTCTTAAAAATTATTGAAGGAACCGTTGCTAGTGTACCTCCACAAGGTGGACGAAAACACCCTAATCAAGAAATGATTCAAGTCGATACGAAAAACATTCTTTTCATCGTTGGCGGTGCGTTTGATGGTATCGAGGAAATTGTTAAGCAACGATTAGGAGAGAAAATCATTGGTTTTGGTCAAAACAATCGTGCTATTGATGAAAAAGAATCATACATGCAACATATCATTGCTGATGATATTCAAAAATTTGGTATTATTCCTGAGTTGATTGGACGATTACCTGTTTTGGCAGCCTTAAACCAATTAACGACAGAGGATTTGATTCGTATTTTGACTGAGCCGAAGAATGCTTTGGTAAAACAGTACCAAACTCTTTTATCCTACGATAATGTGGAGTTAGAATTTGACCAGGATGCCTTGGAGGAAATTGCCAAAAAGGCTATTGAACGGAAAACAGGTGCACGGGGACTTCGTTCGATTATTGAAGAAACCATGATGGATGTGATGTTTGAAGTTCCTAGTCAAGAGAATGTAAAACGTGTTCGTGTTACAAAAGATGCAGTAGATGGTAAGGAAAAACCTTTGCTAGAAACTGCTTAAATAAGTACAATAAGGGGTGATAGGTTTTGACTTTCTCCCCTTCTTTATGAAAGGTACAAAATGGAAATCAATACACATAATGCTGAAATTCTGCTTAGTGCGGTTTCGAAAGCCCAGTATCCAGAAGACGACCTTCCGGAAATCGCCCTTGCTGGACGATCAAACGTTGGGAAGTCTTCCTTTATTAATACCCTCTTAGGTAGAAAAAATCTTGCTCGTACATCAGGAAAGCCTGGAAAAACTCAACAACTTAATTTTTATAACATAGATGATAAAATTCGTTTTGTGGATGTTCCAGGTTATGGTTATGCAAAAGTTTCAAAAACGGAGCGTGCCAAGTGGGGCAAAATGATTGAAGAATATTTGACAACAAGAGAGAATTTACGGGTTGTTGTTAGCTTAGTGGATATGCGCCATGAGCCTTCAGCTGATGACGTTCAGATGTATGATTTCTTGAAATATTATGACATTCCTGTTATTATTGTTGCAACGAAGGCTGATAAAATACCGCGTGGCAAGTGGAACAAACACGAATCAATGATCAAGAAAAAGTTGGACTTTGATATGAAGGATCAATTTGTTGTGTTTTCTTCTGAAACTCGTCATGGCTATGATCAGGCTTGGGATGCAATCTTGAAAAATATCTAATTTATAGACAGGAGAAAAGCCATGGAACGTACATTCTTCATTATCAAACCGGATGCTCTTGAGCGAGGATTGGTAGGACAAATTCTTACACGTATTGAGCGTAGAGGATTCAAGATTCGTGATTTAAAGATGCTGACTGCAACAGAAGCATTAATTGCGCAACATTATGATCATTTGACTGACAAACCTTTCTTTCCGCAATTGGTTCAATATATGACTAGTGGTCCTGTCATTGCTGGGATTTTGGAAGGTCCAGAAGTGATCAAATCATGGAGAGATATGATGGGTGCTACTAATCCGGTCAATGCACTTCCAGGAACTATTCGTGGGGATTTTGCAACGGCACCAGTTGGCGGAATGGTAGAGAATATTGTACATGGATCAGATTGCTCAGAAGCAGCTGAACGTGAAATTTCTTTATGGTTAGGACAATAGCAGAGTAGGCACCTATATTTCTAGGTGTTTTTCTTATGGAAAGTTCTAGCCAAATCTGATATAATGAAGAGTATTATACCCTTGTAAAGGATGAAACATGAATTTAGAAGAATTAAAAAAACGACAGGAGAAAATCCGTAATTTCTCCATTATTGCCCACATTGACCATGGCAAATCAACCTTGGCTGACCGCATACTCGAAAAGACAGAAACAGTTTCTAGTCGTGAAATGCAGGCTCAATTGTTAGATAGCATGGATTTGGAGCGTGAACGTGGCATAACCATTAAGCTAAATGCTATTGAGCTTAACTATACTGCCAAAGATGGAGAAACCTATATCTTCCATTTGATAGACACTCCAGGACACGTTGACTTTACCTATGAAGTTTCTCGTTCGCTTGCTGCCTGTGAAGGAGCAATTCTGGTAGTTGATGCAGCCCAAGGCATTGAAGCACAAACACTTGCAAATGTTTATTTGGCTCTGGATAATGATCTTGAAATCTTGCCAGTCATTAATAAGATTGATCTACCAGCTGCAGATCCTGAGCGTGTTCGTCAAGAAATTGAAGATGTCATTGGTTTGGACGCTTCGGAAGCGGTTCCGGCTTCAGCTAAATCAGGAATTGGTATTGAGGAGATTCTTGAACAAATCGTAGAGAAAGTTCCCGCTCCAACAGGTGATGTTGAAGCCCCATTGCAGGCCTTAATTTTTGACTCTGTCTATGATCCCTATCGCGGGGTCATCCTCCAAGTCCGTATTGTTAATGGGTTTGTAAAGCCTGGTGATACCATCCAAATGATGAGCAATGGCAAGACCTTCGATGTTACGGAAGTCGGAATTTTTGCACCAAAAGCTATTGGCCGTGATTTTCTAGCAGTTGGAGATGTTGGTTATATCGCAGCTTCTATCAAGACCGTGGCAGATACCCGTGTCGGTGATACGGTGACCTTAGCGGAAAATCCAGCTAGCGAACCACTAGCAGGCTACAAGCAGATGAACCCAATGGTCTTCGCTGGAATCTATCCAATTGACTCCAACAAGTATAATGACCTCCGTGAAGCCCTGGAAAAGCTCCAGCTCAACGATGCCAGCTTGCAGTTCGAACCTGAAACATCGCAGGCCCTCGGCTTTGGTTTCCGTTGTGGCTTCTTAGGTCTCTTGCACATGGATGTTATTCAAGAACGGATAGAGCGTGAATTTAACATTGACCTCATCATGACAGCACCGTCGGTAGTTTACCATATTAACATGACGGACGGTGAAACGATTGATGTAGCCAACCCCTCAGAATTCCCAGATCCTACAAAAATTGCAAGTATTGAGGAGCCTTATGTTAAGGCACAAATCATGGTGCCACAGGAATATGTCGGTGCGGTCATGGAATTGGCCCAACGCAAACGTGGTGACTTTGTGACAATGGATTATATCGATGATAACCGTGTAAATGTCATCTACCAAATTCCACTTGCGGAGATTGTCTTTGATTTCTTTGATAAACTCAAGTCATCTACTCGTGGATACGCTAGCTTTGACTATGAAATTTCTGAATATCGTTCATCTAAGTTAGTGAAAATGGATATTCTCTTGAACGGTGACAAGGTAGATGCCCTCAGCTTTATCGTCCACAAGGAATTTGCTTACGAACGTGGGAAAATCATCGTGGACAAACTCAAGAAAATCATCCCTCGTCAACAGTTTGAAGTGCCAATCCAAGCTGCAATCGGTCAAAAAATCGTTGCCCGTAGCGACATCAAGGCTCTTCGGAAGAACGTTTTGGCCAAGTGTTATGGTGGTGACGTTTCCCGTAAACGCAAACTCCTAGAAAAACAAAAAGCCGGTAAAAAACGGATGAAAGCCATCGGCTCTGTCGAAGTTCCACAAGAAGCCTTCCTCAGTGTTCTCAGTATGGATGAAGACGATAAGAAATAATCTTGATATAAAGAAACACTCCTGCATTTTGTTGCAAGAGTGTTTTCTCTTATTTACGTTTCATTTCACCTTGTGGGTAGTAAGTCCCTTCAGGCATATCATTGATGAAAACATGTATGGCTTCTTTGGGTGCGTTGGTATTACGAGATACAACCTCAGTTACTTCACGTGCAAGAGCAATCTTTTGTTCTTCTGTGCGTCCTTCAAACAAATCAATACGTACAAATGGCATATATTTCCTCCTTTATTTTTCGTTTATTGTACCATAGTTTTTAGGATTCTCCAAAGATATTTCTACAAATTATTGTAAATAAGTTTGCTAATTTGATATAATATTATTAGGAGTGTTCAAGGAGAAGAAGTATGTTTAAGAGAAAAAATTTACAAGCAAATATTGATTTTTTAACGAATAAAAAACGCAAATTTTTTAATCGTAAAACAGGTGCCATTTTAGGTGGTGTTGTCGTAACAGCCTTAGCGGTATCATATCTTACAACTGCCAAACTTCCAGCTAAAGAACAGATTTTTGAAAAAAATATTGAAACTGTTTTGCAAGAATTTAATGATGCTGGTTTTGGAAATGTTCAAACTGTGAAGATAAGCGATTTAGAGTATGGAAAAGTTTCTGAAATAACTTTTGTTGAAACCGTATCAGTCGATGGCGAGGAATGGAAAGAAGGAAGTGTAGCAAAAGATACTCCGATTGAAATTACCTACCATAGTGCTATGAAAGATGCTATGGAACCTCAGCTTACTGAAAATGGTAATATAAAGGATGTTGAAAAAGAATTTATTCAATTAGGATTTGAAAATATCACATTAACACCAATATTATTGGTAGCTGAAGGGAACGAAAAAAAAGATATTGTTGATAGTATCAAGATTGGCTCATATGACTATCAGCTTGGTTATTTTTATTCAAAGAGTTTACCAGTCACTTTAACATACTTTGATGTGAGCAATGACAATGTAAAAATACCTGAAAATATTTCAAAAGTATCTAGTAAATCAGAAATTGAAAAACAGTTAAAATCAGCAGGATTTGTTAATATAACCCTAACACCGAAAGCTGATAAAGATAAAACCATGCACGAGAAGATCCAGTCAATCATGATAGATGGAAAGGAATTAAAGCTAGATGCAAAACAAGAAATAGTGGTTAAGAAAAATGTCCCTATCACAGTGACTTACTCTGATTTTTCTAGTTTTGCAGAACTACCAAATGCTATTTCAACTACGACAGTCTTTGATACAAAGAAATTATTTACAGATGGTGGTTTTTCACAGGTTTCTGAACAAGCAACTGAAACAAATGATATTTCTAAAAATGGGCAAATGATTGCAGTTGAAATTGATGGGAAAGATTTTAATAGCATTAACGATAAAGTAATAACAAAAAACAGTAAGGTAATCATAAAATATTGGAATGCAGAAAAAGCAATCGCTGAGAAGGCTCGCAAGGAAGAGGAAGCTCGGCTTGCTGCCGAAGCCCAAAAAGTAGCAGAAGCGCAAAGAATACTAGAATCACAGGCACAAGCACAAAGTCAAATACAGCAGTTCGCTGGAACACAATCTGGAAGTGTCTATTATAAAAATTGTACCGCAGTACGGAATGCTGGAGCAGATCCAATTTATCGTGGAGATCCAGGTTACGGGAGTCACTTAGACCGTGATGGGGATGGAGTTGGATGTGAGTAAGATTTTTTCAAAGTAAAAATTAGGTAGTATTCATGGATTAGACAAGCTCGGTTGAGCTTGTTTTTCTATTTCCCATAAATTCCAATTTATGATAGAATGAAAGGAGTGAAATTTTAAGATTGGAATGAGAAAAGTGGCTCAATTATATTATAAATATGGGACAATGAACTCAGGTAAGACTATTGAAATTCTCAAGGTTGCCCACAACTATGAAGAACAAGGAAAACCTGTTGTTATCATGACATCTGCGCTTGATACCCGTGATGCATTTGGTGTTGTATCCAGTCGAATTGGCATGCGACGTGAAGCAGTAGCTATTGACGATGAGATGGATATTTTTGCTTTTATCGAAAAAATGGAACCCCGACCTTATTGTGTTCTGATTGATGAAGCTCAATTTCTTCGACGTCATCATGTATATGCTCTTGCGCGTGTTGTAGATGAACTGGATGTACCTGTTATGGCTTTCGGTCTTAAAAATGATTTTCGAAATGAACTGTTTGAAGGTTCCCAACATTTGCTCTTATTGGCTGATAAATTAGATGAAATCAAAACAATCTGCCAATATTGTTCTAAAAAAGCGACAATGGTTTTGAGAACGCAGGATGGAAAACCTACTTATGAAGGAGAACAAATCCAAATTGGTGGCAATGAAACCTACATTCCTGTCTGTCGCAAACATTATTTTTCACCAGAAATAAAATAATCATTTAGTTAATGGACTGAATGTACGTAAAAGAAATTTTAGCGTGAGTTTCATTCCAAACAATTTTTAGAAAAAACTGAATACGGGCTACGAACTGTGCCTGTTTCATGACCTACATATTACAGAAAGGAATTGAACACGCCCTACAAGCTGTGTCAAAAAGATAATTTTTCCAAGTGTTTATAACACTTGGTCAAAATTCCTATTTTGACTGTGCTTGCTTAACGGGCTTTGTATCTTAAAGGAATTGAACACGCCCTACAAGCTAACTGGAAGTGTGTTCGGTCAAATATTTAGAAAGGAATCGAATACGGGCTACGAACTGTGCAAAAAAGATAGTTTTTTCTAGGACGCTTTCGTCCTTCGTCAAAACTCCTATTTTTGCTTTGTTCGTTTAACGCCCTTAATATCTTAAAATTATGAACATCTACGATCAATTACAGGCGGTGGAAGACCGCTATGAGGAACTTGGTGAATTGTTGTCTGACCCAGATGTAGTCAGCGATACCAAGCGTTTTATGGAGTTATCTAAGGAAGAATCTGCAACTCGTGATACGGTTACAGCTTACCGTGAATATAAGACTGTACTTCAAAATATTGTCGATGCAGAAGAGATGATTAAGGAATCTTCTGGTGATGCTGACCTGGAGGAAATGGCTAAGGAAGAACTTAAACAAGCTAAGGCTGATAAAGAGGCTTACGAAGAAAAGCTCAAAATTCTTCTTTTACCAAAAGACCCTAACGATGACAAAAATATCATCTTGGAAATCCGTGGTGCCGCAGGTGGTGATGAAGCTGCCCTCTTTGCTGGAGACCTTTTGACCATGTATCAAAAGTATGCAGAAGGTCAAGGCTGGCGTTTTGAAGTCATGGAGGCTTCTTATAATGGTGTCGGCGGTATCAAGGAAGTGGTTGCCATGGTCTCTGGTCAATCCGTTTATTCAAAACTCAAGTATGAATCAGGAGCTCACCGTGTCCAACGTGTCCCTGTGACAGAAAGCCAAGGTCGTGTCCATACCTCAACAGCAACCGTTCTCATCATGCCAGAAGTTGAAGAAGTGGAATATGACATCGATCCAAAAGATCTTCGTGTCGATATTTACCACGCATCTGGTGCTGGTGGACAGAACGTCAACAAGGTTGCAACTGCCGTGCGTATCGTTCACTTGCCAACCAACATCAAGGTAGAAATGCAGGAAGAACGGACCCAGCAGAAAAACCGTGAAAAGGCAATGAAAATTATCCGTGCCCGTGTTGCGGACCACTTTGCACAGATTGCCCAAGATGAGCAGGATGCAGAGCGTAAATCAACTATCGGTACAGGTGACCGTTCAGAGCGTATCCGTACCTACAACTTTCCACAAAACCGTGTGACAGACCACCGTATCGGCTTGACTTTGCAAAAGCTGGATACTATCTTGTCAGGTAAGATGGATGAAGTCGTAGATGCCCTTGTTCTCTACGATCAAACGCAAAAACTAGAAGAGCTTAACAAATAATGAATTACGCTCAATTATTTGCAGCATACGAAGAACAATTAGTCGCAATCGGTGAAGAGGCAGAATCCCTGTCCTTCACCTTTCGTGGCTTAAAGGGATTGAACTTTACGGAATTTCTCCTCCTGCTCCGTCAGGAAGTCACACCGACTGACAAAGAAGAGATTGATGCGATTTTTCAGCAACTTTCCCAGCACCGACCTGCCCAATACATTATCAGCAAGGCTGATTTTCATGGCTTGGAGTTCGTGGTAGATGAGCGAGTCTTGATTCCAAGACCTGAAACGGAAGAATTAGTCGATTTGATTTTGCAGGAAAATATTGGAGCAGATTTGCGTATCTTAGACATCGGTACAGGAAGCGGTGCCATAGCTATTTCCCTTGCAAAAGCTAGACCTGATTGGGAAGTGGTAGCGGTGGATATTTCTGAGGATGCCTTAGCAGTGGCTCAGGAAAATGCAAGAAATAACCAAGTCTCTGTCCACTTTCTAGAATCGGATGTCTTGCAAGCTGTGACAGGGAAATTTGACATCATTGTTTCCAACCCACCATATATCTCGCAAGATGACACAGATGAAGTTGGGCTCAATGTATTGACTTCTGAGCCCCATCTGGCCTTATTTGCGGAAGAAAATGGCATGGCTATTTATAGAGAAATTGCGGAGCAAGCAGGGGCATTCTTGAAGAAAAATGGAAAACTCTACTTTGAAATTGGCTATAAACAAGGGCAAGACCTAACCGACTTACTTACTCTGCATTTCCCCAAAAAGCGAATTCGAGTCCTCAAAGACCAATTTGGACAGGATAGAAAGGTTGTAGCGGATGATAATGGATAAACTCCGAAAAATTCTAACTAGTGGAGGGGCTGTCGTTCTTCCCACTGAAACAGTCTATGGACTGTTTGCCCAAGCTTTAAATGAAGTGGCGGTCAATAATGTGTATCAGTTGAAACAGCGTCCTAGGGACAAGGCAATGAACTTAAATGTCTCAAATCTGAACGATATTAATTTTTTCAGTCAAAATACACCCTTTTTTCTGGAAAAACTGTATAATAGGTTTATGCCAGGACCGCTAACGATTATCCTAAAAGCGAATGATAATGTTCCTTTTTGGGTTAATTCTGGACTGGATACTGTTGGATTCCGTGTGCCTAATCACGTAAAAACCTTACAATTGATTTCTGAGACTGGTCCACTTATTGGACCGTCCGCCAATATTTCAGGAAATGAAAGTGGCAAGAAGTTTTCGGACATCCAGGCACAATTTTCAGTTGATTTGCCTGGCATTGAGGACGACCAAGCCTTGACAGGCATTGATTCAACGATTTTGGACCTTTCTGGACAGAAAGCGCGGATTTTGCGTCAAGGTGCAATAAGTCGTGAGCTCATTCAAAAAGAAATACCTGAAATTGAATTCGAGGATTGAAGAATGTTTCGAGTAGATGAATAGGTTCATTCACATATTTAAACCATCATTTATATCTAAGAAATTCAAATATAAGTTTTTTGCTAACACTAGGGATGCCAATCTGACAAGTCGCATAACCATTATATCAAGCACTAATAAAGGAGAAACGCATATGATTTTTGATAAAGTTGACTTTAAAAACTTCGATAAAGAGGTTTGGGATGCTATTCAAGCTGAAGAAAAACGCCAACAAAATAATATCGAATTGATCGCGTCTGAAAACGTTGTTTCTAAAGCTGTTATGGCAGCTCAAGGTTCTATTTTGACCAATAAGTATGCTGAAGGCTATCCAGGCCGTCGTTACTATGGCGGTACGGAATGCGTTGACGTAGTTGAAAGTTTAGCTATTGAACGTGCTAAAGAAATTTTCGGTGCAAAATTTGCTAATGTTCAGCCACACTCAGGAAGCCAGGCCAATTGTGCTGCCTACATGGCCTTGATTGAGCCAGGAGACACTGTTATGGGAATGGACTTAGCAGCAGGTGGTCACTTGACTCACGGTGCATCAGTTAGCTTTTCAGGACAAACTTACAACTTTGTCGCTTACAATGTTGACGAAGAAACTGGCTTGCTTGATTACGCTGCCATTTTAGAACAAGCAAAAGAAGTACAACCAAAATTGATTGTAGCAGGTGCTTCAGCCTATGCTCGTACGATTGACTTTGCTAAATTCCGTGAGATTGCTGATGCAGTTGGTGCAAAATTGATGGTGGATATGGCACATATTGCTGGACTAGTAGCTGCTGGCCTCCATCCAAACCCGGTTCCGCATGCTCATATCACTACTACAACAACACATAAAACTCTTCGTGGTCCTCGTGGTGGATTGATTTTGACGAATGACGAAGAACTTATTAAGAAAATCAACTCAGCCATTTTCCCTGGAATTCAAGGTGGTCCATTAGAGCATGTTATTGCTGCAAAAGCCGTATCTTTCAAAGAAGTTTTGGACCCAGCTTTCAAAGACTATGCTCAAAAAGTGATTGAAAACAGCAAGGCCATGGCTGAAGTCTTCCTTGCAAACCCTAACTTTAAAGTCATCACAGGAGGAACAGACAACCATCTCTTCCTAGTTGACGTGACAAAAGTCGTTGAAAACGGTAAGGTTGCTCAGCATCTCCTCGATGAAGTAAATATAACACTTAATAAAAATTCAATTCCTTATGAAAAACTTTCACCATTCAAGACAAGTGGTATCCGCATCGGCTCAGCAGCTATTACAGCCCGTGGTTTTGGTGTTGAAGAAGCTCGTAAGGTTGCTCAATTAACAATTAAAGCACTTGAAAATGCTGAGAATGATGCAGTTCTTGAAGAAGTTCGCCAAGAAGTTCGTGCTTTAACAGATCAATTCCCTCTTTACGAAAAATAAAATATGGATATATTTGTTAAAAAAGCTATTATACATCAATTTAGTCCCGATGATACAGAGCTGGTCCTTGCCGACCAGCTTTTGACTGTTAGTCCCAAAATAGAAGAATATTTGCGCAAAAAAATTGAACGTGTTTTTTCTGATGAGGCTAAAACAGGTCAATTCAATTCTGAGAATCCCTTTCTAGATCATCTAAAGGGTGATTTGTTGTCGAATTCAGTAAAGATTGCTAATTTCTGGAAAGAAGAATTTTCCATTTCTGAAAATTTAAAAACCAATGACCTCATTTTCATAGAGTTTGAACGAAATGGTGTTGAACATTTTGCCTTTTTGAGAATCTCACTGCGTGAAAATCTCGCCCACATTGGTCTGGAAAGCGGAAGTCCTTTAAAAATCACCCAGAATAATTTACCTGGAGCAGGTTCAGCACCTGATGAAGCTTTGATTGTTAATCTTCAAACGCGGAAGTATCATTTGATTGAGAAAAGAATCAAACACAATGGAGCCTTCCTCAATTATTTCTCAGATAATCTTCTGCAAGTCACACCAGCTATTTCTGCAAAGAAATCAATCAAAGCAGTAGAGCAAACTGCACAGAAGATTGCTGACAATTTCCATCAAGGAGATTTTCAATTTCAATCGAAAGTCAAATCAGCTATTTTCAACAATTTGGAAGAAGATAATGAGCTTTCTCCAGAAAAATTGGCTGATCAGTTATTCGATAACAACCTGACTGCTCGTTTAAATTTCGTCGATCAACTGAAAGAGGTCATACCTGATAAGATTTCATTTGATGAGATTGATAGTAGTCGTCAACTCAAGAAATTTGAAAACCAAAAGCTTTCTTTATCAAATGGCATTGAATTGATTGTACCTAACGCAATCTATGAGGATGCTGAATCTGTTGAGTTTATTCAAAATGAAAACGGAACCTATTCGATCCTCATCAAAAATATTGAAGATATAAAGAGTAAGTAAATGAAAAAACTGAGACGCATTCTAGTGATGCTTTTATTGATTTTTCTTGGCTATAAAGGTTTCCAGACCTATCACGCTGTCAAACAAGTAATGGCCTATCAAACAATGGTACAAGAAGTACTAGCTGAAAATGATACACCTGCTAACGAAGAATTGGTTTTGGCCATGATTTATACAGAAACAAAAGGATTAGAAGCTGATGTCATGCAATCTAGTGAGTCCGCAACAGGTTATACGAATACGATCACAGATAGCAAAGAAAGTATTCGCCAAGGTGTAATCTATCTCACTGAAAATTTGCAACTGGCAGAAGAAAAAGGGGTAGAAGTCTGGACAGCAGTTCAAGCCTATAATTTTGGGCCAGCCTATATTGACTATATCGCAGAACATGGTGGAGAACATACGCTGCCCTTGGCAAAAGAATATTCGAAGACTGTCGTTGCTCCTAGTTTAGGTAATACAACAGGGGAAACTTATACCTATTATCATCCTTTAGCATTGCTCAGTGGTGGAAAATTATATGTAAATGGTGGCAATATTTATTATGCAAGACAGGTTCAGTTCAATATGCGACTCATGCAATTCTTTAATTTTTTCTGATGACATACAAAAACTCGTTGAAGTTCAATGAGTTTTTTAGTTAGTCCAAAAATTGTTAACGATAACAAAATTTTCCCTAAAGTGGTATAAATTGACAGTAAAACCTGATACAGAGCAGTTTTTCATGATTTTTTAGCTGTTTGAAATTAACCAACAAATATGATATTATCATTTTGCAACCGTTTGCATTTGGCGAATGATTTAATTTTGAAAAAAAGGAGAGTACTTATTCCTCTACAGTTGATTGCTAGGTTCAAGGTCATCAACTGTAGATATATTTTTTCAAGAAAATGCGAACGTTTTCTTATTATTTTTTATGAGGTTTATATGGCTTATCAAAGTCAAAGTAAGAGAATACTATCCAAACTGGTAAAAAAAGCGGTTGGTGTTACCCTGATTTTATCCATGTTTGCTGGAATTGAACAGGCATTCACAATCACTTCAGTAAATGGTGAAACAATCGTTGCCAGCTCCAACCAGCAGGTTTCAATGAAAGATGGGACTGTTTTGCATGCTTGGTGTTGGTCGTTTAATGCTATCAAAGAAAATATGGCGGCCATTAAAGAAGCAGGCTATACAAGTGTTCAAACATCTCCAATCAATGCTGTTGTAGTTGGAAATGGCGGTGATAAGAAATTTACAAATCAATGGTACTATCATTATCAACCAACTGCCTATACGATTGGTAACTATCAGCTTGGAACTGAAGCTGAATTTATCGAGATGAACCGTGTCGCAGAACAATACGGTATTAAGATTATTGTTGATGCGGTATTAAACCATACCACATCTGACTATTCTAAAGTAAGTTCTGAAATAAAGTCCATCAATAATTGGACTCATGGAGCTGATAGAATTTCAAATTGGAATAGTCGTGAAGAAGTGACTCAAAAATCCTTGCTAGGTCTTTGGGAATTGAATACTCAAAATCCAGAAGTACAACAGTATTTATTGAAATTCTTGAAAAATGCTGTATCTGATGGGGCTGATGGTTTCCGCTATGATGCTGCTAAACATATTGAATTACCAGGAGAATATCCGAATCAATATGGCAGTAATTTCTGGAATGTTATCTTGAACAATGGTTCTGAATTTCAATATGGTGAAGTGTTACAAGATAATATTTCAAGAGATGCAGATTATGCAAATTTGATGAGCATTACTGCATCCCAATACGGGCACTCTATTCGTGAAATTCTCCGCAATAGAAATGTCAATGCTGGGAATCTTGGAAATTACAGAGCGGGAGTTGATCCATCAAAATTGGTTCTTTGGGTAGAATCACATGATACTTATGCAAATGGAAATACGGATAGCGAATCAGAATCAGCTTGGATGAGTGACGAGGATTTGAAACTGGGCTGGGCAATGATTACTGCACGCGCCAAAGGTACACCTCTATTCTTCTCACGTCCAGTTGGTGGCGGTAAAGGTGTCCGTTTCCCTGAACAAACTAAAATCGGTGATGCAGGTAGCAATCTTTATAAAGACCCTACGATTGTAGCAGTAAACAAATTCCATAATGCCATGGTTGGTCAATCAGAATATATTCGGAACCCGAATGGTGATACAAACGTTGCCATGATTGAACGAGGCACTCAAGGCGCAGTAATTGCAAACCTTTCCGACAGTGAGAAAAGCTTAAATACTGAGACAAAATTGGCGAATGGAACCTATAAAGACCAAATTTCTGGTAAAATCTACACTGTTTCGAACGGACGATTAAGTGGTTCCATTGCGAGACGATCAGTATTAGTATTAACAAAAGGTGAGAGTTTTGATGATCTAGCATCCTTGTCAGTTCAAGGATATAAAGAAGGCATCCATACTTTCTTGAAAGATACATTAAATCTTACATTACAAACTTCTAATACTAGTGAGGCTACCTATTCTGTCAATAATGGCGCTCCAATTAAATTTGAAAATGGAAAAGTCATTACAATCGGAAGTCAAGTGCAATTTGGTGAAACAGTAACGGTTACATTATCTGCTAAAAACGCTAAAGGTGAGACAGTTCAATCCGTTTATCGCTTTACAAAAGAAGATCCGAATGCCAATACAACCATTCGCTTTGAAAATCCAGATAAATGGACAGATGTCTTTGTATATATGTATAATGCCAAAGGTGAAAAATTGTTGGGCGCATGGCCAGGAACTAAGATGGAAAAAGATGGTACAGGTCTTTTAGCCATCACTCTTCCAATATCATACGAGACTGATGGCGTAAAAGTACTCTTTTCTAACAACAAAGGATCACAGTATCCACAATCCCTTGGTTTTGAATTTAAATCAGGCGGAACATATTCTAAAGATGGTTTAGTTGCCGAACAACCTGATAGCGAGTTCAAAGAAGAAAATGAAGAGCTTCCAATTACATTTGAAACAGAGTATGTAGACAATCCTGAACTTGAAAAAGGACAGAAAGTAACTCGCGTTGAAGGTCAAGACGGAGTGAAGACAATAACTTACCGTTCAGAGTACATTGGTGATCAACTTGTTTCTAAGACAAAAATCAGTGAAACAGTTAGCAAAGAGCCAGTAACACAAGTAGTTGAAGTCGGTACAAAAGTCCCAGACATCGAGCAACAAATTGCCCACCGTGTTTACTTCAACAATTCACAAGGTTGGTCTAAGGTCTACGCCTATGTTTATGATAATAAAGGTGTACCACTCGTTGGAAATTGGCCAGGTAAAGAAATGAGTCAAGATGAGTACGGATATTATATTGAGCTTGGTGAAGAATTTGCAGGTGGTAAAGTAATTTTCAATAATCCTGATACGAAAGTTCAATTCCCAGCTCAAAATAAACCTGGCTATGATTTGGAACTTGGACAAGTCTATGAACTAGACGGTAGCCATAGAGCCGTTTTACCAGAACCAGTTGCCGAAGACTTTACCCGTATTACCTTTGAAAATCCTGGTGGATGGGGTGCTGCAAATGTCTATGCCTATTATGGTCATCCAATTCAAATGCCTTTGGGAGCTTGGCCTGGTCAAGCTATGCTGAAAGATAGCAAAGGACATTTCTATATCGATTTACCAGAAGAATATGCAAATTCTAATGTAAAATTATTATTTAATAAACCAAATTCTACTATTCAATTCCCAGTCTCAGTTGGTTTTGATTTTAAAGTAGATGGACATTATACCAAAGATGGTCTAAAATAAGTGTGTTTCCTTCCTAAAAAATAAGGTCCCCTGTCGATAGGGGATCTTATTTTGTGCTCTGTGATTTTCCATTCTATTCAAAAAAGTAGTATAATATAGAAATAGGAGAAAAAATGATGAAACGAAATGTATTGATTACAGGTGCAAGTAGCGGAATCGGTAAAGCAATCGCTTACGCCTTTGCAGAAAATGGTGATAATCTCGTTATTACGGGTCGCAGATTTGACAAACTAGAAGAAATTAAACATGATATTGAAAAGCAATTCCATGTCCAAGTATCCATTTATTCATTTGATATTACGAATATGGAGCAAACAATCATAAATTGTCAAAAAATCATAGAAGAAGTTGGACAAATTCATATTTTGGTAAACAATGCTGGCCTGGCATTGGGATTGGACAAATTTCAAGACTATGATTTGACTGACATGATGACAATGATTGATACTAATATTAAAGGATTACTAACTGTGACACGTCAGTTATTGCCACAAATGGTTGAAAATAATGAAGGTCATATTATCAATATTGGATCAACGGCCGGTATTTACGCCTATGCAGGAGCTGCTGTCTACGCTGCAACCAAATCAGCTGTCAAGATGCTTTCAGACGGTATTCGTATTGATACGATTGATAAAAATATCAAGGTAACCACCTTACAACCAGGTATTGTTGAGACTGACTTTAGCCAAGTTCGTTTTCATGGAGATAAGGAGAGAGCAGCGACAGTTTATCAGGGGATTGATGCTTTGCAAGCTAGCGATATTGCACAATGTACTCTTTTCGTTGCAAATCAACCTGCACACGTTCAGATTTCTGATATGACTATTATGGCAACCAAACAGGCAACTGGATTTACTATTCATAGAGAATAGGAGAACGGCATGTCAAAGAGAATTTTATGTATTATTCTGGGTGTGATTACAGTTTTTGTACTTCCAGCTTGCAATTCCAATAAGACGTCTACGACATCGTCAAACACTACTTCATCAACAAGTCAATTCTCAAGCACGAGTACCTCATCTACCAGTCAGAAAGACATTCTTCCAATTTCGATAGATATAGATGCTTTGATGCAGGGAAATTACGACAGTATTCTTGCTACTTGGCAGAATACCCAGGGAGATTCCTTGACATTTAATAGCAAGGGCTTGGTCACAGAGGATCGTGCATTGCTTGGACGCGGAAAAATTATGGACGGGGTATTAGAAACAGGCTATGTAGATGCAAAAATTGGAGATGTAACATTACTGATGGTTCCGGGAGGAACTCAATTGAGCGCAGCCTACCTAACAACTGGTACAGATACATCTGACTCCACACGTGATAGAATGATAGTGATTAGCCCGGCGTCTGCAGATTCAATGGAAGTCTATTATCGTCTATCTCAATCAGCTGATAGTGGTATTGATCCGCTAAAGAATACTGAAACTGGGATTCAGCTGGAAAGTGGTCCCAAGACGATTGAATACGCAAACGCTATTTTAGGTGAAAACAACTGGCATGTGATTGAGGGAAATTACACCCGCACAGAATCTATCCCATACAATGTTATAGAGGGGAATGACGAAAGTCTGTATACTGTTTATCAGAATGGGGTTATTATCAATGCTAATTATCAAATTGTCTACCAACCATAAGAAATTTTTGGAGGTCAACACATGACTTATACTTCTTTTGAACCAACACGCAATGTGCAACATTTTCATTTGGCTGCATTTGCCTATTATGATGGGCTTGATGTGATTGATTAACTAAAACCAGGAACACCAGTAGAATTAGTAGGGGAACCTTCTAACCCACACGATTCTGAAGCGGTAGCAATCTTTTATCAGGGTACCAAATTAGGCTATATTCCATCTGATAAAAATTCTTTGATCAGCCGATTGATTTACTTTGGACACGGAGATATTCTTGAGGCTCGTATTCAAATGTCTAACACAGAGAACCATCCAGATCGCCAATTTCGCGTAGTTGTGAAATTAAAAAGACAAACGTCGGAAATAAGAGGTGTCCATCGATACCTTATCTCAAACGGAGCTGCGCTTTTTGTTTTTGATTTTCAATGATACTTATAAAGGCTGCAAACTCGTCGTCTAGACGTTGTTGGTAAGCCTTATTTTTTATTGTTAGCTGGTCTAGAAAAACTGGATATGAGCCTTTCTTGTACAATTCACCTTGGAAGAAGTAGCGGTCCGACAGTTTATCAACAGAAAGAAGTGAGGAACGCCATCGACTTTTTCTTGTATGAGATGGCTTCCAAGATATTTTTAGTTGTTTTTCATAAAAATACCATCCCATGATATAAATCTTAGTCACTTGCTTTCGTTTTATGTCTTGATAGAGGCAGGGAACAGCATAAACATTTCCATGTCTTGTTTTCAAAAAGGGATGAAAATCTTTTATTTTTTCATATTCTTTTCTAGGAATGATTTTTAATTGATTGTCTTTAATAGCAGATTTCTCATCAACAGTGTAGGAGTAGCGGTAGGGATCATAAACTGTTGCTTGTTCACGTGCTCGATATTGCTCTGCTATTGACTTAAAAATAGGTAATTGTCCGTGGCTTTCCATCAAATGTGAGAGACTGACTCCTCGTTGATTAGTATTTTTCCTTACTTCAAGGACTTGACAGGTAGACCATGCAGAAACAGGAATTGCTCCCAAACCGATTAACAGATGATCGTTCTGAAAATGACTAGCAAATCTAGCTTCCTGAGTCTTTCCGGTCTCACTTTCTAAGTCGACAAAAACAAGTTCTTTATCCTGTTTAAAAACAAGTATATAATTGTCTGCGGTGTGCTCAAGTCTCTTCACAGGAACCGAATAAAAATGATGAAAATTTGGTAATCCTAATAGTTTTCCAAGTGTTAATGTTTTCATACAATCAGTATAACAAAAATGAATTTTCAAATCTACTAAAAAGTTTAATATGTTAAACTCAAGTATGGTGTTCAAGATTCTACCAGTATTTTGGGATGTTAGATTTCCTTTGCTTGGGAAGTGTGACGCTGGTTTCAATTGTTGTTTAGTCGAATGAAGAGCTTTCAGACCTGGACTTTGGTGCAGGTAGCTCGAGCAGCCTTGAGGCTTTTCTAGGTTGGAAATATGACTTGCGAAACAAGTCACTCTCGTAGAGTATTAATTCAGATGACTATGTTTTTCCATAATAAAACCCTTACTAGGTCGAGGGTCCTAATAAGGGTGTAAGGGGCATTTGATTAGGCTATTTTTTCTTTTGTTTCGTTAGGTTCAATCCAAAGGGGACCAAATTTTCTTCTTTGCGAAGAATTCGTTTGATATTTTCTTTATGACGGATAATCACAAAGAGTCCGAGAAAGACAATAATCAGTGTAAATATCCAATCATATTCATTAAGTAGGAATCCAAATGCTGGAAACACTAAGACTCCCAAAATGGCTAAGGCGGCTGAAAAGACACTGGAGAAAGAGACCATAGACGTCAAATAAAGGGATACTGCGAAAACGATTACTAGATAGAGGCAAAATGCAGGTGCAACTCCCAAAAGCATTCCTGCAGACGTAGCAACAGCCTTCCCACCCTTAAATTGAGCAAAAATTGGGAAGGTATGTCCTAGAACAGCTAGAAGACCGAAAACGATTGGTGAAATGTCTTGCACATGGAAGAGAACAGGTAAAAGGGCTGCTATGGTTCCTTTTAAGAAATCAACAATAAATACAACTGTCCCTGCTTTTGGTCCCAGAATCCGAAATGTATTAGTCGTTCCCGTATTGCCAGATCCATGGTCACGAATATTGATATTAAAAAACGCTTGTCCAATCCAAAGACCAGATGGTATTGAGCCTAATAAGTAGGCAGTAATGAATAGTAATACAATCTTTAACATAGTTTCATTATAGCATATTTTTTATCAAGAATTTTGAAATGAATAATAATTATCTTGTTGCACCGGAAAAGAACAGAAATATTTTGCAAAAATACAAAAAAACTTGTAATATAGAAAAGATGATAGGTATGGAGGTCAAATTTGGCTAAGAAAGAGATTGATATTAATAATTATAACGATGACGCCATTCAGGTCTTGGAAGGATTAGATGCTGTTCGTAAACGTCCCGGGATGTATATCGGATCAACAGATGGCAACGGTCTACACCATATGGTCTGGGAGATTGTCGATAATGCAGTAGATGAAGCATTGTCTGGATTCGGGAATAGAATTGAAGTAACGATTCTTAAAGATGGGAGTTTATCCGTAACAGACTGTGGTCGCGGTATGCCAGTTGGTATGCATGCTACAGGCAAGCCAACAGTTGAAGTCATCTTCACCGTTCTCCATGCAGGTGGTAAGTTTGGCCAGGGTGGGTATAAAACGTCAGGTGGTCTACATGGGGTTGGTTCTTCGGTGGTTAATGCCCTATCTAGTTGGTTAGAAGTGGAAATTACCCGTGAAGGTGCAGTTTATAAACAACGCTTTGAGCAGGGGGGTAAGCCTGTTACTACCTTAAAAAAAATTGGTAGAGCACCAAAATCAAAAACAGGTACCAAAGTTACCTTTATGCCTGACGATACCATTTTCTCTACAATTGATTTTAAATTTAATACCATTGCAGAGAGGTTGAAGGAATCTGCCTTCTTGCTCAAGCAAGTGACGATGACCTTGACAGATGAGCGAACTGGTGAACAAGAAGAGTATCACTACGAAAATGGTGTTCAGGATTTTGTATCTTATTTAAATGAAGACAAGGAAACTCTGACACCAGTCTTCTATTTTGAAGGTGAAGAATCTGGTTTTCAAGTACAAGTTGCCATGCAGTACAATGATGGCTATTCAGATAACATACTCTCATTTGTAAACAATGTTCGCACCAAGGATGGTGGTACTCATGAGACAGGATTGAAACTAGCTATTACCAAGGCATTGAATGACTATGCGCGCAAGACAGGTTTGTTAAAAGAAAAAGATAAAAAAGAT